>ERZ791645.2274-NODE-2274-length-9987-cov-3.073198_pt1 | contig 9987 bp, 11 predicted proteins | sample MGYA00509939_ERZ791645 | MGnify/ENA primary metagenome ERZ791645 (study PRJEB30046, sample SAMN00715249) | human gut metagenome | study: EMG produced TPA metagenomics assembly of the A metagenome-wide association study of gut microbiota in type 2... | reverse complement strand
TCTAATGGTTCTATTACATTCTGATATTTAGATGAAACCAAAAAAATCACTGTCATCCACATACAAATTGTTGTTATTCCACCAATCAAAATATTTAATATCATAAAACAAATCTCTCCTATGCCTTAATATCTAGTACTTTCCTGCCAACAAAGTAAGCAACAATAAATACAAAAATTGATACTGTTGTCGAAATTATTCCCGAGACAGAAACAAAGTTTTCAGCAAATCCCTCTCCAGAGGATTTCAGCATAGCAATCAAAAAAATTGGCATTAGAATCATGATATTCATTTGATTTGCACTACTCGCTACTTTTGTCTGAATCTCCATTTCTATTTCTATTTTTTCACTTAATATTTCATAGCAGTTCTTTATAATTTCTTTTAAATTGCCACCACGACGGTATGCTACTTCAAACACCTTGCCAAAATTTGAAATATCCTCAATCCCTGATCTGTTTCCGAAATCTAAAAACAACTCCTCTATTTGAATCCCATTTTCCATTTCACGTAAAAAAACAGAAACTTCTTGCACAATATAATCTTTTTCTGTATACTGAATCAACAAATCATCTTTTACCGTTTGCATTGCATTTGGCACATTTTGTCCTGCAGCAATCGAAATAGACAATGATTCTAGCATATCCACAAATTGCTTTCGAATCTTTCTTTTTCGATTTGTTTTTAATTGTTTCCTTCGCATAGGCATAAGAATTTTGAATGAAATCCCTCCAAAAACAACCATCACACTCGTGTTAATTATATAAGTAATTCGAGTAGGTTCTCCATGTATATTAATTCCAATTCCACCATAGAATATATAACCAATAATTGCTCCCAACACAAAAAAGGCAATCGCATATAAAACCCATTCCATTTTTTTCATATAATACTCGTTATAATTTAACACTGGTATTTTCGTCGATGACATATACCACTGTGGCTCTCTCTCTTTTTTCTTGCTCATACAAATCCCCTTTCTCATATAACCTGATTAATTCCGGCAAGTTTCAGTTTATAATCATTCACCAACGGATTTTTTGTTCGTAGCAAACTTCCGCTGACTTTTTCCAGTGTACTATTCTCATCTTCTTCGAACACATACAACGGATTTAGTTGTATCTCACCGTCCTGATATCCTAAAACTTCTGTAATCTCCATTGTCTTACGTGAATGGTCACGCAATCTTGACAAATGAACAATAATATCTACTGCGGACGCAATCTGTTGCCGAATTGCTTCCAGTGGCAGCCCATCTGCTCCCTGCAGCACCATTGTTTCTAATCGGCTCAGCATATCATGAGTCGAATTGGCATGTCCGGTCGACAATGAACCATCATGTCCGGTATTCATTGCCTGAAGCATGTCGAGCGCTTCACCGCCTCGAACCTCACCGACTACAATTCTCTCTGGTCTCATTCGAAGAGAAGATTTAATCAAATCACGTATCGTAATTGCACCAGCTCCTGCTGCATTTGCATTTCTAGTCTCCATACTTACCAGATTTTCAATTCCGGTAATCTGCAATTCTGCCGAATCCTCAATCGTAATAACACGTTCCGTCTTTGGAATATAATTGGAAAGCGCATTCAAAAAAGTCGTCTTTCCTGAACCGGTTCCGCCACTGATAAAAATATTGTATTTCGCCTTTACCAGACATTCTAATTTATCCGCAATCTCCTGTGTCAGAGAACCATAGGAAATCAGTTTATCGATTGTCATCGGTTCCTTGGAAAATTTACGAATCGTTACCGTTGGACCACACAATGCAATTGGTGGTAAAACTACATTAACACGCGAACCATCCGGAAGTCTTGTATCTACAATTGGATTTGCCTGGTTGACTTCACGACCTGCCAGACCGACAATACGCTGGATAATATCCTCCAATCTGCGCTGACTCTCAAACTTGCGGTTTAATTTTGTCAAAGTTCCATTCTTCTCAATAAAAATATTGTCCGGTCCATTAATCATTACTTCAGTCACATTATCATCCGATAAAATGGAATCCAAAATACCAAAACCACGAATAGAACCGTAAATTTCCTGAACTATTTGAACCTTTTCCTCAATTGAAAAGAAGCCATCCTTTGTTTTTTCAAAAATTAATTCTTCGATTTTATCTTCCAGTTCTTCATTACTCATAGATGTTATCGCTAGGTTATCCATGATATACTGTCTGGTTTCCTGGATCATGACATCCATCTGTGTTTCTTTCTTTTCCATGTTTTCCTCCACTACGGTTCTACCCGTATAGCAATTGCTGTTATGTTATCGGTTTCCTCTCTTTTTTTATTTTCTTCCACTAACTCCAACAGATTTTTTTGTATTATTTCATCTTTCTTTGCTTTATTCGGTCGAAGTTTTCTCCACATTTCTTTTTCTTGTAATTTATGGACAAATCCATCCGAGCAAAGCAAAAAAGTCTCTGCCAAATCGATATTTCCGGAAAAGAATTCTGTCTGAATATTGCCCCTTGCTCCAATGCACTGCAGTAATTGATTCTTTCTTGTATCTCTCTCCGCTTCAGTCGGTGTAATAATCCCCATCCGGACTTCCTGCATCACTCTGCTATGGTCGTTTGTAATCTGCTCCATCGTTCTTTTACCGATTTTATAAATTCTGGAATCCCCAACATGTATTCCAAAATAGCGTCCCGGCAACATCAGCAAAAGTGACACTGTCGTTCCCATTGCTCCTCCCATATCATTGCCGTACTCTATGAGATACTTATTGTGCTCTACCAAAAGTTCGTCAAGCTGCTTCCTTAATTGATTTACTTCCACTCCCTGTACTAACAGTTCCTTGAATTCACTGTCATACCATTTTTCTATTTTCTCTATCATGGACTGACTTGCGAACTCTCCATGGGATAATCCCCCCATGCCGTCACAAACCACAGCAAGCCCAACATTTCCAACGATTGAATCCTGAATATGGATACACGCCGAATCCTGATTCACTTTTCTCGTTGTACCCACATCGGATACTACACCACATTGAAACTCCATATTTTTTCTCCTAACGCAGTTGCAGTATATATTCATCTCTTCCAAAACGAATGACATCGCCATCCTTGATTTGAACATTAATATTGCTTTGTATTTTCTCCCCATTGACAAAAGTTCCATTTTTCGAATTGGCATCTCGAACAAAAACAATTTTCCCCTGTTCGTCCAACACGATGCTGGCATGCAGCCTTCCAACTGTCGGTTCAGAGGTTACATAATCTACATACTTTTCTTCGCGCCCAATCTTAAAGTCTTTTTTATTAATCGGAATTTGACTGTTTGTTTTTTTATCTATCAAATATGGCATAAATAATGACGCTTCACTATCATCAGCTAATAAAGTTTCGCCGATTTCCTGTACCGCCTCTTTTTCCTTTTTCTTTGAAACATCCACTGATTTTTTCTGTCCCGGAATTTCAAAGGCAAATGAATCCGCCTGTTTTTTTTCCTGCTTCTTCTCTTTTTTCTTTTTCTTTGAAAATAAGCCAATTATGCCTTCCTTTTTTTCTTCTTTTTCTGTTTTCATAACATCAGAGGATATCTCACTATTGGGGTCCGGTACATTGTATATCACATTTGGTTTTTCTTTCATTTTTACTTCTCTTACTGGTCTTTCACTTTGTTTATTTTCCTTTTTAACGTCTTTGTTTCTTGCAAAACCAAGTGTTTTTATCTTTTCAATTTTTTCTGCATATTCCTTTAAAGTAATTTTTTCATCTGCCAAATAACTTTGCAAAGTTTCTAATTTGCCAATATCATCTTTCATATCATAGTTTAAATTATGTAACAGTGTAATCAGAAAATCTTTCCATGTTATCTGTGCCAGCAATTCATTTTCAACAGGAAGAAACATCAATTCAATCTTTCGGCTCGACAAATCAATAAATATGTTTTCTGCCTCCAGTACAAAATGCCCCTCATTAAGCATATACTGCGCGCAATCCATTATTGCCGCAATGATTCCCTGTACCGCCGGATATAACTCCTCCCAGCGAACAAGTCCGCCTAAAAACTGGGATAGTTTCATCTTATTTGTCATTTCATACATAAACTTAATTTCATCATTATTTTGTGCAGAAGAAAAAGGAAGAAGTCCTTTAATATCATTATTCTTCAACATCTCCACTTCAACATGATCCATTTGTGCTGCATCATCGACACGATACATCAAAAATTTCTTTTCTCCAAATTCAGCTTCCTGAAAACTAATATTTTTATACATACTCCTGTCCTCCCGGCTGGTATATCGATAATAGGCTGGCATTTTCAGCATTTACAAGGGTGTCCATAATTAATTTTTCCATTCTGGTTTCCTTTACATATGGAAGCTCAGCTAAAATAGGCAAGCCAATTTCCCGCCTTGGTCCTTCACATTTATTTTGTATCACACTTACTTTTGTGGATAAATCAGACCCATTCACTTCATCATATTTGCTTATACAAGTCATAAGTGTCTGTGTTTTTTCCGTTGTTGTGTCACTTCCATCTGTAATAAATAAAACACGGTCAGACAGTGGCATAATTTTTTTTGCTGTATCTTCATTCGCACACGGTAAGTCAATAACAATACAATGAAACTTCCCCATTGCCCGCACAGCATCCAAAAATTCATTCCATTCATTTTGATCCAACTCATCAATTTCATTTGGATTCATCGGTTTAGAAAAAAAATAAACGCCACCATAAGTTTGCTTTAACGAACTTTCTATTTTCATTTGCAGATTTCCTTTTCCACATTTCACAGCAAATAAAACATTCGAGAAATTTGAACTTCCTTCTGCGTTCAGAAAATAATCTATATTCGAAAAACTCTCAAGTGACAAATACATCACCTGAAATCCCTTTTTGACAAGTTGCCTGGTGTAGACTAAGGCTGCCGTAGTTTTTCCTACCCCTCCTGCCGCTGAGGTAAAAGCAATCACTGGCGATTCTTTTGACGTTTCATATGAATAAGTAATTCCGCTTTTTTGCTCTGCTATCGTATCTAAAATTCCTTTATATAGATTTTCTACTTTTTGATATTTGCAAATAGCCGGTCTTCCATTCATTTCCTTAATTCCCATTTCTGAGGTTAATATCATACTCTTTTCTTCAGCTTCTTTGGGAAGCAAAGACGCAACGGAAAGCAAAATATCATATGCTCTGCTTGAAATATATTTTTAATGCCGTCGAATCCGAAAATGTGACGATATCAACTTCATTAAAATAATAAATTTTAAAGGCACGAATAAAATGATCTATGTATTTTTCGTCGGTATCTGCTAAAACAATTCTTATCTTCATCATACTCTCCTCGTCCAAAAATCTATTTAATAAATATATTTACTTATATTATAGTAAATATATTTACTAAAATCAATAGTTAATCTTCTCTCTATGCTATTATCAGTATCTAATAATAAAAGAAAGGGATGATGATTCGTTGGCTGATTATTCATATTATACTCGACGAATTCGCGATATTAGGGAAGACAATGATTTAACACAACAACAAATTGCAGAAATATTAGGAACATCCCAAACAATGTACGCACGCTATGAGCGTGGTGCAAATGAATTACCAATCCGGCATTTAATAAAACTTGCAGAATACTATCGACTCTCAACAGATTATCTGCTTGGTCTTACAAATGAAAAGAAACCCTATCCAAGCACAAAATAAAGACGAGATAAGAAACCACACAGTTTCTCCTCTCGTCTTTATTTTATCTGTACACGGCGGCTAGGCCGTCACAATTATTCTGCTGTAGTAGAGATAATCTCTTTTTTATTGTAGCTTCCGCAATTTTTGCAAACACGATGTGGTACCATCAAAGCGCCACATTTACTGCATTTTACCAAAGTTGGAGCAGTCATCTTCCAGTTTGCTCTACGCTTATCTCTTCTCGCTTTCGAAGATTTATTCTTAGGACAGATACTCATGTCGATTACACCTCCTCTGAATTACTCAAACACTTTTTCCATTATACTTGCTTAACTTAGTCTTGTCAACAGTTTTTTAGAAAAAATAGTCGAATTTTCCAATTATATTTTTCAAAAATCTTATTTCAAAAGAGCAACTGTTTCATGAGCAATTGCCAATTCCTCGTTTGTCGGAATAACAGCAACAGTAACCTTAGAATCCGGTGTAGAAATAATCTTCTCCTCACCGCGAATCTGGTTTGCTTCTTTATCCAATGTGATTCCCATATAACCAAAATGATTAAGAATCTGCTCACGCACAACGATGTTATTCTCGCCAAGACCTGCAGTAAATACGATGGCATCTACACCATTCATTGCTGCAATATAAGAACCGATATATTTTGCTGTGCGGTAACTGAATACTTCAACGGCAAGTTTTGCTCTTTCATTTCCTTCGTTAGAAGCCTTGTCCAAATCACGGAAATCACTGGATACGCCGGAAATACCGAGCACACCGGATTTTTTATTTAAGATAACCATAACTTCCTCTAAGGATTTATTCAGGCTGTGTGCAAGATACTCAACGATAGTCGGGTCCATATCACCGCAACGGGTTCCCATAACAAGACCCTCTAACGGAGTCATACCCATACTTGTATCTACAGACTTTCCATTGACAACAGCGGAAATACTTGCTCCGCTTCCGATGTGGCAGATGATCATCTTAGAATTGTTGATGTCGAGTCCTGCAAGCTCAGCCAGTCTCTCGGAAACAAACGCATGGCTTGTTCCATGGAAGCCGTAACGACGGATTCCGTATTTCTCATAATACTCCTTCGGAATACCATATAAATAGGCCTTTGCCGGCATGGTCTGATGGAATGCCGTATCAAACACTGCAACATTCGGCACACCTGGCATGATCTTCTGGCATGCACGGATACCAAGGATGTTGGCTGGGTTATGTAAAGGTGCCAGCGCGCTGCATTCATCGATCTCACGGATCACTTCCTCATCGATCAGTACAGAAGAGGAGAACTTCTCACCACCATGTACCACGCGGTGTCCAATCGCCTCAATCTCATCCAGAGACTTTAACACGGCATGCTCCGGATCAACAAGAGCATCTAAAACTGTCTTCATTCCTACAGAATGATTCGGAATATCAACTTCTTTCTCAATCTTCTTTCCATTGACCTTGATCGAAAAGATTCCGTCAAGACCAATTCTCTCACACTGTCCGGAAGCACTTACTTCCTCTGTTGCAGAATCGATCAGCTGATACTTCAGAGATGAACTTCCACAGTTTACTACAAGTATTTTCATGACTCATTTCCTCCATATAACATATAATCTATACACCTGTACAACGAAGGCTCTCTATATCTGAGACTCACCACATTGTACCTGCACAAATAACACAGTCTGCCCGGAAGCACACAATGACCCTCCGGATCACATGTACTTCCGGGCATACCGAATACTCTGTGTCTTTTGCTTTACTGAAGCTGTGCCTGTACGGCAGTCAGCGCGATAACACCTGTGATGTCCTCTGCGGAGCATCCGCGGGACAGGTCATTAACAGGGCTTGACAGTCCCTGCAGCATCGGTCCGTATGCCTCTGCCTTTGCCAGACGCTGAACCAGCTTATAGGAAATATTACCACAGTCCAGATTCGGGAATACCAAAACGTTTGCCTTACCGGCAACATCACTTCCCGGTGCCTTTGACTTTGCTACCTCCGGCACGATCGCTGCGTCTGTCTGAAGTTCTCCGTCGATCACAAGCTGCGGATACTTCTCATGTGCAATTCTGGTTGCCTCAACCACCTTGTCCACCAGAGGATGCTTTGCGCTTCCCTTGGTAGAATGGGAAAGCATTGCGATGATCGGATCACCGCCCACCAGATTACGGAAGCTCTTGGAGCTGGAGTGTGCGATTGCTGCCATCTCCTCGGAATTCGGATCCTGATTCAGTCCGCAGTCTGCGAACAGGAAGGTTCCGTTTGCTCCATACTCACAGTTCGGTACATCCAGAATAAAGAAACCGGATACCAGCTCTGTGCCCGGTGCTGTCTTAAGGATCTGCAGTGATGGACGAAGCACATCAGCCGTTGCATGACAGCAGCCTGCCACCATACCGTCTGCGTCCTTGCATTTTACCATCATAACACCAAACATTATATAATTATTTAAAAGCTGTTCTCTTGCAGATTCTAATGTCATTCCCTTTTTCTTACGAAGCTCGTACAGAAGATTTACATACTCGTCCAGCTTCGGAGACGTCTCCGGATTTACAACAGAGATGCCGTCTAACTCAACATCGAGCCAGTGAGCACCGTCTCTGATCTTCTCTTCATCCCCAACCATGACAATTTTAGCCGTGCCTTCCTTCAGTACCTGAGCCGCTGCGATCAGTGTTCTTTTGTCGCGGCTTTCCGGCAATACGATTGTCTTAACATCCTGTTTTGCTCTTGCTTTAATCTCGTCAATAAACTTCATGATATCCTCCATTTCTGCCCTAGAGCTATGGCATAAGTACAAAATCACCCAATTAATTCAAGTATAATGGATTCGCTCTTTTTTGTCTAGTACATAGTATCAAAAATACCGCTGATGCATTTTATACCGCAACTGTGGTATACTGGTACGCAAAGAGCCGTGACGCATTTATCTGTCCGGAAAGGAGCGCTTTATGAGAAATTTTACCGGTATCATCGCAGAATACAATCCGTTTCATAACGGTCACCGCCATCAGCTTGACTATGTCCGTTCCCAGGGTGCCGAAGTGATCGCCGTGGCAATGAGTGGCAATTTCGTCCAGCGTGGAGCCCCTGCCTGGACCGACAAATATCTGCGTACCCGCATGGCACTCTCCCAGGGCGCCGATCTTGTCTTTGAGCTTCCCACCGTCTACTGTCTGTCAAGTGCAGAAAATTTTGCTTTCGGCGGGATCTCTCTCTTAAATGCACTGAAGCTGGACAGCTTTTGTTTTGGGTGTGAGACACCGGAGCTTTCTTTATTAGAAGAAACGGCTGATCTGCTGGTTGAGGAGCCGGAGGCATTCCGAACCGCCCTGCAGGCGCAGTTAAAAAACGGTGCATCTTATCCCGCCGCCAGGGCATATGCACTCCGTCAGTACCTTCCGGCGCTTCCGGAGGAATTTCTATCCGGTGCCAACAATATCCTCTCACTGGAATATCTGAAGGCCGTGCGCCATCTTGGCAGTGACATGACACCGCTTCCGCTGCTTCGTTCCGGTCAGGCTTATCACGATACAATGATCATACCGGATGCATTCTCCTCAGCTTCTGCAATACGCCATTCTTATGAAAGGGCCTCCTCTTTAGAAAAGTGTGCCGACGCCATGCCTGAAGAGGTATACGAACTGCTTGCCGGGCATCCTGACCGCTTCGGAATCAGTCTGTCTGATTTTGATCTGCTGCTCTATTATGCCCTGCGCCGTGCCTGCCGGAACGGCACGCTGGTCGGTTACGGCGATATCAGCACGGAGCTTGCAAACCGCATCGAAAAGGAGCTTGCTTCCTATAAAAATGCTGATTCCTTTATCCTTTCTTTAAAGAGAAAGAATATCACTTACGCCCGGATCAGCCGCTGTCTGTTCCAGCTGCTGCTAGAGATTCCAAGCACTGTCTGCAGTGGTACGATGCAGCCGGTTCCGTATCTGCGTCTGCTCGGCATGCGCCGCTCCAAGAGCAGTTATCTGCGCCGCATCACAGAGGTTCCGATCATCACAAAGCCTGCAAATGCGTGGGTTCAGGTGGCATCCTCTCCTTATTCATGCGCCACGGATTATCTAAAAATTGATTTTCGGGCCGCCGATCTTTACCGTCAGGTTCTTTCCCATAAAACCGGCTGCCCGATCCCGGATGAGTATCATTCCGGCGTTATCATTATGGAGGATTAACACGGCAAATCACAGGAAAAATGACAATTTTTTCATTTACCCCCTACCCATTTTCATATTTTATGGTTATAATAAAAAACTGTGAGTATTTTACCCACATCGGAAAACGGCTGTTTTGTAGTGCTGCATGAAACAGCTTCTTACT
>ERZ791645.2272-NODE-2272-length-9994-cov-6.616360_pt1 | contig 9994 bp, 8 predicted proteins | sample MGYA00509939_ERZ791645 | MGnify/ENA primary metagenome ERZ791645 (study PRJEB30046, sample SAMN00715249) | human gut metagenome | study: EMG produced TPA metagenomics assembly of the A metagenome-wide association study of gut microbiota in type 2... | reverse complement strand
CAGCGGCAGTTCCCGGCACCCGCCAGCCAATGCCGCTTTTCGGGCAGCTGTTTCCTCCTGCGCCCAGAGCTGGCGCTCGTATTGCGCCGATGCCCGGGCGCATTTCTGCAGAATCTGCTGGTATTCCTCCGGCAGTGCATCCCATGTGTGGCCGGAAGCCAGCTGCACCTCCGGTACGCGGCTGTGCTCATCGGCCATGTAGTACCGCGCCACCTTGTAGTGCTCCATGGAATAGTAGGCCGGCCAGTTGTTTTCGGCGGCATCGATCTGCCCGGTCTCAAACGCCGAGTACACGTCGCTGTAAGCCGTGGTCTCCGGCACTGCACCCAGCAGGCGGATCATGTCGATCACGATCTGCGAATCCTGCACGCGGATGGTCTTACCCTGCAGATCGTTCAGGCTGCGCATCGGCTGACGGGCATAGAACGAGCGGGCACCCGCGTCGTACCAGCTCAGGCCCACCCGCCCATGCGCGGTAAAGTCCTGCAAAAACTCTGCTCCGATGCTGCCATCCAGCACACGCCACATATGGTCGGCATTCCGGTAGAGATACGGCAGCAGCAGTACGTTGAGCCGGGGCAGATCGTCTGTGGCCGCCGAAAGCGACACACGCGCAAAATCTACGCCGCCAATGGCAAGCTGCTCCCACACCTGCTGCTCTGAGCCGTACTCGCCGTTTGCTTTGACCTGAATGACCACCTTGCCCCCGGTCTGCTGCTGCACAAGGCTCGCAAAATACTGTGCGCCCTGCGTAGTGGGGTACCCGGCGGGCTGGTTGTCGGCATAGGTCAGCACATAGTCCGGTGTGGTCTGCGGCTTTGTGCCACAGCCTGCCAGCTGCAAGGCTGCAAAGCCCAGCCCGGCTAAAAAGGTCCGTCTGCGCATGGTGTCTCCCTCCCTTTGCAGATAGTATAGCGCACAAGACTGCCTTTGTGCAAGAGACAAGAAAAGGCGGTGCCCGCTGCAAAGCAGGTACCGCCTTTTAGGAGAAGAAAAAGGAGATGTTTCAATTACATCAGGCCCATTGCCTGCGGCAGTGCGGTAGACACTGCCGGGATAAAGGTGACCAGCAGCAGGCCGCCGATGATGGCCACATAGTACATAAGCATATACGGCATGACCTTGGAAAGCGAGGTGCGCCCCACCTTGATACCCACGAACAGGGCGTTGCCCACGGGCGGGGTGATGTTGCCGATGCAAAGGTTATACACGAGGATCAGACCGAACTGGATGGTGCTCATGCCAAAGCTCTGGCAGATGGGCAGAAACAGCGGGGTGAAGATGAGGATGGCCGGGGTCACATCCATGAAAGTGCCGGACACCAGCAGGATCACGTTCATGATGAGCAGGATGATGTACTTATTGCTGGTCAGGCTCAGCAGGGCTGCCGCCACAGCATCCGGGATCTGCAAAAAGGCCATGACCCAGCCCAGAATGTTGGAAACACCCACAAGGAACACCACCATGCCGGACATCTTGGCAGAATCCACGATGATCTTCCACAGGCTCTTCAGGTTGATGGAGCGGTAGCAGAAAGCCAGCACCAGTGCATAGACAACGGCAATGGCAGAGCCTTCGGTGGCAGAGAACACACCGCCGATGATGCCGCCGATGACCACGATGATCAGGGAAAGAGAAGGCAGAGCGCGCAGGGTGCAGATGCCGAGATTTTTCCAGTCAAACTTGCCGGGTGTGCCCTTGTACCCCAGCTTGACAGCCAGCAGCACACCCACCACGCAGCAGCACAGCGCCCAGATGATGCCGGGAATGTAACCCGCCATGAACAGTGCAGCCACAGAGGTGCCGCCGGACGCCAGAGAGTAGGTGATCAGGGCGTTGGACGGCGGGATCAGCAGGCCGGAGCAGGAGGAAGCAGCGTTGGTGGCAGCGGTCACGGCGGGGTCGTAGCCCTGCTCGTCGGCACCGTCGCGGATCATAGAGCCAACGGCAGCAGAGACCGTTGCCACAGCGGAACCGGAGATGGCACCGAACAGAGCGTTGGTGCCGATGTTGGTCACCAGCAGTGCGCCGGGCAGCTTGCCCAGAATGGCCATGACGAAATCCACCAGACGCTTGGCGATGCCGCCCTGATTCATGATGTTGCCGGCCAGAATAAAGAATGGGATGGCGGTCAGGCTGAACTTGCTCATGCCCACAAAGGTGCGCTGGGCAGCGGTCAGCACGGCCACGTTCAGGTCGATGGAAGAAAGAATGGCAGTCAGGGAAGAGACTGCAATGGCGTACGAGATGGGCACGCCGAGGAACAGCAGCACCAGCAGCACTGCCAGAATTACGAGTAACGCTTGAATTGCCACAGCTTAGTCCTCCTTGTTTTCCTTGTCGGCATCGGCAGCCATTTCGGCTTCCACCTTTGCAAAGTCTGCATCCTCCGGGGTATCCAGACAGATGGAGCCGTTGGCGATGCCGATAATGTTCAGCACGGAATACACCAGAATGATCACGCCGCAGATGGGCATGACCCAGTAGAACACGCCCACGGCTACGCCCAGCGAGGAGGTCTGCTGTCCCATAGCCAGCTGGGACACCTGAAAACCGCCGAACACCAGAATGGTGGCGGAGAAGAGAAAGGCGATGACCTCGGCAAAGATGTGGAACGCCTTGCGCATGGTGGGGTTGAACCGGTCCACCAGCACGGGAATGTTCATGTGGCCGCGCTCGCCGGAGACGATGGTGGCACCCAGCATGGTGCTCCAGCCGAACAGATAACCCACCAGCTCTTCCGACCATGTGGAGGGAGAGTTGAAGATGTAACGCACGATGACCTGATAGGTGGTCAGAACCACCATGACCGTCATGCTTAGACCTGCCAGCAGGTTGAGCACCTTGTTCAGGGTATTTCTCAGTTTTTCCATGATGCTCCTCCTCAGTCCGCAGTATGGGCAGCGTTGTGCTGCTGGATCAGGTCATAAATGGGCTGCAATTCCGGGTTTGCTGCCAGCACGGAATCGTGCAGGGGAGCCATAGCCTCCTGAAACGGTGCAGTGTCCGGGTAAATAAAGTTGACGTGCTGCTCATTCTCGGCCTTGTCTTTCGCCTCAGCCACAGCATCCTCCCAAGCGTCCTGCTCGGTGCGCTTCACGATCTGGAAGCCCTCTTCAAAGATCGCGCGCTCCTCATCGCTGAGCTCGTTCAGGAAGGCGTAGTTTGCCACCAGCAGGTCCGGCACCATCTGGTGCATATCATAGGAGTAATACTTGCAGATATCGCCGTGACCGTTATCGGTCAGAGCCAGCTCGTTGTTCTCGGCACCATCCAGAATACCGGCCTGCAGCGCGGTGTACACATCGCCGAAGCCCATGGGGGTAGCGGTGCCGCCCAGCAGACGCATCATTTCCACGTTGGTGGGCGACTGCTGTACGCGGATCTTCAGACCCTTCAGGTCGGAGGGCTGGTTGATAGGGGTCTTGATGGTGTAGAAGTTGCGGGTACCGGCATCCAGCCACGCCACCGTTTCCAGACCGGCCTTGGAAGTGGTCTTGAAAATGGGGTCCGTCACCTCGGGGTCATCCATGGCCTCGTGGTAGGCTTCCACGCTGGAGAACAGGTAAGGCAGGTTGAAGATCTGGTATTTGGCGCTGAAGGTCTCCATGATGGCATTGGACGCCACCACAAAGTCGATGGCACCGGTCTGGGTCAGCTGCACCATTTCGGTCTGGGAGCCCAGCAGCTCGCTGGGGTACACCTCCACGCGGTACTTGTCGCCCAGCTTCTCGTTGATGTAGTTGGCGAAGGCTTCCAGTCCCAGATGATCCGGGTGGGTCTGGGACTGCACATGGCCGATGCGCACGATCTTGCGGTCGTCATCGGAGCCGGCGCCGCAGCCGGTAAGCATCATGCTGCTGGTCAGTGCCGCCGCGCCCATCAGCGACAGAAACGTTCTTCTCTTCATGAATGGCATCCTCTCTTTTCGCGCTTTTTCTATGATCATAGTTTAACAAACCGTTCATTTTTGCGAAACCGGATTATTTTGTGAAACGCAGTACGATTTTGTCTTTGTTGTATCCAAGTACAATTTTTGTGTTTTTCTGACGAAAGAAACTGGCAAAAATAAAGAAGCGCCCGTCCCTCTCCTGCTGACAGGCAGGAAAGAACAAGTGCTTCTTTTGTGTCGGATTTATCCTTGTACCGCTTTTTCCGCTGCGGCCATGCGGTATTCCGAAGGGGTCTGGCCGGTCAGGCGCTTGAACACCCTTGTAAAATAGTTGGCGTCGCTGTAACCCACAGCAGCGCCGATATCCTTCAAACTCAGGCGCGGGTCCAAAATCAGCTGGCGTGCCCTGTTCACCCGGTATTCGTTCAGGTAGGCCGAAAAGTTCACCTTAAAGCACTGCTTGAACAGCTTGCAGAAGTAAGCGTCCGAGTAGCGCAGCGCAGCGGCGGCATCCTGCATGGAGATATCCTCCCCATAGTGAGCGTCGATGAAGCGGCTGATCTCTGCCCGGATGATGGCGGTGCGCATATCCTCATCCTCTTCCCGGCGGAGGGGCTCCGCAGGCGCGGGGGGCTGTGCCGGGCGGGCAGGCAGCTGCACCGACACCTGCCGGATGGCATCCTCCACCGCGAATACCAGTTCCTGCTCGTTGTAAGGCTTGAGCAGATAGTCCAGCGCCCGCACAGAGATTGCCTGCCGTGCGTAGTCGAACTTATCAAAGCCGGTCAGGAACAGGATGGCGCAATTTTTGTCCGTTTCGCGGATCTTACGCGCCACCTCCAGCCCGGTAAGACCCGGCATTTCAATGTCCAGCACAGCCACCTGCGGCGCTTCGCGGGAAAAAATTTCCAGCGCTTCCCTGCCGTTTTTGGCTTCATACAGACTTATCAGATCTCCCAGATACTTCTGCAAAGTCCGGCACAGCACCTTGCGCTCGATCAATTCATCCTCTGCCACCAGCAATTTGCACTTCACGAGAGCGTCTCCTCCTTTTCTTCCGGCTGCTGCGTTTGCGGCAGTTCAAACCGCACCACAGTGCCATGACCTGCGCGGCTGTACACCTGCATTTTACCGCCCGGATACAGCATCCCGATGCGGCGGGAAATGTTGCCAAGGCCGATGCTGCGGCCGGTCTGCTCGCTCCGGGCAATTTTTGCCTGCACGGCGTCCAGCTCCTCTGGGGTCATCCCCTTGCCGTTGTCCGCGACCGTGAGCACCAGCACCTTGCCCTGCATCCATGCCCGCAGCAGGATGCGTCCGCCTTCCTCGCGGGACTTGAGCCCGTGCGAGTAAGCGTTTTCCACCACCGGCTGCAGCATAAAGGACGGCACCAAAACCGCCGCAGGCTGCACCTGAATGCTTTTTTCTACGGTAATGCGTCCATCAAACCGCATCTGCTGCAGATAAATGTAGTCCTCCAGCCCGTCCAATTCCTCCTCCAGCGTGATCTGCTGGCGCTTGGTGCGCAGGTTGTGCCGGAACAAACTGCCCAAATGCACGATCATCTGGTCGGTGGTGGAAGCATCTTCCAGCCGCGCCATGCAGGAGATCATGTTCAGGGTATTGAACAGAAAATGTGGGTTTACCTGACTTTTAAGCACCTCCAGCCGGGTGTGTTCCAGATCTTTTTCCAGCGCAAGGTTCCGCACCTCTTCCCGGTGCAAGGCCTGCTGGGTGGTCAGCTGCTGCGCCATGGCGTGTTTCATCTGGTTGAAGGTGGCCGTCAGCCGCCCCACCTCGTCGCTGCTTTTCACCGGAAGATCCGGGCTGGAAAAATCTCCCTCGGCAATGCTGTGAGAAGCCTGCGCCAACCGCAGCAGCGGACGCACCACCGCGCGGCTCAGCACCCGGATGAGCAGCAGCATCAGCACAGCCGCCGTCAGGAACAGCCCCAGATACAGCCACGGCAGATGCCGGATGTGAGCCGCCGTGCTGCTGTAAAGGGCGTTTTCCTGTTCCAGCGTGGCCTGTGTCAGCCGCAGTGCATACTCGGCAAGGTAGTCCTGCAAAGCCATCACATGGTACATCTGTTCAATATAGGCATCTGCCGAGGGTGAAAGCTGCAAAAAGGCATCCCGCTCCTGCCGGTAACCCGCGTACCCCTGCAAAAGGTTCCATGTGCGGGCATAGCGTTCTTCGCCGATACGGGCGTAATCGAAGGGCAGGGCCGCAAGGCTCTGCTCGGCGGCAGCGCAGGCGGCGGTATAGGCCTGCTCCGTTTCAGAAGTAGGCTGGCGCACATAGCGTGCAAAGGCCTGTGCTTCGTCCTTGAGGGCGTTCTGCACCGTGTAGCAGACGGCGTTGTCGGCCAGCAGCGTATCAAAGGAGTGCACCGTCCATTGACCTGCCATGGTAGCAATGCCGGTGGAAAGCATTGTGACCAGCAAAATCGCGGCAAGCCATGCCGTGACCCTGCTGCGCAGGGAAATACCGTCCTGCGTGGTTTTGTTCCGTGCCATACGCTTTCCCTCCTGCCCTTGCAGCACCCGGTCTTTTTTATAAGATAAGTATAATAATCTCCCGGGAAAAGTGCAACTGCAAAAAAAGCACCGGTTTCCGCAAAGAAGCCGGTGCTTGCAGGCAGTGTACCAAGCGGTCAGCGGGTCAACAGCTCAAAGTGATTCCGTTTGGTGACCAGCAGCCCTTCTTTTTGCAGCTTGGAAAGCTCCACCGACATGGCGGCACGCTCCACGCAGAGAAAATCCGCCAGCTGCTGACGGTCAAAGGGGATGTCAAAGGAAAGGGAGGACTGCCGGATGGATTCGGCGGACAGGTAGGACAGCAGCTTTTCCCGGGTGGTCCGCTTGCTGACATGGGTGATCTTATCGTTAAAAAGCAGTATTTTGTTTGCCAGAACGCTGACCAAATTGCGGATGAGTTTCTGGTGATGGTCGCAGGCGGTGGGACAGGCGGTGAGCAACCGCTTGACGTTCAGCAGCAGGATCTCGCAATCCTCCTCTGCCACCACGCTGATGTTCAGGATGGCACCGGGGGTGGCGGCGTAAGGCTCCCCGAAAAAGTCCCCGGTATTGCACTTGGACAGGATATTGCGGTGTCCCCAAAGATCCTCTTGTATCACAAGGGTGGAGCCGGACAACATGAGCCCCATGACCTCCGTGGAATCTCCGGCACGGAAAATGTAGGAACCCCGGGGACGGGTGATTTTCGCTGCACTGACACAGTGCAGGATGGACAAGATCTCATCGTCAGTAAGCCCGGTGAAGAAGGGGCAGCTCCGCAGAACAGGCAGATATTTTTGCATAAAGGCTCTCCTTGTTGGAATTCAAACATACAAGATGGCTTTAGTATACTATAATAAACCTGCAAATGCAAAAAACACCCACAACAGGAGAGTATAGATATGATTCGGAAGATCATCCATATTGACGAAGAAAAATGCAACGGCTGCGGGCTTTGTGCAACCGCCTGCCACGAGGGAGCCATTGATATTATCAACGGCAAAGCAAAGCTGGTGCGGGAAAATTTCTGCGATGGCTTTGGCGACTGCCTACCGGGCTGCCCCACTGGAGCTATCACTTTTGAGGAGCGGGAAGCCCCTGCCTACGACGAGGCAGCGGTGCAGGAGAACAAAAAGAAAAAGGAATTGCAGGAGAAGATGAAGCACCTCCACGAGGGCGGCTGCCCCGGCTCCCGGATGCGGATGCTGGAACAGCCGGAGGCTGCCGAAAGTGTGGCAGCCAGTCCCGGAATATTCAGCGTCAGGAGGCGCCCGCCGTGGAAACGCCGCAAACCCAGCAGACGAGCCGCCTTTCCCAGTGGCCGGTGCAGATCAAGCTGGCACCCATCCATGCGCCTTACTTTGAGGGTGCAAAGCTACTGATTGCAGCGGACTGCACGGCCTATGCCTACGCCAATTTCCATCAGGAGTTTATGCGCGGCAAGGTGACCCTTATCGGCTGCCCGAAGCTGGATGCTGTGGATTACAGCGAAAAGCTGACCGAGATCCTGCGCAGCAACGACATCCAGAGCGTGACCATCCTCCGCATGGAGGTGCCCTGCTGCGGCGGCTTGGAGATGGCGGCGAAAAAGGCGCTTCAGACCAGCGGAAAGTTCATTCCGTGGCAGGTGGTCACCATCTCCATTGACGGAAAAATTCTGGATTAAAAGCACAGGACAGACCTATACCGCCTTTTAATGCTTCACGCATTTCTTGCCTTGCGGTAAAATACCATAGATTCCATAAGCGGGCGACCTGAAAAAGGCTGCTCGCTTTTTTATCGTCATCGCAGTATTTTTGCGGGAACGGCTTTTTGCCGGTAAGGGATAAAAGCGTTCCATAGAAAATAGGTGCTCTTTACAAGAAAAAATCTTGAAACGCTTCTGTTATAATGTTACAATTATGCTACATAATAGGATAGATATTCAAAAAAGCTGCTGACAGCAGAACGAGAATGATATTGCAAGCACCTTCCTGAAATCGGTGAAGTGAAAATAAAGCCGGAATGAGACCGTCTGGGGTGGAGAAAGATTGGATAAAATGAAAAACTCTGGAATGAGCGAAACCATGCAGACCTTGACACGGAAAAGCGCCTGTGTGATGCTGAGCCTACTGTTGCTACTGTCAGCCGTGCTCCCTGTGAAAGCTGCCGCGGAAACCGCCTCTGCAAAGGTTGTTCGTGTCGGCTCGTTTGAGGACACCTTCAACTATGTCAACGAGAAGGGCGCAAGAAAGGGCTACGGCTACGAATTGCTGGAGACCTTGTCCGGCTATACAGGCTGGCAGTTCGAGTATGTGACCTGCGACTGGTCAGACTGCTTCGAAAAGCTCAAAAACGGCGAGATCGACATTATTGGCGGTATCTCTTATACGGAGGACCGCACCCAGGAGATGCTGTTTTCAGACGAGCCGATGGGAGTGGAAAAATATTACCTCTACGCCGATCTCTCGCGCGCAGACATCTCCGCCTCCGACTTCAAGACGCTGAACGGCCAAAAGATCGGCGTTCTGATGGGAACAGAGCCGGAAGTGATGCTGGCCGAGTGGGAAGAAAAATACGGCCTGAAAACGGAACACGTCAACATCTCCAACAACGAGGATGTGAAGCAAAAGCTGGCAAACCACGAGATCGACTGCTTTGTTTCGCTGGAAGAATCCTTCTGGGCAGAGCGTGGCATCTCGACCATAACCTGTGTGGGAGAATCCGGCATCTACTATGCGATCAACAAAAACCGGCCTGATATCAAGGAAGAACTTGACGATGCGATGCGCGCGTTGGACGAAGCTGTGCCTTTTTATACGGCGGATCTGTACAAAAGATATTTCTCAATGGATTATACGCCCATCCTTACAGGGGAGGAAAAGGCGTGGCTCAGAAAGCACGGTGCGATCAGGATGGGCTTTCTGGCGAGCGACAGCGGCGTCAGCACCTTTGACCCTGCCACCGGGGAGTTTACCGGGGTAATCACGGACTATATTCAGTTTGCAGCAGATTGTCTGGGCAATCAGGAACTGGAATTCCAGCTGGTCGGCTATGACAGCAAGGAAGCAGAACTGGATGCGCTGAAATCGGGCGAGATCGACATGATCTTCCATTGCGACCAGAACCCCAATCTGGCGGAAGAGTATCACTTTGCCTGTACCAACACAACGTGGACCTCCAACCTGATGGCGGTCACGAACAAACAGCACTTTAACGAAAACAATGTAAACCGCATTGCCGTTCCCCAAAACAAACTCTCCCTGAAAAAGTACCTTGCGTTTTATTACCCGCAGTGGGAGATCGTGGACTGCGATACACAGGAGGATGCGGCAAGGCTGGTCAAAGACGGACAGGCAGATTGCTTTGTTACCGGGATCAGCAGTGAGAATAAATACAGCAAGAAATACAGCTTTTACAGCGTTCCGCTGGTAAACCCTGTAAGATCCTGCTTTGCGGTCAATAGCGGAAACCGCAGCCTGTTGTCCATCCTGAACAAAACGATCAAGGCAATGCCTGTTAATATGCTTGCCGGCGCGCTTGCGATGTATAAGAGCTCCGCGCGGAAGGTTACCCTGAGCGATTTTATAAAGGATAACTTCTT
>ERZ791645.2270-NODE-2270-length-9999-cov-6.471440_pt1 | contig 9999 bp, 6 predicted proteins | sample MGYA00509939_ERZ791645 | MGnify/ENA primary metagenome ERZ791645 (study PRJEB30046, sample SAMN00715249) | human gut metagenome | study: EMG produced TPA metagenomics assembly of the A metagenome-wide association study of gut microbiota in type 2... | reverse complement strand
ATTATGCCGCTGAGCTGCGCGCCAAACAGGAAAGCGTGCTGGATGCCTTCCGCCGCATTGGCGGGCTGGAGGTGCCGGTGCTGGACATCCTGCCTTCCCCGGAGGTAGACCGCTACCGCAACAAGGTGCAGTTCCCTGTGGGCGTAGACAAGAACGGCGTGCCCTGCATCGGCTTTTACGCCGGGCGCACTCACCGCATCGTCCCCTGCCCGGACTGCAAGCTGCAGCCCAGCGTGCTGAACGAGATTGGCAACGCGCTGTGCGCTTTTTTTGCACAGCAGGGCATCCGCCCCTACGACGAGCAGAGCGGCAAGGGGCTGGTGCGACATATCTTCCTGCGGCGCGGCGCGCACAGCGGGCAGATCATGGTGTGTCTGGTATGCACCCGGGCAAAGCTGCCCCACGCAGAGCAGCTTTGCACCGTGCTGCGGGGGCAGTTCCCGGCCATCAGCACCATTCTGCTCAACGTCAACGCCAAAAACACCAACGTCATTCTGGGCAGTGAAAATCACATCCTGTACGGCCCGGGCTATATTGAGGATACTCTTTGCGGCGTACCGGTGCGTCTGGGGCCGCTGTCCTTCTATCAGGTCAACACGCTTGCCGCCGAGCGGCTGTACGGCGTTGCTGCGCAGTACGCGCAGCTGTCCCCGGACGACACACTGCTGGATCTCTACTGCGGCATGGGCACCATCGGCCTTTCCATGGCCGAGCAATGCAGGGAGCTGATTGGCGTAGAGATCGTGCCGGAGGCCATCGAGAGCGCCAAGGCCAACGCTGCCCGCATGGGCGAGGCCGTAGCAGCCAAGAGCCGCTTTTTCTGTGCCGATGCCGGCCAGGCTGCCACCCAGCTGGCTGCCGAGGGTCTGCACCCGGACATCGTGATGCTGGACCCGCCCCGCAAGGGCTGCGATGAGGCCACCCTCTCCGCAGTGGTGCGCATGGCACCCCGCCGGGTGGTGTATGTCAGCTGCAACCCTGCCACCGCCGCCCGAGACGCTGCATGGCTGGAGAAAAATGGCTATCATACAGAAAAGGTGCAGCCGGTGGATCTGTTCCCGAGGACGAAGCATTGCGAAGCGGTTCTCCTTTTGACCAAACTCAATGTCGACCGGCACATCGAAGTGGACGTCAGCATGGATGAACTGGATGTGACTGCTGCGGAAAGCAAGGCGACTTACAACGAGATTCGGGATTATGTGTGGGAACACCATCAGTTGAAGGTATCCAATCTCTATATCGCACAGGTGAAGCAGAAGTACGGCATCATCGAGCGAGAGAATTATAATAAGCCCAAATCTGAAAATGCCAAACAGCCCAAGTGTCCGAAAGAAAAAGAGGATGCGATCGTGAAAGCGTTGCGGCATTTTCAGATGATTTGATACGCAATCACCCCAGAGAGAATAGCCTCTTGTGCGTTCTCTCTGGGGTGATTTTTGCGTTATGCTACTTCCGGGTAGCGCATATATACATACTCGTAGATTTTCTTCTGGTAGGTCTGGATATCGCTTACATCATAGCTATTGGGAAGTTCTTGCCAAAGGGTATTGCGAATCAGGTTATCCACAATCGCCTTAGTTTCCTGCTTGTCCGTCCAATGGTCGAGTTTGGCAATCTGCTGTTTGATTTTTGTCAGCAAGTCCACAGACACCTTCTTGATCGTTTCAATTTCCTGCTTCGTGAGGTTCTCCGAAAACAGCAAATCGTACACTGAAAGTTCCTCATCGCTGGAAAAGCCCTCACGCACATAGCGCTGCTGCTCCGTGTCCAGTGAACTTGCAAGCTCCATCAGATCCATGAAGGTTTTCTCAATGGTTGCCCGGTTCTGCTCCGCATTGTAGGCATCGATAATCTCCTGATAGCGGTCATAATAATCAATGCGCTGCGGGTTTGCAAACAGCATCTTCGACAACTGCTGATTCACCAGTTCATCCAGATCGCGCAGCAAGAGGTTCTTCCGCCGGGTGTGAGCAAACTCCCGGCTCAGCAGCTCAAAATCAATTTTGCTGATGTCAAACTGCCGGGAAGGTACAGCCTCCTGATCCGGCTTTTCCACATGGATGTACTCGTTGACGATGCCGTTGATCTGCACCATCAGGTCGGTATTGTCCGCGTGTTTCCGCTTCTGCTGCAAGCCCTCGTAGATGGCGAGAATTGCGTTTTTCCAGGCGCGCACGGCATCGTCCACATCGTCACGGTCTGCGTAGCGGAACAGCCGCGCCAGTTCAGACGCATAGGTCTGGAAGGTTTTCTTGGTTTCCAACGTCTCGCACATCGCGTTGACCGCATCCTGTACAAGGCTCATCTTTTCAAAGTCCTGTGCGTCCACCAATTCCTGCAGCCGGAACCCGTGTTCTGCCAGAAAGCCGTCCGTTTTTCCGATGACCGTGCAAATACGCTGAATCAGCTCCGTTTTGTCCACCGTTGGGTCAATGCCCGCCGGGCTGTTCTTGCTGACCGTATAATCTGCCAGAGCCTTGCGCAGCGCCTTTACGATACCAATATAGTCCACGATCAGGCCGTTGCTCTTGCCCTCCGAAACACGGTTTGTACGAGCAATAGTCTGCATCAGGGTATGGGCTTTCAACGGCTTGTCCAGATACAGACAGGACAGACACTTTACATCAAAGCCCGTCAGCCACATGGCACAGACGAACACCACCCGGAACGGATTCTTGCTGTCCTTGAATTCTTTATCCAGCTCTCGTTTTTCCATTTTGGCACGGTGCGGCAGAATATCCAGTCCCCACTTTTTGAAGGTCTGCACCTCGTTCTGCTCCTGACTGATCACCACTGCCATTTCGGTTTCTTTCATCCATGCCAGTTTGCGGGCAAGCTCCTGTGCTTCCTGCTGGGTCGCTGTGCCCTGCCGGGCTTCCAGCTCCCTGATCTTTGCCTGCCAGCATTCCTGCACATAGTTGTACATCCGCACACAGGTGACCTTATTCAGGCAGACGAACATCGCCTTGCCGCTGGTCCAAAGGTCAGAGTAATGCTCCACAAAGTCCTTTGCAATGGAACGCAACCGTTCATCTGCGGTGAGAATATGGATCTCCTTTGCAAACTCGCGTTCCAGCTTTTCCTCCTGCGAGGGATCAAGGTCGGCTGCTTCAATGGCATCCAGAATCCGCCCGGTGATCTCCGGCTTGTCCAACTGGGCGATCTTATCCGCGCGGTTCTCATAGTACAGCGGTACCGTTGCGCCGTCCTCCACTGCCCGCTTGAAATCATACACCGACAGATACCCGCCAAAGGTGCGTTCCGTGATATGATCATCCGCCAGAAGCGGTGTACCGGTAAAGCCGATGCGGGATGCCGTGGGCAGCAGGTGCATCATGTTGTCTGCAAAAATGCCGTACTGGCTACGGTGGGCTTCATCCGACAAAATCAGAATGTCGTGATCCGGGTAGATGGGCGGCTCCTTGGGCAGGTTGAACTTCTGGATCAGGGTAAACACAAAGCTGGGGTTGCCCCGCAGCTTTTTTACAAGGTCTGCACCGCTGGATGCAATGAACTGCGAAGCCTTGGTTTTGCCCAGCAGACCGCAGTTTTCAAAGGTATCGCTGATCTGCCGGTTCAGCTCGTCACGGTCGGTCAGCAACACAATGGTGGGCGAGCCTGCAAACTTGCGCCGGATCTTCTGCGCCAGAAAGACCATAGAGTAGCTTTTGCCTGACCCCTGCGTGTGCCAGAACACACCCAGCCTGCCGTCTTTCAGCTTGCGGTTCTCGTAAGCACTGACGGCCTCGTTGACGCCGAGGTACTGGTGGTTGCGGGCCAGAATCTTGGTAGTGCGCCCGCCAGAATGGTCGTAAAGGATGAAGTTTTCCAGCAGATCGAGGAAGGTCTTTTTCTCGCAGATGCCCCGCAGCATGGTTTCCAGTTCCACGCTGCCTGCATCGCTTTCCTTCAGGCGCTTCCACTCGTGGAAAAACTCGTACTTGCTGCCAAGCGTACCCACCTTGGCTTCCAATCCATTGGACAGCATGAGAAAGGCATTATAGTAGAACAACTGCGGAATGGTATCGAGGTAATCCCGATAATTGTCTATGTAGGCGTTCTGCACATCCACGGTGGGCTTTTTCAGCTCGATAAACAGCAGCGGAATGCCATTGACAAAGCCCACAATGTCTGTCCGGCGGCGGTACAGCTGCGAGTGGATCTTCATTTCTTTTACGGCAAGGAAATGATTGTTTTCCGGGTTTTTGAAGTCGATCACCGCCGCGCTTCGGATTTCGGTGCGGCCATCCGGCCGCTTGACCGTCACCGGGATGCCATCCCGCAGCAGAAAATACTTTTCCTCATTGATCTGCATCAGGGATGCAGTGGAAACGTGCGCCGTGAATTTCTTCTGCACCTCGTCCAGCTGGTTCGGGGTGAGCCACGGGTTCAGCCGCAAAAGCGCCTGCCGAAAATACCGGGTCAGCAGCACTTCCCCATAGCTGGTGCGGCCTAACGTCCCGTCCGGCCCCAGCTTTTCGGAGTTGTAAGCCAGCACAACCTCCCAGCCCAGAACATTTTGCAGCAAGTTGCCCGCACTGTTCTGAACAAGGACATTTTCGGAGTATTCGCGGCTCATAGAATCACCTCTTCATCGTAATTTCAACGATTCGTTTTTATTACATCTGCAATTTCTTTAGCAATATCCTCCACGGTATCGATTGCCGTATTTCTTGCTAATTTATCTGCCAAAGAAGGACTATAATCTATAACTTCCTTCTTCGTAATATTATGCCAAATGGGGAGTATGATTTGCTCACCTGATACAGCCTTTGTTATAATGCCGTCCAACTCATAATTTGTCCAGCCCTTTTTTATGAAATCACGTGATACCACAACGATTCCAAATCGACTGTTTGCTAATCCCTTATCAATTTTTCTTCTCAGACTATCTCCTATTCTCATTTCAAATTCGTCATACCAAACTTTTATACCAAGATTTTTAAGTGCATTTGCAAGTGGCCTGACAACCTCATCTTTATCTTCAGATGCATGAGAAATAAAAACGTCGTACTCTGGTTCAATTCCAGCGTCTTCATTCATAATCAAGCCGTTATTATGGACAAGCGATGGAACCTCTGCAAGCGGACGATTTTCTATTTGCGGTAACGGTGCTGGTAAAACCCGAACTGAACTTTGAACTCTTCCACCCAACCCCGCCAAATCGATTGCAACATACCAATGCGCTGAGTGCGTCGTCTGCAATCTAACTGGTGATTTCTTTGCAAGCCCTCCAATATATCGATGATTTCGTCCATTTCTGTAATTGTTGAAATTGCTACTGTCCATCAATCGGACATTTGCAGCATTTCCCTTTAAAATAATTTCTACAACACGGCCCTTATCCAGTTGCCCCAAATCGTATTTTGTAAATTGCATTGTGTACCTCTTTTCATTTTCTAATCATTTGTTCATTAAAAGCTTTTTCACCTATTTTAGCAATACAATGGAGTTTCAATCCTCGTTCATACTGTCCTAGGAGTGTGTACAGCGTACTATCTGATGCCTCTGAAAACGGCACCCAATTTGTCGCCCCCTGTGCCATTTCCAAGGCCGAAATTTCCATCAGCGCACTTATTTTTGCATCTCGCAATGCTTCGATCATTCCATCTCTGGTTGGCTTTTCCATTTGAGCACGAAGTTTTTGAATTTTATTCATCGCGTCTTTTACGTCCTTAAAATCCTTGGCTTCAGTGCAATATTTATTAAGAGAATCTGACATATTATGAACACCCCTTTCATCAAAGTTCAAACTATTTTATTGTTGTCCTATTTTTAACAACAGCGGCAATAACGCAATCCCCACGTCACAGCTCTTATCTGCCAGCCACGTCAAAACAGGCTTTACTTTTTCCCACTTTGACTTTTTGCTGTCTTTGGATTTTACCACTTCTTCAATCTCAGAAATTTTATCCAGCACTTCCTGTGTCTGTTCATTTGTGAGTGAAGTCATTTCTTCTACTTCTTTGCGCACCTGCTCAAATGTAACGTTAACATTCACGCTGTTGGTAACATTGACAATCTGCGAATTAGAAACTTCCGGTTTGGGCAACTGTACCGCATTCATCTGGTATTTGTACGTTTCCAGCTTTGCTTTCATCATAAGTAGATTTTCTAAAACACTGTCATCGCTATTTATCAAATGGTTATAAAAAATCAGTACACCATTCTCATTGCTTCCCCAAAGTCCCGCAGTCCAATGGCTAACACACGCTTGGTAGCGTCCATCTATTTCTCTGTGAAGCTGAAGTCTTTGCGCTGCGTCCAATTCTTTCGCTTTGCTCAATCGTTCAATATCCGCATATACCATATCATAAAAATCTTTTGGCATATCCATAATGTCACACCTCCACTTCCCCGCTCATCAACTTTGGCAGCAGTAAATTTCTTGCTGTCTTTAAACGCTCATTTTGCCCTTGTAACGTCTTTATTTTATTAAAAAACACTTTCGCATACCTGTCAAATCGTTCCAGATATTCCTTTTCTGGGATTGTAATTTTCATTGCGTTAATGTCCTTGGCGTAAACATGCGGCTGTGCAGATCCCTTTTGAAGCTGGTCTATACTCACTTTACTTTCTTTTAGAAACTCATATACAAAAAACAAACTTTCCGTTCCAAGACCATCCACAAAAGAACAATCCGAGGCGAACACGTCAACCCCATATAATCTTACAAATCCCGCGTTTGCTCCTGAAGCACTTATCGTAATAACCGGTGCTTTCGTATTTGCTACATTATGATAATACGCCGGCTCTAACCCACCAGCAACAACCGGCACATTTCCTCCCTTGACTTGTGCCTTTGTAATTGTCCGCCCACGTTTGAATTCCGCTATTTGACCTACCGTTCCCCGGTGCCACCCCTCCGGCACACCATCCACAATTTCCGTGTTTTCATGCCCCGGAAAGCGCAAATCCACAAACCACTCTTTATAAAGCCGCTGGGCTGCTTCTTCCAGTAGTTTGATTTGTTTTTGGTTATTTTCAATCAGGTCATCATAGGCAGAGAGAATATCTGCAATGCGGCATTGTTCTTTATATTCTGGAATACAGAACTTGATGGTTGACAGCTTTTCCCATGAAAGATTATCCTGTGCTGTTCCCTGAGAAATTTGTTTACAATCACGTTGCAGTCTATCAAAACAGTATTTTATGAATCTAGTGTTTGCAACTCCTTCAAACGGAACAAACCCCATAATACTATCTGGGAAACAGGCTGGGAACGCCAAAACGCCCGTATCAGCAATATTTGCAGCTATCGTTATACATAACGTTCCTTTGTCCCACAATTTACTTTGTGCCAACCCACTCTCATTATATGTGTCAGAGTATTTTGTGATATAATAATCTGCATTTTTTACATCAGCTGTTTGAATAAACGGATATTTACCCCCAAAAAGTTTAGGATCATTTCTAGGCCGATGCTTCGACTTTCCTCGCGATACCGTCCCCAACTGGTCAAGCGTCTTATATTCCCACTTCATACCCCCATCTCCTCCAGATTCTTCGAGATGGTTTCCATCAGGCGGTTGGACTCTGCCTGCAATTCCAGCAGTTCCTTGTGGATTTCCTTCATCCGCTGGGCGAAATCCACACCGTCATCCTCCACAGGTGCAACGCCCACATAGGCGCCGGGCGTCAGGGATGCGCCTTTCTCGTTGAGAATGGTGTCGCGGCTAGCCACCTTGCACAGACCGGGAATGTCCTGATAAACGCCCTCGCCAAACTTTTCGGTGAGCCAGACGGCCTCCTTGGCAACGGCCAGCTTCTCGCTGAGGGTTTCCAGCTCCTTGTCGAACTTTTCCTGCGTAGCTTTGCGCTCTTTGCGAGGTGCTGCCTCCACAGCGGCTTTGGCTTCTTCCCGCTTGGCCTGCACGTTTTGTTCCAGCGCGGCCTGAATCTCTGCAAAGGGGCGGTCGTCTGCCAGCTCTGCGTGATACTCCGCCAGAAGCACCTTGTACTTGTCCACCTCGCCACGATAGAGCCAGACAATGGCGTCGAGGTTCTTCAACTGCCAGTCGCTCCACTCATTCTGGGTGCGGTCCACCACGGTATAATAGTTGCGGGCGTCGATGAACAATACGGTATCCAGCAGATGTTCCGGTTTGCCCTTATCCAGAAACCACAGCGAACAGGGCAGGCTCTTGGTGTAGAAGAAGTTGTTGCCCACGCTCATCATCACGTCCACATGGCCGGTCTGGATGAGCTTTTCACGGATGTCCTTGTCTTTGCCCTGACTGTCGGTAGCCGAGGACGCCATCACAAAACCCGCACGGCCATGCTCGTTCAGGTAGGAGTAGAAATAGGACACCCACAGATAATTTGCGTTGCCGATCTCCTTGGCCTTGTTCACACCGGGCAGGCCAAAGGGCAACCGCCCGGCACTCTGCGCCGACTCCGACTTGACCTTATCCACGTTAAACGGCGGATTTGCCATCACATAGTCGCAACAGCCGTTCAGGTTGTGGGCATCATGATAAAAGGTATTGGCTTCATCGCCGGACTTGATCACGCCGGTCAGGCCATGCACAGCCATATTCATCAGGCAGAGCTTGGCATTGTACTCCACCTTTTCCTGTCCGTAGAAGGTCATGGTGTTGTTGGCGATCATGCCCGCATGGTTTACAAAGTCGCCGGTCTGCACAAACATACCGCCGCTGCCGCAAGCCGGGTCCAACAGAACGCCGTGGGCAGGCTCCAGCACATTGACGATCATCTTCACCAGCGATTTCGGCGTAAAGAACACGCCGTCATCCTGTGCCACGTTCTTGGCAAACTTATTCAAAAAGTACTCGTAGATACGGCCGATCACATCGCCGCCCACATCGTCCAACGCATCATTGTTGAAGATGCGCAGCAGTTCCCCCAGCAGTTCATCCGAGAAGATGGTGTAGTCCTTCGGCAGAACGCCCTGCAGCTGCTCGCTCTGCTGCTCCACCAGTTCCATGGCGTTGTTCACCACTTCGCCCAGACTGTTCAGAGGATTGCCCTCAATGCCGGTCAGCCCCTGCTCCGGGATGTTGGCGGGCAAATTGACTAAGTAATTGTACTGCGCCTCCTTGGGCAGAAACAGTGCACTCTTTTCGGCAAAGTCGCTTTGCTCCACCGGCAGCACCCGACCGCCGCGCACGGGACGGTCTTTCAGGATCTCCCGCTCCACCAGTTTGAAGCGGCTGTACGCATACCGCAGAAAAATCAGTCCCAATACCGGCATACAGTATTGGTTCGAGGTGAGTTTAGAGCCTGCACGCAGCAGATCTGCCGACTCCCACAGGTCAGCTTCCAGTTTTTTGACGTTCACATTATTTGCCACGAGGGGGTTCCTCCTGTTGTTTGGATTTTCATTTTCTATTGTATCACATTTTTCTGCAATGTTCATCTCAATTCATCGCTATTTTCTTTTTTAGCTGGAAAAAGTTGTATACCAATGGCTGACAATGTGTTAGAGCCATAAACTTTCTCATTTGGAGACGCTAAGTCTGCATCCATCGGATGCAGTTCACGGGTTTGGGTGTTCCCAACAAGTATTTTGCAGCGCAAAATAAGCAGATGTATATACGTCTGCATTGCTTGCGGGTGCTATGAAGCCTCTCAAGGTGCTTTCCAAATTTGAAAATTATTTTCTAATCAGGACCGTCAGCTTTCAAGCTCACCTTGAAGCTGGCGGTTATTTTTTGCTCAGGAGGTTTTTGCGTTTGCATCTGCAGCAAGCAGGTATTCAGCACAAGAATACGCTAGTTCCGCACCTTAACGGACGCTGAATAAGCAAATTTCTTGGAGAAAAATTCGTTTCGGAAAAATCAGCGTTGATTCATCCAATATCACATCAAACCGGACCTATTACTTCCGGTTTTGAAGGTAAAAAGCGGAACTAATAGATCCTAAAAATTCTTTTGAAAGTGTGATAAGCTACCAGCAAGACACCAATTGAACCTTGAAAACCGAATGACCGTCTGCATGGGATACCCGGCGAAGACCTCGCAAGGGAGAGCCGGAAAA
>ERZ791645.2260-NODE-2260-length-10027-cov-7.646811_pt1 | contig 10027 bp, 8 predicted proteins | sample MGYA00509939_ERZ791645 | MGnify/ENA primary metagenome ERZ791645 (study PRJEB30046, sample SAMN00715249) | human gut metagenome | study: EMG produced TPA metagenomics assembly of the A metagenome-wide association study of gut microbiota in type 2... | reverse complement strand
AAGGTATTGTTATGATGTTACAAACGTATGTATTTTTTCTGAAATAAAAAAATAAAAGGCGACTTCATCCAAGAATGAAGCCGCCTTTTCTCAATCCATCGCCAGAGAAGTCATTACTTCTCCTTCCTATAATTTTCCAGTCCTACTTGCAGGAAGTCAATATATTTAGCTATATCTTCATCATAAGCATACGACTTGTTCAACGGTTTTCCCTGACCATCCAGCAATACATAGAAAGGCTGGGCGTTGGCACCGAATTTCACACGTTGCAGATAACTCCATTTGTCGCCTACAGTACGCAATGTACGTTCTGTGCCATTCTCTACTACTTTCACCGGTTCCGAAAGCGGAGTTTTATCATCTACATATAAAGAGATGAGCACATAATCCTTATTAATAATATCACTCACCTTTGAATCTGTCCACACAGCAGCTTCCATCTTACGGCAATTCACACAACCATGTCCGGTAAAGTCAATCATAACCGGCTTACCTTGCTGGCGGGCATACTCCATTCCCAGCTCGTAATCCTTGAATTTTGGATGCACCTCATTCTCATACAAGTTAAAATCCTGCGTATGCATAGGCGGAGCGAATGCACTTACCGCCTTCAACGGTGCTCCCCACAAACCGGGAACCATATATACCGCAAACGCCAAAGAAATAAGCGCCATAAAGAAACGGGTAACTCCTACCTTATTATCATCATCGTCGTGCGGGAATTTAACCTTACCCAACAAATAGAATCCAAGCAAAGCAAAAATCACGATCCACAAAGCAAGGAACGTTTCACGGTCGAGCAGTCTCCATCCGTATGCCAAATCGGCTACCGACAAGAACTTAAGTGCGAATGCCAATTCAAGAAAGCCCAACGTCACCTTTATCACATTCATCCATCCACCGGACTTCGGCATAGATTTCAGCCATGACGGGAACAGAGCGAACAGAGTAAACGGCAGAGCCAATGCAATGGCAAATCCTAACATACCAATTGCCGGAGCAACCACACTTCCCGTAGTAGACACCTGTACCAGCAAAAATCCGATAATCGGACCTGTGCAAGAGAAAGACACCAAAGATAGAGTGAAAGCCATCAGGAAGATACTCAACAGACCGGTCGTTGATTCAGCCTTACTATCTACCGCATTTCCCCACTTCGACGGAAGTCTGATCTCGAAAGCTCCAAAGAATGAAGCTGCAAAAACCACCAACATCAGGAAGAAGAGAATATTAAAGATAGCATTGGTAGACAAAGCATTCAGCGCACTGGCACCGAAAATCAGTGTAATAGCCAAGCCCAACGCAACATAAATCACTACGATAGACGCACCGTACGTCCATGCGTCACGAATACCTTTCTTCTTATCCTTGCTGCGTTTCAGAAAGAAACTGACGGTCATCGGAATAATCGGCCATACACAAGGAGTAAACAATGCCAATAATCCACCCAGAAAACCTGTTATGAATATATATATCCAAGACATATCTTTCTGTCCATGCTCCTCTCCCAGCGCTTGCAGTTCACTAATGACCGGCTTCCAAAGCTCACTGGATGCAACAGCAGGCTGGATACCTGTAGACGCATCCACCGGAGTAGCGGAAAGCAGTTCGGTCATGGCAACCGTATCTTTTGAAACAGCTAAATCTGTCTCCGTCTTGTCTGCGTTATCTTTCTTCTCTGCTTTATCCTCTTTAGCCGATTTGTCCTCTTTAGCCGCCACCGTATTACCCTTAGCTTCTCCGGCAAACTTGAACGGAACCTGTGTCGGAGGCAGGCAACTTTCATCATTACAAGCTCCATATTCCAGATACCCTTCTATCGCATAAGCCCCTCCTGTGAACTTCACCTTTTGGATAAACTTAGCCGTGTTCTCGAAATAGCGTACTTTCATCTCGAACAACTTGTCGAAAGTAGCTATCTCCTTACCTACCGGTTTCAACTTTCCTACCGGTTCAATCCCCGATTTGCTATCGACGTTGAATGTGGCGGAAATAGGTCCTCCGTCTCCAAGCTCAGTAGAATATACATGCCACCCCTTATCAATGGTTGCAGTAAATACAATCTCCGCTTCCGTATCGGAAAGAGATTTCAACTCCGTTTTAAATTTCACAGGATCCTGTATCTGCGCTTGCAACACATAGGCCACAAAGCTTAAGAGCAGAAAAGAAAATAGTTTTTTCATTCTTTTATTATTGGGGGTTATAACTCATAATCCACGCACGCACGGCTCTCCTTTGTCTCAGCCAGAATCTTACCGGCCGCAACATGTTCCGGATGCGTTGCATAGTATCTCACATCTTCTAAAGTATCAAACTCACTGTAAAGCGCGATGTTCCAAGTCTCACCCGGATTTATATTCAATCCGACCTCTACCTTACGGATTACAGAGATTTTAGCGGGAAGTGCTTCTATCGCTTCCTTAAATTTAGTCATGACTGCCAGCTTCTCTTCAGCAGGAACATCGTCTTTTAACTTAAATAATACAATGTGTTTTACCATTACCGTTGCTATTTTAATGAATTGTTTCTATATTTGTCTTCTTATATACTGTATAAACAATGCAAATTTACTCCATTTAGTTTAAATATATACTTAAAGAGATGTTAATAATAGGCATAGCAGGCGGAACAGGTTCCGGAAAGACCACCGTTGTACGGAAAATCATAGAAAGTCTCCCCGTAGGAGAAGTGGTGTTACTACCTCAGGACTCATACTACAAAGACAGTAGCCACGTCCCGGTGGAAGAACGTCAAAATATCAATTTCGACCATCCGGACGCTTTCGAATGGAGTTTGCTATCCAAGCATGTCATGCAGTTGAAAGAAGGGAAAAGCATTGAACAGCCTACCTATTCTTATCTTACCTGTACACGGCAGCCCGAAACGATTCACATTGAACCTCGCGAAGTGGTTATCATTGAGGGAATCCTTGCTTTATGTGATAAAAAATTGCGCAACATGATGGACCTCAAAATATTTGTAGACGCTGATCCTGACGAACGACTGATACGCGTTATCCAAAGAGACGTGATTGAACGCGGACGTACTGCCGAAGCGGTCATGGAACGTTATACGCGGGTTCTGAAACCAATGCATCTGCAATTCATCGAACCTTGCAAGCGTTATGCCGATCTTATTGTACCGGAAGGTGGAAACAATAAGGTAGCTATTGATATTCTGACAATGTATATCAAGAAGCACCTCAAGAATTAAAAATTGAAAATTAAAAATTAAAGAATGGGCGTTAGGACACTGATTATTCCTTTATTCCTTGTATTATTCTGTTGCGTGTTCGGATGTAAGAACACGCGACCCAATCCTGTAAGCGAGAACGCATACGACCTTCCGCAGATAAAAGACAGCGGCGAACTGGTCGTATTGACACTATACAGTTCTACTTCCTACTTCATTTATCGGGGACAGGAAATGGGATTTCAATACGAACTTAGCGATCAGTTCGCCAAAAGTCTGGGATTAAAACTTAGGATCGAAGTAGCTAACAGTGTCGACGAACTGATCCGGAAATTACTGGCAGGCGAAGGAGACATGATTGCCTACAATCTGCCCGTAACAAAGGAATGGAAAGACAGCCTTATCTATTGCGGTGAGGATATCATCACCCATCAGGTTATTGTGCAACAGGGAAAAGGAAAACAGAAACCCTTGAAAGATGTAACGGAGCTGATTGGGAAAGATATCTATGTAAAGCCCGGAAAGTATTACGACCGTCTTGTCAACCTGAACGACGAATTGGGAGGCGGCATTCAAATCCATGAGGTAACCAATGACAGTATTACTACCGAAGACCTGATCACACAAGTAGCGCAAGGCAAGATTCCATACACGGTAGCCGACAACGATTTGGCCAAGCTTAATAAAACGTATTATCCCAACTTAAATATTGATTTGTCCATCAGTTTTGACCAACGTTCATCATGGGCTGTGAGAAAAGACTGTCCCGAGCTGGCGGCAGCAGCCACCAAATGGCATGAGGAAAATATGACCTCTCCTGCCTATACAGCCAGTATGAAACGCTACTTCGAGAATAGCAAAATGATGCCCCATTCTCCTATCCTTTCACTAAGAGAGGGGAAGATATCGCACTATGATGATTTATTCAAGAAGTACTCCAAAGATATCGGTTGGGATTGGCGTATGCTTGCTTCATTGGCTTACACGGAATCCAATTTCGATACCACAGCCGTGTCTTGGGCCGGAGCAAAAGGGCTGATGCAATTAATGCCCGCTACTGCACGGGCTATGGGAGTTCCGCCCGGAAAGGAACAGAATCCGGAAGAAAGCGTCAAAGCGGCAGTCAAATATATCGCAGCTACCGACCGTAGTCTCAGCATGATTCCCGATAAGCAGGAACGTCTCAGTTTTATCCTGGCTTCCTACAATGCCGGATTAGGACATATTTATGATGCGATGGCACTGGCCGAGAAATACGGTAAGAACAAACTGGTATGGAAAGACAATGTAGAAAACTTCATCTTGCTCAAAAGCAATGAAGAGTACTTCACCGACCCGGTCTGTAAAAACGGATATTTTCGTGGCATAGAAACTTATAATTTTGTCCGTGACATCCTGTCACGCTATGAATCCTACAAAAAGAAAATCAAAGTGTAATACTTATTTCTTATAGGTCATCATGCTGACTCCGATAATAGCCAACACAGACAGAGGCAACGCAAACAATATCGGATCTATGACCGGAAAAGGGTAGGTGGAGATCAGCACATCCCTGCCAAACAACGCCTTACAGATACCCAATGCGGCAGATTCTTTCTGATGAAGGAATACGAGAGCGAACAAACTGCCGATGGTTCCTACCCACAGACTTGCCATCACTCCCTGCTTGGTGGCTTTCTTCCAATACAACGCACAGAAATAGGCGGGCAGGAAAGCAGCGGCACAGATTCCCATGAAGATAGAAGTGCCACGTGCTATGATGTCATGCGGAAGCATATAACAAATAATATAACTGACCAAGATAGAAAACAGTACCCCAAGACGAATAACGTTAGTCAACTTGTCACGCGAACGGGGTTTGTACGTTCCATAAATATCGGAACCGACGGAAGCCCCCATCGTATGGAATTGTGAACTGAGCGTAGACATACTTGCCGAAAGGATGCACAGCATAAAGAGTGCCGCAAACCAATCGGGCATTGCCTTATTTATAAAATAGGGAATAATCTTATCAATATCCTGTACTACCTCCGTTGCTACCGCACCCTCTGTCTTCAAAAAGAAAAGATTGCTCAATGCACCGGCATGATAGATAGCTCCTACGGTTATTATCAAGAAAAAACAACCGATGAACACCCCGCGATTCAACTGCTTGCTGCTCTCCACAGTCATAAAACGAACCACCAGCTGGGGTTGTGCAAGACAGCCGATTCCCACTCCCAGAATAAGGGAAGTGACCAATGAATACCATTGCGGAGAACCGGTCACTGGCATTGCCGTCCACCCTTGATGTCCCAATGCCTTGAATTTTTCCGGAACTAACGGAGCAATTGCCGTCAATTCCTTATTGGCTTCGGTAAAATTCATATCAAGCACCTGATACAAAGAGAACAGCAGGAAAAGCATACAGCCGAACATGATAACCGCCTGCAACGCATCCGTATACATCACTCCTTTCATTCCTCCCGCTATCACATAAGCGGCAATCACTAAAGTGAATATCAACAAAGAGATATTGAAGTCTATCTGAAAAATCTGTTCGATAAAGACCGCACCGCCTTTCATTACGACTGCCGCATATAGTGGCATTCCGATAAAAATGACGGCAGCAATGAATACTTGTATATTGCGCGAACGGAAATGACGTCCTAATAATTGCGGGAAAGTACTCACGTTCAGTTTTGCCCCCATACGTCGGGTACGCAAACCGAAAAAGATAAAAGCAATGACAACTCCGATAAACATATTGAGGAAACACAGCCATTGGATTCCCATTCCGAAAGCGGCAGCCACTCCCCCGAAACCAACGATAGCGGACGCCGAAATGAAAGTAGCCCCATAGGAAAGTGCCATAACGATAGGGTTCATCTGACGGCCACCTACCAGATAATCGCTGGCGGACGTCGTTTTCTTATATCCCAGAAAGCCTAAATAAGCGAGTGACAGCAGATAGGCTACCACAATCAGTCCAAGTGTAAATGTATTCATCGTGTTTCGTCTTTTTCGTCGTCCTTATTCCAATATTTCAGCCCGAACCAGGCCGCAAACACCACGCATACCACTGAAAGCAGGTATGGCAAAATGATAAAAGGGTCGTCTATTCCAAACATTTGCGTATTAGATATGAATTAATTAGAACGCAAATGTAAGGAATTTATTGAAAAGACAAAACTTTTGCTTACTAATACTGATTATAACGTATCTTTTTTCTTATATAGAATGCTAAAACAGATTCAACCGGTTCTTCTGGGCTTCTTCCAATGACACGGTTTCACGACGCAGCAAACCACTCTTTTCACGAAGCGCTCTATATTCCGTTTCCAACTCATTTACCAGTTCGGCTTTCGCCTGCGGATTCAACAATCTGGCGGCAACGCCCGCATTCTGGGAAGCGTCTTTCAAATGCACTACCGGAGCATGATAGACAGGAGCTATTTTTAATGCCGTATGCATCTTCGACGTGGTGGCTCCACCAATCAAAAGAGGAATATCCAATCCCGCTTTCTCTAGTTCACCTGCCACATGAGCCATTTCTTCGAGAGACGGTGTAATCAGCCCACTCAATCCGATCATATCCACTTTCTCTTCAATAGCCCGCTGCACAATGGTTTCGGCAGGGACCATCACTCCTAAATCAACAATATCGTAACCGTTGCAAGCCATTACTACGGCAACGATATTCTTTCCAATATCATGCACGTCACCTTTCACGGTTGCCAATAATATCTTTCCGGCAGAGGTCGTTCCCTCCGTCTTTTCCGATTCGATGATGGGTTGCAAGATGGCAACGGCTTTTTTCATGGTACGCGCAGTCTTTACAACCTGAGGAAGAAACATTTTACCCGCCCCGAAAAGTTCACCGACATAATTCATTCCATCCATCAACGGACCTTCAATCACATCGACCGCTTTATTATAGAGTGGCAAAGCCTCCGCCAGATCCTGTTCGAGATAATCACCGATACCTTTCATCAAAGCATACTTCAAACGTTCTTGAACAGAATCTTCCCTCCATGCATCCTGCTTGACAGCCGTCTGTCCGTTTGTTCCGTTCATGGTCGCTTTCAAAGATTCCGCCAACTCAATAAGACGTTCGGCTGCATCCGGACGACGGTTCAACACGACATCCTCAATCTTCTCCAATACGTCCGTTGGAATGTCGCTATACAGAACAGAGGTTCCCGGATTCACGATACCCATATCCATTCCCTGCTGAATGGCATGATAAAGGAATACGGCGTGCATCGCTTCACGAATATAATTATTGCCGCGAAACGAGAAAGAAAGATTACTTACTCCCCCGCTGATATGGGCACCGGGAAGATTCCGTTTTATCCACCCGGTAGCTTCGATAAAATCTACCGCGTAATTATTGTGCTCTTCAATCCCTGTAGCTACGGCAAGCACGTTGGGGTCAAAGATAATATCATGCGGATTGAACCCCACTTTATCTACTAAAAGGTGGTAAGCACGTTGGCAAACCTCTATCTTACGGGCGGCAGTATCCGCCTGTCCTTTCTCATCGAAAGCCATTACTACGGCAGCAGCGCCATACTGTTTGACAATCCGGGCATGTTCAAGAAAGACTTCTTCCCCTTCTTTCAAAGAAATAGAGTTGACAACCGATTTACCTTGAAGGCATTTCAATCCGGCTTCTATTACCTCCCACTTAGAAGAGTCGATCATCACCGGAACACGGGCTATCTCCGGTTCGGACATGATGAGATTCAAAAAAGTTGTCATTTCCGACTTTGCGTCCAACAGTCCGTCGTCCATATTCACATCAATCACCAAAGCTCCGTCCTCCACTTGTTGGCGGGCTATGGAAAGGGCCTCATCATATTTCTTCTCATTAATGAGCCGGAGGAATTTGCGTGAGCCTGCCACGTTACAACGCTCGCCGACGTTCACAAAATTGATTTCCGGTTTCACTTCCAGCAGTTCAAGTCCGGAGAGCCACATACAATCCGGCTTGGCAACAGGAATATGAGGTTTCGCACCTTCCACCAGAGCCGGATACTCGGCTATGTAAGCATCGGTTGTTCCACAACAGCCACCGATAATATTGACCAATCCTTCGTGAATATATTCTTTCACCTCATGGGCCATGTCCGCAGGAGTCTGATCATACTTGCCCAGACTATTCGGCAGACCGGCATTCGGATAAGCACTTATATAATAAGGTGCACGTGCCGCCAATTGTTCCAGAAAAGGTTTCAGCTGGCGGGCACCGAACGAACAGTTCAAACCTACGGAAAAGATGTCGGCATGTTGAACGGAAGCAAGAAACGCATCCAACGTCTGTCCGGATAAGGTTCTTCCACCGATATCGGATACGGTCACCGACAACATAACGGGTACTTTGACACCTGTTGTTTTCATTGCTTGTCCGGCAGCAAAAATAGCCGCTTTAGCATTCAACGTATCAAATATGGTTTCAATCAGGATAGCGTCTACTCCACCCTCAAGCATAGCCTCCATCTGTTGCTGATAGGATGCAGCCAATTCGTCATAGCTTAAAGCGCGATAAGCCGGATTGTTGACATCCGGACTCATGGAACAGGTTTTATTCGTAGGTCCGACAGAGCCCGCTACAAAACGCGGTTTTCCGGGATTCTTCGCTGTATACTCGTCGGCTAGTTCACGGGCAAGTTTTACTGCGGCAAGGTTCATTTCACGCACGTATTCCTCCACGTGATAATCAGCCATAGAAACAGTGGTCGAACTGAATGTATTCGTTTCGATGATATCCGCACCGGCTTCAAGATATTTACGGTGAATATCCTGAACCACATCCGGGCGTGTCAGACACAACAGGTCATTGTTTCCTTTCAATTGTCCGGGAATATGTGCAAACCGCTCACCACGAAAATCTTCTTCCTTGAGGTTATATTGTTGAATCATTGTCCCCATTGCTCCATCCAGGATAAGGATGCGTTCGGATACAATCTGAGAAATTGTCTTTTTCATTTATCCTATCATGTCATCGTTTGAACATTCTTGCCATATCCCTGCGGTCGTCTTTCTCTTTGATCGATTCCCGTTTATCGTATTCTTTCTTACCCTTCGCTAAGGCAACTACGAGTTTCGCCAACCCTTTCTCATTGATAAACAAACGCACGGGAACAATCGTAAAGCCGGGATTCTTCATTTCCCTTTGGAGTTTCTCCAATTCTTTTTTGTTGAGCAACAACTTCCTCTCTCTACGTGCCGTATGATTATTATACGAACCGTAGAAGTACTCGGCGACGTGCATATTCTTCACCCATAATTCGCCTTTCGCAAAATAACAAAACGTATCTACCAGGCTTGCCTTTCCCAGACGAATGGATTTGATTTCCGTACCTGTCAACACAATACCTGCCGTATAGGTATCTATCAGTTCGTAATCAAACGTAGCCCGTTTATTTTTTATATTTACAGAGGGTTGTTTCATCTTCACATATTTAATTAAGTATGGCTGTCAGTTTATTGAAAACAATCTGAATCACCGTCGGACATAGTATTAACAACGCAGATGAGAAAAGGGTGTATCTCAATCTCAGTTTTTCTTCTACGCCCATCAATACGGGAACCCCTTCCCATACCACATATACGATGTAGAATTGCAGCAGCCAAGCAATAATTCTAAAATCAGGTAATAGTCCGGTTACAATCTGGAGCAGGAATGGTACAACAAGCGCATATCCTGCAAACTGTTGCGCCAATGGTATATCACTGCGCATACCAAACATTCGCGTCCCCATCTCATTTATGGCGTATGCTGCCAGAAAATAGCCTCCGAACAGGGCTACAGCTACGGCACAACAATTGGTCATAGCTATCTGGAAACTTT
>ERZ791645.2247-NODE-2247-length-10069-cov-2.595966_pt1 | contig 10069 bp, 9 predicted proteins | sample MGYA00509939_ERZ791645 | MGnify/ENA primary metagenome ERZ791645 (study PRJEB30046, sample SAMN00715249) | human gut metagenome | study: EMG produced TPA metagenomics assembly of the A metagenome-wide association study of gut microbiota in type 2... | reverse complement strand
ATCATTGCACGTTTTTTAGTGAATTGTGCAAAAATAGGAATAAACTTTCGTATCCTAAAGTGTTTTACTAATAATAATGTGTAACTTTGCAGGAAATATGCGTTATAACAGATTATGATAGATACCACTGTATTTCAAAATAAGACAGCCGTTTATTATACGTTAGGCTGCAAATTGAACTTTTCAGAGACTTCAACTATCGGCAAAATCCTGCGGGAGGCAGGAGTCCGGACTGCACGTAAAGGGGAAAAAGCAGACATCTGTGTAGTAAATACTTGTTCGGTGACGGAGATGGCAGACAAGAAATGTCGTCAGGCTATTCATCGGTTGGTCAAGCAGCATCCCGGAGCTTTTGTGGTAGTGACCGGATGTTACGCGCAGTTGAAACCCGGCGACGTGGCAAAGATAAAAGGAGTAGATGTAGTGCTGGGTGCCGAGCAGAAAGGAGACTTGTTGCAGTATCTCGGCGACCTCCATAAGCATGAAGAGGGAGAGGCATTTACTACCACCACCAAAGATATCCGTTCGTTTTCTCCTTCGTGTTCACGGGGCGACTCGTTTCTTCCTGAAAGTACAAGACGGATGCGATTATTTCTGTTCTTATTGTACCATTCCTTTTGCCCGTGGACGCAGCCGTAACGGTACTGTTGCCTCTATGGTGGAGCAGGCAAGGCAGGCTGCTGCCGAAGGCGGAAAAGAGATCGTACTGACAGGCGTGAATATCGGCGATTTTGGTAAGACTACCGGTGAGACTTTCTTTGATCTGGTGAAAGCGCTGGATCAGGTGGAAGGCATCGAACGTTACCGCATTTCTTCTATCGAGCCCAATCTGCTGACTGATGAAATCATCGAGTTCGTTTCCCGTTCCCGTAGATTTATGCCTCATTTTCATATCCCGTTGCAATCCGGTTGCGATGAAGTGCTGAAATTGATGCGCCGTCGTTATGATACGGCTCTTTTTGCCTCTAAAGTAAAGAAAATCAAGGAAGTGATGCCGGATGCCTTTATCGGAGTCGATGTGATTGTAGGTACTCGCGGAGAGACGGAAGAGTATTTTGAACAGGCTTATCAGTTTATTTCCGGACTGGATGTGACACAGTTGCATGTGTTCAGCTACTCCGAACGTCCGGGGACGCAGGCCTTGAAGATAGATTATGTGGTTTCGCCGGAAGAGAAACATCAGCGCAGCCAGCGCTTGCTGACACTTTCTGATGAAAAGACACGGGCTTTCTATACCCGTCATATCGGGCAGACCATGCAGGTATTGATGGAAAAATCAAAAGCAGGTACACCGATGCACGGGTTTACCGCTAACTATATCCGCGTAGAAGTGGAGAATGACGAATCATTGGACAATCAGATGATTAACGTCCGACTGGGAGAATTTAATGAAGACATGACAGCGCTTAAAGGCACAATTCTGATGAATTATGAAGTCTAGATTTATCTATTGGCTGGTATATAGCGGGATGTGGCTGTTTTCGGCGCTTCCCTTCCGGATATTGTACTTACTTTCGGATTTCAATTACCTGTTGATGTACCGTATAGGGAGGTATCGCCGGAAAGTAGTACGGGAGAATCTGAAGAAATCATTTCCCGAAAAAGACAAGAAAGAAAGGCTGCAGATCGAACGCCGTTTCTATCGTTACCTTTCCGACTATATGCTTGAAGACTTGAAAATGCTTCATATGTCACCCGAAGACCTTTATAAGCGGATGACTTATAAGAATACGGAACAATATCTGGAACTGACCGAGAAATATGGCGGAATCATCGTAATGATTCCTCATTATGCCAATTATGAATGGCTGATCGGGATGGGATCTATTATGAAACCGGGTGATGTACCGATGCAAGTCTATAAACCTCTGAAAGATAAATACTTGAACGAATTGTTCCAGCGCATCCGTTCCCGCTTCGGAGGATATAACGTTCCGAAACATTCTACGGCACGCGAAATTATCAAGTTGAAGCGTGAAGGCAAAAAGATGGTTGTCGGTCTGATTACTGACCAGTGGCCCAGCGGAAACGAAAAATACTGGACTACTTTTTTGGGGCAGGAAACCGCCTTTCTGAATGGTGCGGAGCGCATTGCGAAAATGATGAACTTCCCTGTGTTCTATTGTGATCTGACAAAACCCGGCAGAGGGTATTGTGTAGCTGAGTTTAAGCTGATGACAGAGAAACCGAAGGAGACGGGTGAAGGAGAAATTACGGAAATGTTTGCTGATTATCTGGAACAGACGATTCGCAGGGAACCGGCTTATTGGCTGTGGTCTCATAAACGTTGGAAAGCTTCTAAGGCTGAATGTGAAAGGGGGTAAGGATGAAAGTGTCAGTGGTTATTTTGAATTGGAACGGGTGCGATATGCTTCGTACTTTTCTTCCGTCCGTGATCCGCTATTCGAAGAGCGAAGAAGTAGAAGTCTGTGTGGCCGACAATGGCTCTACGGATGCTTCTGTGGAAATGCTTCGGGAGGAATTTCCTTGTGTCCGGATCATTGTGCTGGATCAGAATCATGGATTCGCAGATGGATATAACCTGGCTTTGCAGCAGGTAGAAGCGGAGTATGTGGTACTTCTGAATTCTGATGTTGAGGTGACCGAACATTGGCTTGAACCGATGATCTCCTATCTTGATGGCCATCCGGAGGTAGCTGCCTGTCAGCCGAAAATCCGTAGCCAGCGGCAAAAAGAGTATTTTGAATATGCCGGAGCAGCCGGAGGATTTATAGATAAGTACGGCTATCCGTTCTGTCGTGGGCGTATAATGGGAGTGGTTGAAAAGGATGAGGGACAGTATGATACGATCCTGCCAGTTTTCTGGGCAACGGGAGCCGCCCTGTTTATCCGTCATGCGGATTATCGTGAGGCGGGCGGACTGGACGGACGTTTTTTTGCCCACATGGAAGAGATTGATTTATGCTGGCGACTACGTTCCCGTGGTCGGGAAATCGTTTGCATTCCTCAAAGTACGGTCTATCACGTCGGTGGTGCAACTCTGAAAAAGGAGAATCCCCGCAAGACTTTTTTGAATTTTCGTAATAATCTTGTCATGCTCTATAAGAATCTTTCGGACGAAGAGTTAAATAAAGTGATGCGTATCCGGACTTGTCTCGATTACGTGGCTGCATTCACATTTCTGCTGAAGGGGCAGTTAGACAACGCCCGTGCGGTGATGCGTGCCCGGAAAGAATATAAACAGATTTGTCCTTCATTTTCTTCTTCCCGTAAAGAAAACTTAAGAAAAACTTCTTTGAATCCAATCCCTGAACGGATAAAAAGTAGTATCTTGTGGCAGTTTTATGTGGGAGGGTGCAAAAGATTCTCTCAATTGTCGGATTTAAAAGGATAACAAAATGGAACCAAAAGTAAGGAGAGGCATCGGGCTGGTAGCACATGATGCCATGAAAAAAGACCTCATCGAATGGGTGCTGTGGAACTCGGAACTGTTGATGGGAAATAAATTCTATTGTACAGGTACTACAGGTACTCTGATTCTGGAAGCACTGAAGGAGAAGCATCCTGAAGTGGAGTGGGACTTCACAATTCTGAAATCCGGTCCTTTGGGAGGTGACCAGCAGATGGGATCGCGTATTGTGGACGGTCAGATTGATTATCTATTCTTTTTCACTGACCCTATGACTTTGCAGCCACATGATACGGATGTTAAAGCATTAACCCGACTGGCCGGTGTTGAGAACATCGTTTTCTGTTGTAACCGTTCTACGGCGGATCATATCATTTCCAGCCCTCTGTTTATGGATCCCGATTACGAACGTACCCATCCGGACTATTCCAGTTATACGAAACGGTTCGAAAACAAATCCGTGGTAACGGAAGCTGTAGAATCGGTAAATAAAAGAAAAAGAAAGAAGAGATAGGTCGTTATAGACTGAAAATATGATAGTGTGAGGCTGCTTCAAGTAGAAATGAGGCAGCCTTACTTGTGCCATGCCTTTGGCACGACGATGCCACGCCTTTGGCACAACTGTGCCATGCCCTTGTCACAACTGTTTCCAAGCCTTTGTCACAACTGTGCCACACCCTTGTCACAACCGTGACACTCCTTTGGCATAACTGTGCCCATTACTTGGCACAAGCGGAATGATAGGGTGTTGTAAATAAGTTGACCGGATGTGGCAGTCCGGATGATAGGATGACAGACCAATGTGCTTCTTGATAATAACACAAACTGATAAAGCAAAGGTACTTATCTGCTGCAATGCAGTTCTACTCCGGCTGAGTCGATGTCTGCTCCCATAGGCGGATTCCGTTTGGAAAGACGAAGTTCTATTTCTTCAATGGCAGGAAATTCTGCCAGTAGTCTTTTAGCTATTCGTCCGCATACGTGTTCCAGCAACTTCGACGGGATGGACATTTCAGCTTTCACGGCTTCGTGTATTTCGGCATAGTTGACCGTATCCACCACGTCGTCTGTTTGAATAGCCTGACTGATATCTACCTTCAACTTCAAGTTGATAATATACTCATTTCCAATGATATTCTCTTGGGGGGCTACTCCATGATAAGCAAAGCAGCAGATGTCTTTCAGCAAAATATAGCTGTTGTTTATCTTCATATCTTTTGTTTTCTAAAAAAGTAAAGGTAAGGCTTTATTTCTTTTTATAAAGTGTTTTCGATCATTTTTGTTCGCTTATTAAATGAATGAAAGGCTTTATAAATGAGATTGTACTCATCAGCTATGTAATTCAACTGCCATTTTTAGTCCCATGGAAGACGTCGTGCGATATCTATAATATGGGGGACTTCTTTATTCAAAGGTTCGCCGTTCAGTACAGTTTCATATTTCTTTAAATAGGCTTCTGCCATGACACTTGAATTGAATAGATCTCTGGCATATTCGTGGCAGACTTTCGGAGAATATTGTGCTGACTGTATATGTTCGGTCATTTCCTGTCCGTGGGCGGTCAGAAAACCGACTTCCGGTGAAACGAGTTCGGGAAGCGCACCGTAGGGAGTACCGAATACGGGAGCTCCGAAGTATAAGGATTCAGTGATTGCAAGTCCGAAAGGTTCGTGCCATGTAACGGGGAAAATAAGCCCTTTTGACTGCTCAATAATAACTTTTTTCTTTGAATCATCTACCATTCCATGAAAATGAATCCGTGGATTCCATGTGAATCGGAAGCCCATTTTGAGATTGAGGCGATAACCGCCTAAAACGTCCAGTTGTGCGTTCTTGATGCTTTGGACAACGGCGATAGCTCCTTTGATATTTTTGACCTTCCAGGCTGCTTTGCCTAGAAAATGGTAGTTTTTTCTGGAAAGGGTGAGGTTGGCGGGACCGTAGTCATCCCAGTCCAGTCCATTGTAAACGAATGATTCGCTTCCAAGTCTTTGTGCATGATTACGTGAGACAAAAACGATGTTCCGGTCTGCGTTGGCCGGGATTCCATTGCCGTGTATGGTCAGTAAGTGCGGCTTGGTGATTCCTTCGGGAACGGGAATGTTGAAATGTACGATGTCCGCGTCTGTGGGGATTTGGGTGTTCAGATTTACGCTAGGGTCCAGTTCTATCACTTTAGCGAAAGGGCAGGAGGAACCTTTTCCTGCGATGAAGGTGACTTTGTGTCCGCGCTTATTGAGTTCTTTACCCAGATACCACATTACTCTTTGAGTTCCGCCGTATTTTATAGATGGAATTTTATCTCCTAAGACAATCGTTATATTCATTTGTTCTCGGTCTATAGTTCTTTGGAACAAAAGTAGTAAATTATTTGATAATTAAACTTAGAGTTAAGAAAAGTTTGGCTTGCACAATGTTTTGTTATTTGACTTTTAATAAATCCTTTTGTGCCACCAACTGTGGAATTATCTTAAGCAGGATAGGGGTAAAGAGAATGCAGATGGTCAATGTCAGCAGGAGCAGTGCGCTTGCTTCTGCCCAGTCGTTATGAATATAATGCGAAACGACCGGTCTTGCAAAGTGTATAATCGGTCCATGAATACTGAGTGTGATAATGGAATATCGCCCCAGATAAGAAACGATGCTTATTCTTTTTATTTTCTTACAGATCAGCATAATCATAAAGATTCCGGCAAATGCGGCAATGTATACCTGGAATATGTTGCCGGGATAATTGTTGGTCCGCATACCCGGCGTGGTGGCGGTGAAGTACATTACGACCAGTGCCAGCAGGACAAATGAGGGAATAATCTTGTCGAACCGATGACTGGGGAACAGGAAGAAATTATATCGGCGAACCCAGAAACCTGCCACATAGAAGGGGAGGGCAGTCATGGCAACGTCTATATACAAAGGAAGTTCGATGTGAAATTTGCCCAGGAAGAATCCTGTGCATCCGATCAGTAACGTTGCTGCAAACATCAGAGATAAATGCTTGTCACGCAGATAATGAATCAGATAGAACAGGATATTGCAGTTGAACAGAGCAAGCAGAAACCAGATGGGAGGATTGAACTTGATGAGGTCGTGCCCGTGAAAGACAAACAGTAATTCTCTCCATGACACAGGGAGATGGAAAGTTCCCGGTGCAATCTTCCATACAATGTATTTTAGTAGAAAGGCGCTGACGTAGAAGAAGATAAAGGGAATGATTAGCTTATTGGTCTTTCGGATAATGAACCCGTATAATCCTTCATAAGGCTTGAAGAAAATTCCTGATATAAAGAAATAGAGAGGCATGCGAAAGCAGGATAGCATGGAATGCTTGTCAAGTTGGTCGAAAGCGCCTCCGATATGCGCCATCACTACCAGAATAATGCAGACTCCCTTGGTTAAGTCCACAAAATCAATACGCCGATGCTGATTGTCTCCCATTTATTTTGCGTTGCGTTTTTGCGTTGCAAAGATACTTGATTAATTGGAAAAAACGGAATGAAGGAAGATAAAGAATTGCCGCATGGGAGAGAAACGGAGGTGTCAAAACTATCAGTTGATTTTATTCAGGCACAGATGACACGGATTTACAGTTTTAAGAGATTATAGGTCTAAAAAACGTGTTAATCCGTGTCACCCGTGCCTAAAGATATTTATTTCTTGGGAGCTCTGCCGGTGTATTTTATTAGCTCACGTATCTTGTCATTGAGTTCTTCTGCTTTCATCAACTGTTCCAGAGTGAGGTGCATCCGGTAACGCCAATAATTGCGCGGATTGGATGGTACATTAATCCGTTCTTCCTGCACATTCGGATTTCTCCATTTGCCATCAATGCTCAGCCAGTCTTGCAGGGACAGAATACAAAGTATGGAATTGCTTTTCAGATGATTGCGCACCACTTCTTCGCACAATTCGGGAGTGGCGACTGTCGGTGCGGTTCCGTAATGCCCCAGCATCGTGTTGTAGTAACGCTGTGTCTGCAGGTAATCTTCTTCCCACCAGCCTCGCAAAGTAGACATATCATGAGTGGAGATGGTACAAACCGACCGGTATGGGTATTCATTTAAATAGCCGAACTCGTACATCGGATTCTTTGGCATCCGCTGAATCTCCAGACTGAGGATACGAAGATCATTCATGACGGACGAAACACAATCCGGAATCATACCCAGGTCTTCTCCGCAAACCAGCATACGTGTCGATTGTGTCAGTTGCGGTAGTTTCTTCATAGCCTGTTGGCGCCAGAACTCGTTGTGGCGGTGATAATAATACTGATCATACAGTCTGTTAAACGCATTCTGCTCCTGTTCATTGAGTGAACGGAAGATGAAATCGCGTTGTATTCCGATGCGCGGATGATATTTATCTTTTTCTTTCGTGTCCGGTACAAAAAGAACATCACTGATCAAAGTGTATAGTCCATCCCGAATCCAAAGACTGTTTTCATCATTCTTTCCTGCAAAGAAACTCTCCACTTCCCGTTGGGTGGTGAACTCCGGTTTCATGTGATAAACACCGGGTGTTTCGGCAGGAAGCAGAAAAGTCTGTTTCACATAATCGGTATGCGGACCGAATACTTGCCCGAGGAAGGATTCATGAATATATGGAATCAAATATTCTTCCCGAAAGGGGAGTCCGTAACTTTCGATTTCCTCCCGACTCATAGGGATGGAGGGAATGAACTGTCCGAGTAATCCGTGTACGGCATGCATCGGGATTTCCCAGATACGGAAGAAACCGAGGATGTGGTCAATCCGGTAAGCGTCGAAGTACTCTGACATTTTTTGGAAACGCTTCATCCACCAGCGGTAGCCGTCCTTTTCCATGACGTCCCAGTTGTACGTGGGGAATCCCCAGTTTTGTCCGTTCACCGAGAAATCATCGGGAGGGGCGCCCGCCTGCCCGTTGAGATTGAAGTAATAAGGTTCGGTCCATGCTTCCACACTGTTGCGGCTGATGCCGATAGGGATATCTCCTTTGAGTACGACACCGTGTTCGCGGGCGTATTTCGTAGCGGCTACCAATTGCAGGTGCAGGTGAAACTGGATATAATAATAAAGTGCGATGTGCGGGTAATCTACAGATTCCGGCCGGCACATCTTCTCTATATCTTGTGCATTATAAACGGAATGTCTGGGCCATTCACGGAAATTAGGTGTCTGAAAGGCATCGCGCAGATAGCTGAAAACAGCGTAAGGTTGCAGCCATTCCTTATTGGCATTAAAGAATTCGCCGAACTCTCCGGAGGCTAATACTTTTTCTCCTTCCTGCTTGAAGATCAGTCGGAAGTATTCCCATTTCGTTTGGTTGACAGCTTCATAATCCATCGCCGGCAGGCCGTTGAGTTCTTTCTGTTTTTTGTTGAACTTCGCTGCGGCTGACTTGTCTTTCAGTGTTCCCATCTGCTTTATATCCGCATACATCGGGTGGAAAGCATAAATGGAGATACTATTATATGGATAAGAATCGGTCCACGCATGAGTCATGGTCGTATCATTGATCGGTAATATCTGTATAACCTTTTGTTGAGTACTTACAGCCCAGTCAATCATGCGTTTCAAATCTCCGAAATCTCCTACTCCGAAACTGTTCTCTGATTTCAGTGAAAAGACAGGGATGGCTATACCGGCCCCTTTCCATACCGGAATATCGAAATAGGCATATCGGTCGGAGATGACCAGCGTCTCATTTGTTTTCAGTTCCGGGTCGGCAAGATAGCGGTTGGGGTTATTTTCCCAGCAGTCCGCTTTCTTTTCTTCTTTATGGTAAAGGATGAATTTGTATTCCAGCGGGAATTTCAGCTTACTTGCATCCAGCTCGATCTGCCATTCCGGAAAGTTGGCATCGCTCATGGGAATCGCTTTGTCCGGGTCCCAGTTTCCCAATGCTTTCTGATTTCCGCAAATTGCCAGGCAATAGTCTTTGTTGATGCGTGGGGCGTATGCCTTGATGACCAGCCCTTTTCTGTGACAAGGCGGAATTTCAGCTCTGTCGGGATGGGCTAACAAGGCTTCCGTGAAGGCCGAACTGTAGTAATACAATTGTTCGGGGATATTTTTCCAGCAGTCTTTAATCTGATACTTCTTTTTAGAGTTACCGGATAAAAAGAGACGTCTCGGAAAACTGTCCCATTCTTTGCGGATGATGATTTGGTTTTGTTCTATCTGATAGCTGTAATTGATAGTCATTCCTTCTTTGGGAACTTCCAGTTCCACGTCTGCCGTCCAGTATATGCCGTCTGTGGTATGCATGGGGATCGACTCCGGCAGCAGCCCGGCAATCCTGACTTCTTCTCCCCAACTGGTGCGATATTCGATGTTAAATGATACAGTCATATATATTAGATTTTGATTAGACACTAATGACTATGCAAGTATAAGACATTTTTTTGAATAAAAAATAAAAGGAGCCGCACCGGACTCCTTTTAATCTTTTGTTTATATATTAATTAACATACGTAGGACTATTATCCACATCTGGAAGCGCCGCAAGTAGTACAAATCAGACAGCCTTCCTGATAAACCAATGTCTCGTTGCCACAGTTCGGGCACTTCTTACCTTTGGCTTCCGTTCCATCCTGAATATACTTCTTCAATGCACGTTCTACACCGTTTTTCCAAGTGTTGATACTTTCACTGTTCAATTGCAGAGAGCCAACCAGTTTGATAACCTGTTCAATCGGCATCCGGTAGCGAAGCACGCCGG
>ERZ791645.2244-NODE-2244-length-10086-cov-4.229289_pt1 | contig 10086 bp, 7 predicted proteins | sample MGYA00509939_ERZ791645 | MGnify/ENA primary metagenome ERZ791645 (study PRJEB30046, sample SAMN00715249) | human gut metagenome | study: EMG produced TPA metagenomics assembly of the A metagenome-wide association study of gut microbiota in type 2... | reverse complement strand
GATGACTTCCTCATTTTCCAACAGCTTATAGTAACTGTTTTTCTCTTCTATATGAGTCTCCTTATCCTTCAGGAAATACCGCTCAAAGGTAGCCATTTTTGCCTTGCCGAACACCGGGGAACCGGGGCCTGCCCAGATGTACCAGATCATATCCTGTCCCAGAGCGCGCTCTTTGGCTTCCTTGGCATAATAACCTCTTCTGGCGTAATATTCCAGAATGTCGTACAGTGCTTTTCCGCAATACTCTTTTCCGCAGATCTCCACCTGCATGAAACTGCCGTCCGGATTCAAGGGGACACAGCCGTGATACAACAGATTGCCGTTGTAAATCTTGTACATGCCGCCCTTGGAAAACAGAAATTTTACATGGCGCTGCAGTTTCTCACAGCGCATGAACACCTGCTGCAGGCGCAGCATGACCTTGCTCTCTTCCTCCGTGAGTTCGTAAGGATGTACAGGATCCACCGTAGGGAAATCCACGTCTTTCATGGGATATTCTTTGCCGTCCACGCAGATCGTCTTTTTCTCGAAATCGATCCGATGCAACAGCATCCGGTCTTCCATATGGAACTCCGGGTGTCTCATGATCAGCTGTCCTTCCAGCTTGAACTGCAAGATAGCAATTGCTTTATGCATCTTGGTGTCCAGCCCGAGATCCTTGGTATTGTAATCGGTATTGAACTTGATGGTAAAGACATCGCAGTTGGTATTCTCATAAGTTTCCAGTGCAAATGTAGCCAGAGGCAGCAGGTTGATGCCGTAGCCATCCTCCAGAGTGGCGAGATTACCGTATCTGGCAGACATTCTGACCACATTGGCGATACAGGCCAGACTTCCGGCCGCCGCGCCCATCCACACCACGTCGTGGTTGCCCCACTGGATGTCCACGTTGTGGTGGCGCATGAGCAGGTCCAGAATGATGTCCGGACGCGGGCCACGGTCAAACAGGTCGCCCACGATGTGGAGCTTGTCCACCGCCAGATGCTTGATCAGCTCGCACAGCCGCACGATGAAACGGTCTGCCCGGCCGTTCTCGATGATGCTGCCCACGATCTGCCCATAATACAGGTCTTTGTCGTGGTCCTCAAAATGGGCGTGGAGCAGCTCGTCCAGGATATAGCCGCAGCTGGCCGGCAGGCACTGCCGCACATGGTCGCGGGTGTGTTTGGACGATACCAGCCGACAGATGTCAATGAGCCGCAGCAAGGTGTCGGTGTACCACTGGTCCAGCTTTTCCTCGCTGGATTCCAGGTGGTAGGTGGAGAGCAGTGCTTCCCAATGGTCGGCCAGGGCTTTGCGGGCGGCATCCACCTGGGCGCTGGTGGCGTAGCGGCTGATCATGGCGTGGGCACGCGCTTTATTGATGACGCCCGGGGCGGTGAACTTCTCGTCCTGGGGGTTCTCGATGTAGCCGAGACCGAACAAAATCTTCTTTTCCTCGCCCGGGGCCAGGGTGACGTGGATGTGCAGCGCGCCCACCGGGGCCCAGCCGTGGGCGATGCTGCCGGAGCAGTGCCCGGCGCGGACGGCCTGCGGGTCTGCAGGGCCGCCATACACACCGCAGAAGGCATCGCGGGTGGTATCAAAGCTGGTAACGGGCGTATTGCTCCAGAATACCGCATAGTGATTGCGGCGCTCACGGTATTCCGTCTTATGGTAGATGACGGCCGGCTCCACCTCCACCTCGCCGGTGGAGAAGTTGCGCTGGAAGTTGGAGCTGTCGTCCATGGCATCCCACAGGCAGAACTCCACATAGCTGAACACATCCAGCTCTTTTTCCGTGCCGCTGTCATTGCGCAGGGTCAGGCGGTCCAGCTCACAGGCATCGCCGGTGGGCACGAACAGCTCCTGCGCAGCGGAAACACCGTTCTTCTCACCCTCCAGAATGGTATAGCCCAGACCGTGGCGGCAGGCGTAGCTGTCCAGCTCTGTCTTGGTGGGCTGCCAGCCGGGGTTCCAGACGGTATCGCCGTCCTTAATATAGTAATACCGGCCGTTAGAGTCCGCAGGTACGTTATTGTAGCGGTAGCGAGTGATACGCCGCAGCTTGGCATCCTTGTAAAAGCTGTACCCACCGGCCGTGTGGGAAACAAGGCTGAAGAATGCCTCGCTGCCCAGATAGTTGATCCACGGCAGCGGCGTGCGCGGCGTGGTGATGACATATTCGCGTGCGGTATCGGAAAAATGACCGAACTTCATAGAGACCCTCTCCTTACTTATGGAAAGCAGATAAAATCGTGAGTTCAAGTCGAAAACGATTAAGTTATTACCCTTACAATACCGCGTTTTTCGGATAATTGCAAGGGCCGCGGCTGAATTTAACGATGATTTGGCAGGTTTCACAATTTGTGCGGCCGAAAATTGTAACGAAAAGCGGATGCTACCTATTATTTATAAGGATACTTTCTGGCTGTGGACACCCCAAAAGCAGATGGCAGTCAGGCTTGCAGGCCATTACTGGGTCGGAAAAGGCAGAAGAAGGCGCAAATTATGTCTCTTTTTCAGCGAAACTCCAAACGAAATTACCAAAACAGGTGTTTTGGCTTTTTGCAAATCGCCAAATCGAATCGAAATGCACAAAAAATGCCAAAAAGGCATTGATTTTATGGTTGATATGTTGTATAGTGAAGATGCGAAAACGATTAAGGAAGATGCAAGGAGGCGATATCATGGCATCCATCAAAGACATCGCAAAGGCATGCGGGGTCTCGGTGGCTACCGTGAGCAAGGCGCTGAACGGTCACAACGATATCAGTCAGGCCACCAAAGAAAAAGTGCGCGAGGCGGCAAGGCAGATCGGCTACATGCCAAACTCCGCAGCGCGGGCCTTAAAAACGAACCGTACCTATAATCTGGGCGTCCTTTTCGTGGACGAGGCGCAAAGCGGTCTGACGCATGAATTCTTCGCGGCTGTTCTGGACAGCTTCAAACGCCACGCCGAGGGCAGAGGCTATGATATCACCTTTATCAACCACAACATTGGCCACGGACACTCCAGTTACTTAGAGCACTGCCGCTACCGCGGCGTTGACGGCGTGATTGCTGCCTGCATCAAGTTCGATGACCCGGAGGTCATTGAGCTGGCCTACAGCAACCTGCCGATCGTCACAGTCGACCATGTCTTTAACAACCGGGCTGCCGTACTTTCCGATAACACCGATGGTGTCCACAAGTTAGTGGATCAGCTTGCCGCGCTGGGGCATGAGCGAATCGCTTATATCCACGGTGAGAATCACAGCGCAGTCACCCAGAAGCGCCTGGTCGGTTTCTACCGTGCCTGCGCCGCCCATGGGATCACGGTGCCGGATACCTACATCGTGCCGAGCACCTACCGAGATGCGAAAAGCTGCGCCGCTGCGACCCGTCAGCTGCTGGCATTGCCGCAGCGCCCCACGGCGATCCTCTTCCCGGATGACTTCTCCGCCATCGGCGGCATCCAGACCATCCGTGAGGAAGGACTTCTGATTCCGCGGGATATTTCGGTGGCCGGCTATGACGGCAACCTGATCTCGCAGATCATGTCCCCGCAGCTGACCACCTACCGGCAGGACACCGAAGCGCTGGGCCGCGCCGCGGCAGAGCTGCTTATCGAGCAGATCGAATCCCCGCGCACGGCATTGCCGGAACAGAAACTGATCTCCGGCAGCCTGCTGAAAGGGCAGTCCGTCGATGTCCCCAATCCATAGGTTCAAACCCGCGAGGATGCGGGTCACAATATCTGATTCATACATGAGTTCTTTTTTAAAAGGAGGAAAAGACATTATGAAAAAGGCAATGAGTTTATTGACCGCCACTGCAATGGCAGCCACCTTGCTGGCAGGCTGCGGCGGCGGGCCCTCCACACCTCCCGCACCTCCGGCCTCTGAGAGCAAAGAGCTGGCCCTGTTCAAAGCCATCAACGAGGTCTGGTATGAAGTCAACAAAGAAGTAGCCCCCAATCCCAACTTTGATATCTGCAAGTCTGTGGTCTACTGTCAGGAGGCTGCCGACCTCGCAAAGTTTACAGCCAGCCCTTTTGAAACCTATGACCCTGAAATGGACGAGGAGGATTTCCGCAAATGGAACCTGCCTGATGATGTATTCTACGAGTACAAAGACCGTGAGGCTGAAATGATAGCGGAAATCGATAAAAAATATGGAAGCGGAAGCTATCGGGGGACTGGGGGAGTTTCTAACAGCACCCATGACGGTATGCAATTAACGAAACTGTATCCTCGTAGTCAGAGCGAGGTCAGGGAGTTTGTGCGGTATCTGGCCGGGCCTGGACTGGTGAGTCCGCATCCCGAGCAGTGGATGATCGGGCTCTACTGCCCCACCATTAAGGGAAAGACCTATGCGGTGGCGGTAATGGTAAACTATTCACAGCACTGAACCGGGGCAGTGATGCACGGACTTCCCGCAAATCCCGAACCGTAATCTATAATATACTGTATTGAAAGGAGCATTCCCATGAAAGAACTGAACAGACGCGAATTCCTCACCCTTACCGGCGCATCGGTCGCCCTGCTGGCACTGGCTGCCTGCGGCGGTGCACCCTCTACGCCCGTAGTGCCCGCAGGCAGCAAGGAAGCCAAGGTGCTGGAAGCCATCAACCTTTTCCGTAAAGAAAAGGGATGGGGTACGCTCAATCAGGATGATGGACTGAATGCTCTGGCAGAGAAAGCCGTTAATTGCGCCTTGGGCAAAATTGGGGCCGATGAATTGGTCGCTGAAATGGTTAAAAACTCAACGTTGGTCAACGGCCCGTATCAGACATTTGGACAGCCCATCGGTGTGGTCGAGAAAGGCAAACCTACTATGCACTATGACGAAGATGTCAGCGAGATGAAGAAGGCACTTCTGGCGTTGAGTATGGTAGATATAGAAGATAATCTCGCGCGGCCAAATCTCAAGATCATCGGCATCAAGGTGTTTACCGGAAATGATGGCATGCTCTACTGGGTCGCAGTCGCTGCCGAAGGCAAAGTGAAGCCGTAAAAACAACAATTCCCATTTAACCCCCCTGTTTGCCCCGGGCACGGCCCCCCTGTGCCTGGGGCTTTATCGGTAGAAAGGAGCATTCCCATGAAACGATACGACCGACGGACGTTCCTCAAGCTCTCCGGCGCATCGGCGGTGATGCTGGCGTTGGCAGCCTGTGACGATAGCTGCTCCTCCGGCTCTACAAGTTCCGGCTCTGCCACAGAAACGCCTCCCTCGCCGCCGATCCCTGTGATCCGGGACGGGCAGAAGATCCTGACCATTTTCAACGCAGAGCTGGCCCGGCGAAAGGTGGAGAACATCAAGTTCGAGTACAGCAAGGGTCTGGAACACGCCATTCAGGCAGATGTGCAGATGTTTGTGGATAACGGCAGCCCGGAGTTCCCGTCGGACGAAGGGCTCAGGCTGCGGATGGAGGGCGACTATTCCGCAAAGATGTGGGAAGGTCTGAACGAAGCCGGTTACAGTGCCGGCTCCACGGCTATCTTCGGTATGCTCAATCAGTACCGGGTAGGCGTGGATTTTGACCACGAAGGAAAGCACCTTTACAGCATGGATCGTCTCTATCCCGCCACCGAAGCCCAGTTCCAACAGTTGGTGGATGAACTGATCAAGGACTACGGCGGTGTGCCGGGGCTTCATGAGGACGACCCGGTGGTGAATAAGGTAGGCATCACTGTGGTGGATATCAACGACAAGACCTATTGGGCCGCCTACATCATCGACAAGTGGCAAGGCATAGGAGACGGCTGAACCACACCATAGAAAAGGAGCCCGCCATGAAATACCAACACCTTGTAAGCCTTGCACTGGCTGTGGCGCTGCTGCTGACCGGCTGCGGCGGCACCCAGAGCAGCCCCAGCGCCGCTGCCGACCAAAGCTCCGACAGCAGCCGAAGCACCCCCGGCGCGGTGACGCAGGCCGCCCAGACAGACCGCATCACCGACCAGTACACGCTGGAAAAGAACGTTTCGGGCGTGTGGGGGGAGGAAGCGGTGCAGTACATTTCCGTCCATGTGCCGCAGCTGGAATGCGACAGCCCGGATGCCGCCTACATCAACGATGAACTGAACGCCATCTATGCGGCAGATTTCCGGGAGTATGAGACCTACGAAGAAGCCGAACTGCCAGACGGCGAGGTTCCGCAGATCGGTGTGAACTGGGATGACTGGTGGTACGGCGACTGCGTCAGTCTGGTGGTGCGCAGCCGCTACGGCGGCACCGCCCCGTGGCGTTACAGCGGCTGGTGCTTCGATTTTGCCACCGGCCAGCAGATCACCGTGGCCGAGATGCTGCAGCGGATGGGGCTGGACCCGGACGAAGTGCAGCAGCAGGTGCAGCGGCTGGCCATGCAGGCCTTTGACCGGGAGATGGCGCAGGGCGCGTATTACGAGGGCCTGCGTCTCGGCGGAGAGCTTTCGCAAATGCGGATGGATACGCTGGAATACAATGAACTGGAAAACCTGTGCCTGCTTTTGCCGGAACAGGATCAGCTGGTGCTCCGGGGTAAGTACAGCTGTGAAGAAGGCTGGCAGCAGCTGGATATGGAGCTCTCTCTGCCCCCCGCTGACACCCCGGTGCTGACCGATACCTACGATGGTGTGCAGGTACAGCTGGAGGGAACGCAGGCAACCATCACCCTGAGCCCCGCGCCCAAGACCGATCAGTGGGGCACAGACCTCAACGTCTGGGTGGAGCAGGAGCGCACCTACCCCATCCTTGGCGCTTACAATGAATATGTGGACGTGTGCATCGGGGAGCAGGAGGACGGCTTCTTCTGCCCGGTGGTCTATCTGCTGACCAAAGACGGCGTGGTGGAGTATGTGGACGTGCTGCGCTGCCTGCTGTACGGGGATGCCATGGTCTGCCAGGACCCCATCTACATTGCCAACAACGGCGTGGCGCTGGAACTCTGCGGCAGCGAGGTGAACCTGCGCCGGGCGGATGGCTCTGTGCTGGAGCTGGCACCCTTGTCGGCAGAGTGGAGCGCGCAGGAGATCCCCTATTCCGTCACCGGCTCCTACAACTACACCGATGAAAACGGCTGGAGCTGGATGGATCTGGGCAGCGACGGCAGCGTTCAGCTGGGCGTGCAGGACAACAGCCGCATCTATCGGGGCGACGCCGCGTATCTGGGCGTGGTGCCCGAGGGCGTGGTGCTGGGCATCGCTGCCGATGAGGAGCTCGAATTTGTGGCGGCGTTCAAGAACGACCTGTACAACGAGAACCTGACCATGACCATGATCGCCGGGCAAAACCCCTTTGCCGAGGGCGAGACCCAGCTGCAGATGACCCGCAGCTACGGCTGAGAACACAGGAGAACGACCATGAAACACAAACGCCTTGCCGCTGCGGTGCTGGCGGCGGCTCTCTGGTTGACCGGCTGCGGCGGCGCGGCGGCTCCCGCTGCCCCCGCAGGCTCCGGCGCAGCTTCCCAAAGCGCCGCAGACACGGCGGTGCAGACGGCACAAAAAGACCGCATCACCGAGCAGTTCACGCTGGAAAAGACCGTCCGGGACGAGTACGGCATCACCCAGAAGCTGACTGTCCATGTGCCGCAGCTGGAATGCGACAGCCCGGACGCCGCCTATCTCAACGATGAGCTTGCCGCCATGTATGCGGCAGACTTCCGGCAGTATGAGGACAGCCCGGAGGTCGAGCCGCAGCAGGACGAGTGGCGCCCGGAGACCTATATCAACTGGGACGCCTACTGGTACGGCGACTGCGTAAGCCTTGTGGTTTTCCGCTACGACGGCGGCTTAGACCCGGGGTATTCCCGGGGCTGGTGCTTCGATTTTGCCACCGAAAAGCAGGTCTCCGTGACGGAAATGCTGCAGCGCATGGGGCTGGACCCGGACGCCGTGCAGCAGCAGATGCTGCGCGGGACCATGCAGACCTTTGACCGGCACATGGCGCAGGGCGGCTACTACGAGGGCCTGCTCAGCGATGGCAATCTGGCAAGTATGCGGCTGAACACGCTGGAAAACAACCAGCTGGATGACCTGTGCCTGCTGCTGCCGGAACAAAACCGGCTGGTGCTCCGGGGCGGGTGCAGCTCCACCGCCGGCAGCGGCTGGCGGCAGCTGGATGTGGAGATCCCGCTGCAGGCTGCTGACCCGCAGCCACAGACGGTGCTGACCGATACCTACGGCAGCGCTTCGGTGCAGCTGGAAGGAACGCAGGGCACCATCACCCTCCGCCGCACACCGGAGACCGCCGCATGGGACGCGGATTACGGCATCCGGCTGGAACAGGATCGCACCTACCCCATCCTTGGCATCTACAATGAGTATGTGGATGTGTGCATCGGAGAAATCGGCGCATCCTTCCACCCGGTGGTCTATCTGCTGACGAAGGACGGCGTGGTGGAATATGTGGACGTGCTGCGCTGCCTTATATCCGGAAATGTTCTGGTCTGTCAGGACCCCATCTATATTGCAAACAACGGCGTGGCGCTGGAACGCAGCGGCAAAGAGGTAATTCTGCATCAGGAGGATGGCTCTGTGCTGGAGCTGGCTCCCCTGACGGCAGAGTGGAACGCGCAGGAGATCCCCTCGGAGGCCGTCGGTGCCTTCAACGACATGTCTGACAACCAGTTCGACTGGATGGACGTGGAAAGCAGCGGTTCCGTCCAGATGGGCGTGCAGGATAATAGCGTTTTCTATCAGGGCTACGCCGACTATCTGGGCGTGGTGCCGGAGGGCATGGTGCTGGGCGTCTCTACCAGCGAGACGGCAGACAGGATGCCGGGCATCACCTTTGTGGCGGCGATGAAGTACGACCTGTACAACGAGACCCTGACCTTGACCATGCTCGACGGGCAAAACCCCTTTGCCGAGGGAAAGACCCAGCTGCAGCTGATCCGCTGCCCGGATTATTGACACCGGCGGGAGCCGCTGAGAATACAGGAGAACCACCATGAAACACAACGCGTTCCGCTGGATACCGGCAGTTTTGCTGGCGGCGCTGCTGGCGGGCTGCGGGGCAGAGACCGCACCCCCGGCAAGTGCTGCGGCCCCGGCCTCTGTCTCCGCCGCTGCTTCCGCCCCGGAAGACCGCCCGGCGCAAAAAAAGCCCGGGGCAGACGGGCAGCGCACCGAACAGCCTGCGGCAGAACCTCCGGCTCTGCCGGAAAACTGGGAGCAGCAGGTGCTAACCGAGTGGATGGCAGTCACGGCGGTGACGCAGGGTGAAAATTATGCCCCCGCCGACCGCAACGAAAGCTTTACCCTGCGGCTGGAAAAGGCCGAGATCACCGGCACGGTGATCGTCTCCTTCATCCGGGAAACATACGTCAGCCCGCAGATCCAGTCCGCTGCCGAGACCCGCACCGGAGAGCTGAATGCCGGTGCTGTGACCGGCTGGGACGGGGAAAAGAGTCAGGGCTGGAACCTGACATGCCTCAGCGAGGACGGCAGAAGCCGCTGGATTATCTCCATGATGGAGGACGGCTCGCTGCTGATGCGTTCCACCGGCTCGAAAAAGGACGGCACCGTGTGGTATGTGTTCCGGCGCACCACGGCGTGGGATGATATCGGTTTCTCCGCAATCCCCCGCAGGCTGTGGGGCACTTACCGCGCCGGAGACGAGTCCGCAAAGGGCATCCGCTGGATGACCTTCCTGCCGGACGGCAGCTGCTGTATGAGCGTGGAATGGGACGGGTGGAGCGGCATTCTGACCGGCACCGCAGAGGGAACGCAGGGCCGCATCGAGGACGGCACTGAGCTGTATTTTACATTGACCGATCAGAACGGCAAGCCCTGCGAGTTCGGGGCCATTCTGCTGAACGATGACGGCAGCCCCAGCGGCTGCAGCCTGAAATACCGCGCCGGAGAAGTGCTGTTTGACCGGGATACGCGTCCCATTTACTGGAAAAACGACTCCCCAGATCTAACCCTTGTACCGTGACCGAAACCGAACGCAATGCGATGACAAAGCGTTGTCGCTTATAACAAACAAATAACAGGAGGAAATTACTATGGGTCTTATCAAAGCAGGTATGGGCGCACTGGGCGGAACCCTTGCAGACCAGTGGAAGGAATTTTTCTACTGCGATTCTCTGGACAAGGATGTGCTGATGGTCAAGGGCCAGAAGCGCACCTCCCG
>ERZ791645.2242-NODE-2242-length-10092-cov-8.041447_pt1 | contig 10092 bp, 9 predicted proteins | sample MGYA00509939_ERZ791645 | MGnify/ENA primary metagenome ERZ791645 (study PRJEB30046, sample SAMN00715249) | human gut metagenome | study: EMG produced TPA metagenomics assembly of the A metagenome-wide association study of gut microbiota in type 2... | reverse complement strand
TACAGGAGGCTTGCGCTTATCTCAAAATGCCGTTATCGACCTTTTATTACAAGGTGAAAAAGGACGATATTCCGGTTATAAAGCAAGGAAAGCACCTCTATATCTATCGAGATGAATTGGACAAATGGTTGGAATCTTCACGAAAGAATCCGGCTCCGCAAAGCTTCGAGGACGAGAACGAAGCCACACTCGCTTCCCATCGCCGTAAACCGAACCCTAAAAACTGGTAGGCTATGGAAAAGACAGACAATCTTATTCCTTCCACCGAGGAACTGGCAATGTATATGGAGGAGTCTGCCGTGAACGTAACAAGTGCATACGGGCACTCTCCTGTGGTGCTGATGGTAGATGATGTCACAATCGGAACATTAGGCAACTTCAGTGCTTCCATCGGAAAGGCTAAAAGCAAGAAAACATTCAATGTCTCGGCCATCGTCGCATCGGCATTGACCAACAGTACCATTCTTCATTATCGGTCTATATTCCCAAAGGACAAACGAAAGGTGTTATACATTGACACGGAACAAGGACGGTATCATTGTCAGAACGTGTTAAAGCGTATTTTGCGTTTGGCAGACTTACCGGAGGACAAAGAGCCGGACAACCTGATTATGCTGGCTTTGCGTAAGTATTCTCCTAAAATGCGTTTGGCAATAGTCGAACACGCTATCGGCACAATTCCCGATTTGGGATTGGTGGTTATAGATGGCATTCGGGATTTCCTTTATGATATCAATTCGCCCGGCGAATCCACCGATATTATTTCAAAACTCATGCAGTGGACGGATGACAGGCAGATTCATATCCATACCATCCTCCACCAAAATAAGAATGATGAAAACGCACGAGGCCACATCGGCACAGAACTCAACAACAAAGCGGAAACCATCATGCAGGTTGAAGTGGACAAAGATGATAAGGCCATAAGCGTGGTTGAAGCTGTGCATATCCGTGACCGGGAATTTGAACCATTCGCTTTCCGCATCAATGAAGATGCCTTGCCCGAACTGGTGGAATCCTACCTGCCCAAAGCAAAGGTTGTTGGCCGACCAGCCAAAGAACCGTTCGATCCGTACAAGGAGATTTCGGAGAGTGTACATCGTGCTGCGTTGGATGCCGTTTTTGCCGATGGCAATATCGGCAGTTATGAAGACTATCTGGAGCGGCTGAAAAAAGGATACGGGGTGCAGGGCGTAAAGCTCGGTCACAACAAGGCGGTCAAAGTCGCCACCTTTCTTGGTAACAAACGGCTGGTAATAAAGGACGGTAAGGAGTATCGTTTCAACCCGGACTATCATTATTGAGATTGGCTTTACTTTATTGTCGGAGCGTATATATAGGAATAAAGCAAAGTAGTCAGGAGTGCAGCATAAGGTATTCATTCTCTCCCCTCTTTTAGAGGAATATATCAGTTGCAGTTTCCAAGCCGTCTGCCTCGTCTGTGTATACACCCGATATGGCTTGTCAGGAAGCATCAACAGGTATCTGTTGCAAGATATGCCAAGGTATAACCTCACTGTGTTGCGGTTGTACATTGGCGCTCTTGCCGGCTCAGATACTTCGCCGGTGCGGTACTCGCAAGCTCGCACCTATTCACTATTATAAAAACGATTCGCATGAAAGAAGATATTGAAAATTCATCGACTACCCCCAGTGAGACAAGAAGCGTCTTCATTGGAGCGAAAGTTACTCCCAGTCAAAAGGAGTATATAAAATTACAGGCTGAACAATGCGGTATGACGGTAAGCGATTATTTGCTTGCCCGTGCATATAATTATAAACCCAAAGCAAGGCTTACGAAAGAAGAAGCGGCACTGTTGCAAAATCTGGACAACTGCCGTTCTGACCTTATAAAATACACCTCCGCACTTCACGGAATGTCTACAAAGCAACGCGTGGCAATGTTCAATCAGATTCCGTTCATGGTCGGTTGGCTCAAAGAACTTGGCAATGTAGCCGAAAGCGTCTGCCAGTTTCTAAATGCCGCAAAAGAACAGAATAAGATTCCGTCAAACGATAAATCCGAAGAAGTATGATTGCAAAAGCTAAAGCAATATCGCACGGCATAAACGCCATCCGTTACATTACCGGTGAATCACAAAACAAAAAGCACCCGGAGAAAATCCATCGGATATTGGACAATCTGCTGCCGCCGCAACCGGACGCTATGGGTATATGGAACTCCATGCAACTGACTTTATCGCGCTTCCGTCCGATAAAAAACTCTGTCATCAGAATTGAGTTAAGTCCATCCGCTGAACATACCCGATTCTTTAACGTCGAAGACTGGCAACAGCTTTGGCAGGATTTCGTTGCGGAGTTTGACAAACAAGTGATTATCGGCAAGGATGGAAAAGTCCGCTCTTGTCCGACCAATTTGGCTAACAGCAAATATTCGGTTTGGCTGCATACTGAATCCGAAGGAGGGGTTCCACATCTTCATGCTGCGGTTTGCCGTATGGATGAAGATGGCAACATCAACAACGACCATAACATTCATCTCCGTGCGCAACGTGCAGCCGAGCGAGTGGCAAAGAAACGAGGCTGGACGACGGCAGCGCAAGTCAGAAATTCCAATATACACCAAGTGAACCATGACTGCATGGATGCGCTAAAATCAATGCAATCGTGGTCATGGGAAGCGTACAAAAATGCTCTTGTTAAGAAAGGTTATGCTGTACATGAAAGAAAAGATGGAAACGGTATTCTCCGAGGCTATGCACTTGTGAATGGGAACACCAAATACAAGGCATCTGAATTAGGAGTCGGCAGAAACCTGATGATCTCGAAACTTCCTAAAACATGGGAGAAATTGCATTATAAGCCACAGGTTAGCACTTTGAACAATACGTTTAAGGGTTCTCAAACGGGGCAAAACTTCAAACTGTCAACATCCGCTGATTATGACAGATATAATACTTATCATCCCGATACAGTTCCTTATACACTCAAGCACGAAGGCAAAGAAAACAAGTTCTATATTCCTGAAAAAGTGCTTGACTGTTTCAACGATGAATTTGACTACAGAATTGTCGCCAACAGTCAGGAACTTACCGATATGGCGGTAGCTATTTTTGTCGGACTACTTGAAACGCCCAACGTTTCCTCTGGGGGTGGTGGCGGAGGTTCGCAAAGCGATTTACCGTGGAGAGATAAAGACGAAGACGATTTGCAATGGGCACGCAGATGTACCCGTGCTGCCAGTCGCCTATTGGGAAAGAAACCTAAAACCGGATTAAAACGATGAGTATATGAAAAAGAAATTTGATTTTACCGCAGAAATGAATGAAGCGGAAACCATAAAATCCAATCCCAAGAACGAATATCTGGAGGAAGAAAATCGGCTGCTTAGCTTGAATATAAAAGAACTTGCCAGCCTGAACGACAATGTGCACGAAATGAGTGTAAATCTGGTAAATTCACTCAAATTTCTACAGGAATATAAATTGGCTATCGCCAAAGATACACAGGAGCAAGCCGAAAAATTCGGGCAGACAGTCCTTGATAAATTCCTTCACCAAGTTCAAGACAAATGTAATGAAACTGAACGAAAGATCTTCAAGATTGACAGCCACATTTTCATACCACATAGGATATTCTATATCTTGATTATCATATTGGTTGTACTATTCTCTTTTTTCGCCAGCATCATAATAGCAAATGCAGAGATTTTACATTCCGCATTGATTTGGAAGACCGTTTTATGGACTGTTCTGATTGCCGTGGCTGGAATTACTGCAATGATACTACTTTTAAAAATTTTGAACAGGCCCAAATAGCAGATTACAACAAAGCAACGAGTCTTAAACCTGAAAATCAGGATTGAAACTCGTTGCTTTTTACCTCCATATCATTCTATATCCAAAGGGAGTAGATTCCCATCGCTGAATCGGTCAAAGTCGGATTGGAATAGTCTGTCTTGAATAACCCGGTACCTTTCAAACTCTGTTTCCGCGAACTCTTTGGCAAATTCTGCTGATACGCTTCCGTTATCCTGTAATATCGGGAGTTCTGCCACATCAATAAATTTATCAATACGCTTTGCCCAATCCTCCATTGTCATTGGAATGCGACGTTTAGCCATATTTTCTGCCATATCAAGGGACGCATTGACTATTCTGCCCATTTCTTCCAATTCATTTTCTCGCAAATAGTTTTTTGCAACAGATACATCTGTTTTGACAATTTTCCCATTCGGAGCATTTTCCCAAGTAGTCAGTCCCATATGCTCTTTATCCGCATTGGCTCGTTCCACTATCAGCTCCGCAGCTGTATGCCCATGTATAGCATAGTGCATCTTGTTTTGTACCTTCTTGAAAAAAAGGCGAGTTGTCGGAGCATCTTTATTATAGTCTATAGCCGTAGCATAAATGTCAGTCAGTTTTTGATAAAAACGACGCTCACTCAGCCTTATCTCCCTTATTTCGGCAAGCAAATGTTCAAAGTAATCTACACCTAAGAAAGCCCCGTTCTCCATTCGCTTATGATCAAGCACATATCCACGGATGGCAAACTGACGGAGTACAAACGTACACCACTGTCGGAACTGGGTGGCACGAACAGAATTGACGCGATACCCGACACTGATAATGGCATCAAGATTATAATAGGTAGTGTTATAGTTTTTCCCATCCGAAGCAGTTGTTTCCATTTTGGAAATAACTGAATTTTCAACCAACTCTCCACTCTCAAAAATATTTTTAAGATGCTTGCTCACTGCTGGCACACCCACATCAAACAGTTGAGCCATCGCCTTTTGCGTTGCCCAAATGGTCTCATCCTTATACATCACCTGAATCCCATCCTCTTGACCTTCAAGCATGAAGATGAGAAACTCTGCTGTACTATTTCGTATTTCTATATTTTTTGCCATAACTTATCTAACTATGCAATTGTCGGCATATTTAAAAAGGGACTGACAATGAAACGGAACGATTCTTTTGATATTCATCGTCCCAAATAATTTTCAAATTTATGGCATCCGAATGTCCCTCACATAATGCAAGATTCTCTTCTCTGTACAGTTGAGGACTAACTACATTGTAAGGCCCCCAATTTGAATGAATAATTCCTGACATATCTTCCTCTGAAGATAAAATTACTATCCTTACATTTTGGGCGTCTACTTTTCCTGCATTGATGAATCTAATTTTGGCATTTCCTCTATAACCAGAGATTATTCTCGCTTTCATATCTGCCATTCTTTCTTTCACCAGTTCTTTTTCCATCTGTTTGATTTGCAAATCATTCAGTATCTTTTCTTGACTCTTAATCTTTCTATCATGACGAAAATACGCCCAAAGTCCGCCCAGTATACCTAAAACTGACATTATATGACCGCCCCAATTTTTGATTATATCCATTAAACAACACATTTACTTAAATTTTATATACTTATTACCTTTAAATGCCTTTTTAAGTTCATCGTGAATATATTTTGAAGCATCTTCTCGGAATCGTTCTTTGACTTCTTCAATAGTTTCAACATTTAGCTCTTTCAACTCCTCAATACCACCTAAATACTCTCTATTACAGAAAGTACATTTGACATACGATTTATCTTCGTTGAATTCGAATTGGTCATCACATCCACAAGTGGCACAGCGTAATTTTATGGAATACTCAGTTTTCATGCTTATGTCATTATAAAAATCCAACTATTAAAAAGTCTACATTTCATCGAATAAGGGAGGTTTAATATCACTGAAAAGATTTTCTATTCTCTTCCGCCATTCAGGATAAAACATTGTCTAGCGCGTTAATGTAAATAGGCAATTCTTCATATTCTATTCCAAAATGCTTATCAATCATGAAGTCTACAATCATATCTCCGTCAATGAGAATTATAGGTACTGCACCTCGTTTGATAGAACTTTCCTCTGCTTCCTTAGAAAATGAAGATGTTGTAAAAAATAGGCCTTGTTCATATTCGCCTTGAACTGCACCACGAAATGCATCAATTTCTTTTCTGCCAATCTTATTGGAACCCCATCTTTTACACTGAAAGGCTACATTCATATAAGCTAAACCGATTTTGAGCTTACCATGACCATCAATGCCTCCATCGCGACTTTTTTTAGTGACAATCAGATTGTGAAAACCATACCTCTCTAATAAATTTTTGCAAAACAATTCAAAATCATAAGGATTCAACCCTTTTAGTTGACGAAGAGTTTTTGCTTTAAATTCATGTGTGTACTTATTATGAAGCTCTCTAAGTATAGATAATGGAGTCGCTTCTTTTTTCGTATTATCATGTTTTGTTTGTGCGTTAACAAGCCCGAAAGTGCGACTTCCTTCATCATATAAAAAGTATTTCTTTGAAGATGCGGAAGGATAATCAATACCAACAGAATGCCCCCTAAGTTCAACTCTTAGGACTGACAACGGATCTTGTGCATGAAACTCATACAAAGAATTTTCGATTATTTTTGCATAAATTTCAGAAACAGATAATGTCTCATCTGAATGTTTTAAGACCTCTATTGCGGCTTCAATAATTGTCCTTCTTTTTTTCATAATCAACTACTTTTCTTTCCAATATTGTACAACTTCAAACAAATCGCCTTTTTGCAACTCTTTAATATTAGATACACATTGCCCGTTATCTAATTTTTCAAGATTCCGCATAGTTCGAGATCCATCCTTTTCACTTAGGCCAAGGAATTTGTTTATAGCTTTTGTGTTGTTAAGGTCGTTTATCGGCAATAGGAATGCAGTTTCACATTCTTGTGAAAAATCGAAATTACCTTGATTATACTCTGATATACCTTGAGAGAGAAGAACTATAGAGACTCCATATGAGCGAATTTTTCTAAGTAAAACTTCCAAAATCTCCAAAGACTTTTTTTCTCGGAATAAATCGTGAGCTTCATCAATCATTAACACATAACGCATGCTTCGGTTACCATCAATGACTTCTGTGCCACCCATATTTGTGAACACATTAAAGATGTAGTTAATGATGAGGAAGATTGACGTGAATCGAACCGTACTATCCAGCTCACCTGATAGAGAAAAATAATAATTGTTATTTAGGAAGATACTTGGATCATTAACTCTTGACGCAAAGAGTTCATATTCACTAAGACGTTCCATAATTTCAGTAAGAGTGTCACGGTTATCGCCAACCGATTCAATTACCAAATCATAAATTTCCTTCAATGAAGGATGCTTACCGTCTTTATGTTGAATAAACGCTTCTTTGGTAGCATCTTTTAGTGTTTGTTGCTGCCTCTTGCCGATATTGGAGTATTTAGCAATAATGTCAACAAACTTATTTATACCTACCAGTTTGTTCTTTTCGTTAACATTGTCAATGAATGAAACGGGATTCAAAGGGAATGGTGTATGAGGCGCATTTATACATTCTGTATGAGTTTCTGTAAAAAAGTCACTCATTTTGTTTTTGTCATCCTCACTCAATCCCTTAAAATCAAGGAACAAGAAGTTGACTTGCCCTTGCGTCTGCTTATATAGTTGACGAAGAAACTCAAGTGCGAATTGAGTCTTACCGGAACCAGACTTTCCGGCAACAGCAATATGCTGATTATTGTAACGAGTGGAATCGTTGAAACAGCAACATATATTCTCTCTTGTCAAGATATTATAGCCCACTTTTATTTGGATTGGTCCTGAAAAGGTAGTTTTTGTGATATGTTGATTTCGATTTTCAACACAATCAAATCTTTCAGGAGTATCCTCAATCAAATCAATTCCTTTTCTGAAGTATTCTGTTAAGAAATCGAAGAAAGTATATTGTGGATTGTTTTCAAACAGATAATTTATCTTTTCTAATCCATGGTCAATATGTAGCTTTATATATTTGGGAATAAGCTCGTCATTTTTAGTTATTCCATATGCCTGACAAATTAAGGCAATATAGAAATCTCTATACTGTCCATCAAATAGGATATGGTCCTTGTATTCTTTTCCTTGTGAATCGTATGCAGAAAATTCCTGTTGAGTAAAACGTTTACCTGTAGACAAAGAATAGCCTAATGCAATACGAGCTATCACATTTTCTTTTGTACCCCCAGTAAGTTTTTTTGTTAATTGGGTTACAATGGCTTGGTTTTCGCCAGATGTTTTGATGTTAATTTGCATATCCGCTATTGTTATATTCTTCAAAAAGATTTTCTGGTTTCACTTCAACAAAGTGCGATCCATCTTTTTCATTGTTTATCAAATAGGATTTATTTACAATCAGTTGAATATATTGATATTCTTCTTCCGTCAATTCTTTTTTAAGAAGGGGAAAGAGTATCACTTGTTTTGAAACATTTGGATAGAACTTCGTGAGTACATTCTTTGTATGTTGTGGGTCAAATTTCTGCATAGGACTATCTATGAAAACAGGAAAATCAATTTCTGTTTCATCAACCAAAGCACTTAACAGCGCAGATGCAAACATCTGGCGTTCACCCATGGAAAGAATGCTATTGTCAATTTTCTTGTCGTCATATCCAAATAGGCAGATGTCAACATCATCGCCATTGCCATTGATGTCAACAATTACCTTTTTAACAAGATTGGTCTTGTGCAAATATGATTGAAGTTTTGCCTCTAGTTTCTTCGCAAGAGCCTTTTTCTTTTCATCTTTGAAGCGAATAAGGAATTTTTGTATCGTATTGATTAGGCGCGTAGCCTCATTGTCAACTGCGCGGTTCTGATCAGACACATTTATTTTTTTAGAGAGAATCTCCTTTTGCTTTTTGTGAGCAATCACTTGTTCTTTAAGTGATTCTATTTTACTTTGTCTTTTTCCGATTTCAATACCTATAGAATCTATCTGACGGTCGATATTCTCTTTTCGGGTTCTCAAATCTTGAACATAATCGCTCTCTGCCTTTTTCTCAGCCTCTCGAATGTTCTTTTCGATTGTGTATAATTCTGATTTAGCCTTGGTGTATTTGTTAATTAGATTTTCAAAAGAGGACTTACTATCTTTGATTTTCGCAATAATATGCGTAAATTCATCAATCTGTCCTTGACTAAAGTCATGCAACGTACTGAAGTGCTCAAACTTACTTTCATCAGAAACATTGTAAAAATGCTTTTTGATGAGTTGTCTGATTTGAAGCTCGTAGAAGTCTCTAGTCTTTATATCTATTGAGAAATGAAGTTCCTTCTTTGCTTCTTCAATATCGCCGAGTATGACATCAGTTTTATCATTAACCCCTTCCAACTGAAGCTTGTTCTGCTTATATGCTTTTTCTGTTTCTAATTGGGTTGAAAGTTCAGCCATAATACCTCCAGCCAAGCCAAATGGAATAAGACTGTATAAATCTTTAAGGCTGTCATCTGCTTCCCTTAACACTATGCCAAGTTCCTCCTTTCGATCATTCAATTTTTGCAATTCATCGGCTGACATCATATCGCCTTCACGAATCAATTTTGATTGAAGTTCGGCAGAATTATGACGTTTAAACACTCTGTCCTCTTCCAAATTAGATATTTCTTCGGTCAATCTGTTAATTTCTCCTTCTTTAAAATCGATATCTGCGATTAGCCCATTAAACTCGCGCTTCTCTTGAGGTTTAGCAGATGATTTCCTATAATCATCCTGAATTCTGACCAACTCATTTTTGAGATCTTCGTATTTCTGTATGCCAAGAACTTGTGAGTATGCTAGACTTAAATCTTTTCGTTGTTCCGGAGTGTTTATTTGAGCAAATGATACAATCTTCTCGGCATCAAAGAAAAAGAATTTTGCAATCTCTATTGGAAGTATATAATCCCGGATAAATATTTCCTCTTCTTTTGCAATTTCCTCTTTTGACCCCGTAAACAAATCGTTTTTTCGACCATCAATCAAAATTTCTAATTCGTCATCGTAATTCGTTGCACTATCGTATGAACGAATTATTGTTATTTCGGTACAAGGTGTATCTGGGATTTCTACATCCGTAAATGTTACGGACACAGAGAATCGTGTTTCGCCTTCTTTCTGTGCAGCAAAATTGAGGCTATTACCAATGTATTTGCTATAGCCACCTTTTTCATCAATTTCTTTACGATATAGTTCATCGACTTTCCCCATGTTCTTACCATATAGGCACCAAACTAATGACATGAGAAAAGTTGTTTTAC
>ERZ791645.2235-NODE-2235-length-10118-cov-2.818245_pt1 | contig 10118 bp, 10 predicted proteins | sample MGYA00509939_ERZ791645 | MGnify/ENA primary metagenome ERZ791645 (study PRJEB30046, sample SAMN00715249) | human gut metagenome | study: EMG produced TPA metagenomics assembly of the A metagenome-wide association study of gut microbiota in type 2... | reverse complement strand
GATGCCTGCGCCGCAGATCGACGGCGCATTTTTGGGCCTGTCGGCGGAGCAGACGGAGGAACTGCAGGAGAAGATCATCCGGGAGTTCTCCCTGTGGGCGGACACGCCGGAGTGCGATATGGATGGGCTGGGCAACTTCTACAAGCTGCAACAGCTTGCCTACCTGGGATACCTGATGAATGGCGACGCCTTCGCGGCGCTGCCTATGTGCGAGCAGGTCGGCCAGCCTTATGGCCTGCGGGTGCGCGTGATGGAGGCGGACCGGATATGCAGCCCGGACGGATACGACCGGCTGGCCCCGTGCACGGTGCGGGGTTACGAGGTCTACAACATCGTACAGGGCGTGGAGACCAATGCGGAGGGCCGCGTGGTGGCCTACTGGGTGTGCAACCGGCATCCCCTTTCCGACACATCCATGCTGGGCAGCGGCCTGGAATGGACGCGCGTGGAGGCGCGCGGTGAGCTGACCGGACGGCGGAACATCGTCCATGTGATCACACGGGAGCGAGCGGGCCAGCTACGCGGTGTGCCTGTTCTGGCCCCGGTGCTGGAAGCGCTCAAGCAGTTGGGACGGTACACGGAGGCGGAGATCAACGCGGCGGTCATTTCCGCCATGTTCACGGTGTTCGTGCAGCCCGCCACGGCGACGGATGATCGCCCGTTCGGCGAGATGCTGCCGGAGAATATGCTGATCGACGCAGAGGACCAGAGCAGTGTGGAGCTGGGCAACGGCGCTATCGTGGGATTGAACCCCGGCGAGACCGTATCCTTCGCGGACCCGAAGCACCCAAACGCCGGATACGACAAGTTCACGGAGGCCATGATCAAGCAGATCGGCGCGGCGCTGGAAATCCCGCCGGAGGTCATTTCCAAGCAGTTCTCCACCAGCTACAGCGCGGCGCGCGGTGCCCTGAATGAGTTCTGGCGCTCCTGCGATGTGCAGCGCGACGACTTTGTGGACAGTTTTTGTCAGCCAATCTATGAGGAGTGGCTGGCGGAGGCTGTGGCGCGGAACCGCATCAAGGCTCCGGGCTTCTTCCAGGACCCGGCCATCCGCAAGGCTTACAGCGGGTGCGCGTGGCCCGGCCCGGCCAGAACGAGCCTGAACCCTGTGCAGGAGATCAGCGCGGCGACGAAGCGCGTGGAGGCCGGTTTCTCCACCGCGCAGGAGGAGACCGCGCAAATGACCGGCGGCAATTATAACCGCAACATCCGCCAGAGAGTGGCGGAGGCCAAGAGAAAGCGGGAGGTGGACGAGATCATGGACCCGTCCAGCGCCGCGAGCGAAGGAGGAAATGGAAATGCCTAAACCGTTTTGGAAGTTTCAGAATGTGGCCGGAGGCAGAGCGGAGCTGCTGCTGTACGGCGACATTTCAGACAGTACGTGGTGGGGCGACGAGGTAACGCCCAAGCAGTTCGCGGAGGACCTGGACAAGCTGGGAGCCGTGAGCGAGATCACGGTGCGCATCAACAGCGGCGGCGGAGACGTTTTTGCCGCGCAGACCATCGGCAATCTGCTCGAACAGCACCCTGCGAACGTGGTGGCCCGCATCGACGGGCTGTGCGCCAGTTCCGCGACCATCGTGGCCTGCCACTGTGACCGCGTTGTGGCGGCCAACGACAGCACCTACATGGTCCACCCGGTCCGGCTGGGCCTGCTGGGCTACTACGACGCCACGACCATGCAACAGTATTTGAACGCGCTGGACACAATCAAGGAGAACATCATCAGCCTGTACGCGAAGAAGACGGGCCGGGACAAGGAAGAAGTGACCGGCTGGATGGACGCGACGAGCTGGTGGACCGGCCAGGAGGCCAAGGACAACGGCTTTGTGGACGAGCTTGTGGAGGATGTGGAAACGCCGGTGGTGGAAAACCGCGACGGCGTTTTGTTCGTGAACAGCGTGAATATGCACCTGCCTTTCGACAAGGCACCCACCTTCATGCAGAACAGTTTGGCAGCACCCACCGCCGCCGGACGTTTTGTAAATAAACCCGGAGCCATGAAACCGGGAGTACAACACGAGGAGGTACAGAACATGGAAATCAAGACTGCGGACGACCTGCGCCAGGCTTATCCTGCGCTGGTTGACCAAATCGAGCAGGCGGCGGCTGATCGTGCGACCAACGAGGAGCGCGAGCGCATCCGCGACATCGAGGAGATGGCTCTGCCGGGCAGCGAGGAGATCACCGCCGAGGCGAAGTTCACCAAGCCCGTCAGCGCCAGCGACTACGCCAAGGCCGCCATGAAGCGCGCCAAGGAGCAGGGCAACGAGTATCTGAACAACGCGAAGACCGACGCCAAGAACAGCGGCGCGGGCACTGTGGAGAACACGCCCCCTGCCGGTAAGACGGACGAGTTCCTGGACGCCATCAAGAGCGTGGGCCAGAACGCGCAGAAGAAGTAAGGGAGGGCAAAAGCATGAGCATGGATTTGGCAAGAAAGACTTTTTCCTGCGAGCCTGAGTATTTCATCGCAGGCACCAACATCCGCATCGCCACGGCGGTGAAGGAAGCGGGCGCTGACCTGAGCGCCCATACCCCCGTCCTTCTGGCGGAGGGCAAGGTCACTCCTGTGGCTGAGGCTGCGAAGCTGACCGGCCTGTACGGCGTGACCGCCGAAGCCGCCAAGAGCGGCGAGGACGCCATCATCTACCTTTCCGGCGAGTTCTTCGCTGATGCGCTGGTCCTGCCTGCGGGCATGACTGCCGCTGATGTGGAGGTCCCGCTGCGCAACCTCGGCATCTACTTGAAGTAAGGAGGAAACAGAGATATGCCTAACGAAGTGAATATCTATACCCCCCGCTATCTGGCGGAGGTCGTGAGACAGGCACCGCCTATCCACACTTATTTCCGCGACACCTTTTTCACCAACATCAAGACCTTCTCCACCGAGCGCGTGGACATTGACCTGGTGAAGGGCGACCGCCGCATGGCCGCCTTCGTACATCCCCGCGTCGGCGGGCAGGTGCTCAAGGCCAACGGCTTTAGCACCGAGAGCTACAAGCCGCCCCTGATCAATCCTTACGACGTGACCACGGCAGACCAGCACATGACCCGCCTGCCCGGCGAGGACCTGTACAGCGGCATGACCCCGGCCCAGCGCGCGGCCCGCAAACTGATGGACGAGTACAACCGCCTGAACGACGCCACCACGCGCCGCGAGGAGTGGATGTGCGTGCAGGCCATCGTCACCGGCCAAATCCCCATCGTCGGCCCCGGCGTGAACGAGGTGATCGACTTCGGCTTCACCAACAAGATCAAGTTGGATGGCACGAAGCAGTGGGGCAAGACTGCTGCCAAGCCCATCGAGGACCTGGAAGACTGGACCGAGAAGGTGCTGACCGGCGGCTTCACCAACGTGGACCGCGTGATCATGGGCAAGGCTGCTCTGCGCGCCTTCATCAACGTCTTTGTGTCCGGGGCGCTGCACGGCGAGGTGTGCCGCGTTCTGATTTTAACCCGCCGCATCAACATCGGCGGCTACGACCCCCGCGACCTGCCTAACGGCGTGAAGTATTACGGCCATCTGACCAGCCCGAACATCGACCTGTATACCTACGGCGAGGTGTATCTGGACGACTGGACCGACCCTGAGACCCCGGCTGTGAAGCCTCTGGTCCCGGAGAACGTGGTCATTCTGATCTCCGGCCAGTCGAACTTCATGCTGGCCTACGGCGCGTGCACCTACATCGAGGACAGCACGCAGCAGTGGGTGACGGCGGAGACCAGCCGCCTGCTGCGCAGCTATGTGGAGCATCACCCCGACCGCCGCATGGTGGAGCTGCAGGCCCATCCGCTGCCTATCCCCGACAAGGTGGATAGCTGGCTGGTGGCCGAAGTGTGCTGAGATGGCACTGTTCGAGCTGAAACAGGACTATGGGAATGAGGCGGAGGGGCCGCCCCCTCCGCCTACGTTCAAGGACTGCGCGGCGGCGGACATCGACACCGTGTTCTTCAACGGCAACGAGCACGCCGACCGGCACATCATCGACGGCAAGGACGTTCTTGTGGTGATCGTGGAAGGCGGCACACGGGAGCATAATTCACACTGGGAGGCGGGAGCCAAGCAGAACTTCGACACCGGACTGTACAAGGCGCACACCATCCTGTACATCCGCACGGAAGACTACGGGCCGAAGCCGAAGGTGGGAAAGCCGCTGGTGATGGACGCCGGGACGGACCATAAGCGCACCTTCGACATTATGAAATGCGAGGAGGAGTGCGGGGTCTTCCGCATGACGCTACAGAGGACGAGACAATGAGCAACGTGCGATATAACGCGGGGACCATGACCATCGAGGTCGATGGCCTGGACGATGTGAGCGCGGTGCTGGGCGACCTGCGGAAGAAGACCCCGGCGGTGGCGAAGGTAGCCATCAACGCCACGGCCCGGCAGGCCCGCAAACTGATGATCGCGGAGGCGAAGGCCCGATACGCGGTGAACAGCGCGGGCAAGCGGCACCTGAGCGACCTGGTGCAACGCAAGAAGGCCAGCAACAGCAGCCTGAGCGCGGAGCTGCGTATCGCCAGCTACCGCAACGACCTGGGCTATTTCCAAACCAAGCCCAACCGCCCCTTCATGGGGCATGACGTGGCGCAGGCCCCGGAGTATTTCACGGCCCGCGTGCTGAAAACCTCCCCCATGAAGCCGCTGACCGGCAAGGGCCGGTTGAGCAAGGGCTTCCTGGTGGAGTTCAAGAGCGGGCACGTGGGCATGGTGCAGCGCATTGTGGGCACGGGAAGGTTCCACTACACCGTGCGCAGCGGCGCACCGAGCACCAGCGACAAGATGCAGACCATGGGAAGCCCCAGCGCGGCGGCGATGCACTCGACCATCTGGCCGGAAGTGGAGCCGGAGGTGGAGCTGTTCCTGGCGGCAAAGCTGACCGAGCGGGCCGAGCAGGTCTTGGCACGGGCAAAGAGAAAGGCGTGAGGGCATGAAAGAAACGATGAAAGTGGGCATCGGCCAAACGCCGCAGCTCTGCCAGGACGCATTGATCGAGATGCTGCGCGAGCTGTTCGCCGGAAAGAAGTACAACGGCCAGGAGGGGCGGAAGCCGCTTGCAATCTTCAAGCAGGACCTTCCCATCCCGGAGGAGAACGACGTGGACGCCGACACAGACGTGGCGCACGCGCCCTACATCGTGGTACGCATGACCGGCGGAGAGATCGCGGACGATAAAAGCCCGCAGACGGTGGAGTTCAGCCTGATCATCTGCGCCTATGACACCGGCATCGAGCGGGCAGGCTTTCAGGATGTTGCCAACATCAAGGAGGACATCGTGCAGAGAGCGTGCACCGCGCCGTACTTCGGCGGGGCCTTCACCATCCTAAAGCCCATCGCCTGGGCCTTGCAGCAGGACGACACGGCCCCGTACTACTACGGAGCCGTGACCATGAACTGTACGGCTCCGGCCATGACCCAAGACACCGAATTGGAGGGACTGCTATGAGCAAGAGAACCGAACCGCGCGCGGCGGATATGGCCGCGCCCATGAGCGAAGCCGCTGCGGCGGCGGAGGTCAAGACTGCCGTTCCCGTGGAGCGGGAGGTCAAGACCGGCCCCGTCGTCTACTGCGGCCCCAGCGTGCGCGGCGTCGCCAGACAGTACACCATTCCTGCCGCGCTGGCAGACTTCATTCAGGCCCACCCGGCGGCCAAAGGGCTGCTGGTGAGCGTGGGCCGTTTCGCCCAGGTAAGAAGCAACCTGGGCAGGAGCGGGACGGCGGAGGCCATCCTGTTCCAGAAAATCAAATCCGAATTGTAAGAAGGAGGAAAGAACGTATGTATCGACATGGCATTTACGTCAGCGAGCAGGAAACCAGCATGATCGCTCCGCTGAACGGAACAGCCGGTTTGCAGGTCGTGATCGGGACTGCCCCGGTGCATTTGCTGGCGGACCCGGCTGCGGCCATCAATAAGCCTCTGCTGGTGTACAGCAAGGCGGAAGCCATCGCTGCCGTTGGGTACAGCGACGACTTTGCGAGCTTCACCCTCTGCGAAGCAATCTCCGCATCGTTCGCGGTGGTGAACGTGGCTCCCCTGGTGCTGATCAATGTGCTGGACCCGGCCAAGCACTCCGCCGAGATGGAGGAGAAGACCGTGCAGATCAACAGCGGCGTGGCCGTGGTGGAGGAGACGGGAGTGCTCCTGAACGCTATGGTGGTGAAAAACGGCGAGGAGACGCTGACCGCCGAGGAGGACTACACCGCCGTTTATAACGCAGACGGCACCGTGAGCATCGTCCTGATCGAGGGCGGCAAGGCCGACGGCGCGACCAACCTGACCGTTTCCGGCAAGAAGGTGGACGCCAGCAAAGTAACCGCTGCCGACATCGTGGGCGGCGTGGACGCGGCCACCGGCGCGGAGACCGGTCTGGAAGTCGTGCGCCAGGTCTATCCCAAGCTGGGCATGACCCCCGGCATCCTGACGGCTCCCCGTTTCAGCGCCAACGCCACCGTGAGCGCGGCACTGCAGGCGAAGACGAAGGAGATCAACGGCGTATTCAAGTGCGTGTGCATCGCGGACGTGGACAGCGGCGCAGACGGCGCGCGCAAGTACGCGGACGTGAAGGAACAGAAGGAACGCCAGGCTTTGACCGACCCGAACGCCTACGGCGTGTGGGGCTACGGCAAGGTGGGCGACGTGATGTACAGCGGCTCCGCCCTGGCCTCTGCCCTGACCGCCTACACCGACGCGGCCAGCGACGACATCCCCAGCAACCCAGGCAACAAGACCATCGCCATCAGCGCCATGTGCCTTGCCGACGGCACCGAGGTCCTGCTGGACCAGGACCAGGCCAACGTGGTCAACAGCTACGGCGTGGCGACCTGGCTGAACATGAACGGCTTCCGCCTGTGGGGCAACCGCACCTGCGCCTACCCCGGCAACACGGACCCGAAGGACAGCTTTTTCTCCTGCCGCCGCTACATGAGCTGGCGCGCCAACAGCTTCATCCTGACGTACTTCCAGAAGGTGGACAGCCCTCTGAACAAGCGCCTGATCGAAGCCATCGTGGACAGCGAGAACGTGCGCGGCAACGGGTACGTCGCCATGGGCGTCGCCGCAAGGGACGAGATCGTGTACAACGAGGACGAGAACCCCGTCACCGACCTGATGAACGGCAAGATCACCTTCCACCAGTACATGACCCCGTACACCCCGGCGGAGGACATCGAGGACATCATCGAGTTCGACCCCGATGCGCTGTCAAGCGCACTGAGCTGATAAGGGAGGTAAGAAAACATGAGCATCAGCAACAACTACATCCCTGAGAAGATCAACGACTTCAACACCTATCTGGACGGCAATAAGATGATCGGCGTGGCCGCGTCTGTTACGCTGCCGGAGGTGAAGATGAAGACCAGCACCGTCTCCGGCGCTGGTATCAACGGCGAGATCGACAGCCCCACCATCGGCCAGTTCGAGGGCATGGAGCAGGAGATCGACTTCAACGTGCTGTACAGCAGCGCCATGGATATGCTCTCTCCCCTGTCCGTGGTGAACCTGACGCTGCGCGCCGCCCAGCAGGTCTACGACAAGACCGGCGGCTACGCCTTCAAGGGCCTGCGTGTGGTGGAGATGGGCCGCGTGAAGACCTTCAACCCCGGCAAGGTGGAGAAGGGCGAAGGCATGGAGGCCAAGGTGACGCTGGAATTGACCTATCTGCTGGTGGAGAACGACGGCTCTCCGCTGCTGGAAGTGGACAAGCTGAACGGCGTCTACAAGGTCAACGGCGTGGATATGCTGGCGGGCATCTCCGAACTGACGTGATAAGGCCACAAAGTCAAAAGCGAAACGAGCAGGCTCTACTCTCTGCACCGGCGGAGGGTAGGGCCTGCGCCATATTCAAAAATCGAAAGGAGCAGCACTATGAACGAAGAAAAGAACATGATGGCGGAGGCCAACGAGGAAACCGCGCAGACCACGCAGAACGAGCGCGTGATCGACCTGGGCAAGCCCTACAAGTTCGAGGGCACGGAATACACTTCCATCGACCTGAGCGGACTGGATAAGCTGACGGTGAAGGACGCCATCGACGCCCAGCGCCAGCTTTTCAACGAGCGGGAGGTGGCCGCCGCTATGCTGTGCGAGACCACGACCGCGTTTGCAAGGGCCATCGCCGCGAAGGCGGCGGAGCTGCCCATCGAGTTTTTCAAGCTGATGCCGCGCGGGGCCAGCCGCAAGGTGGCCGGTGTCGTGCGCAACTACATGAACGTGGATGCCGCGACGGAGAACCACGTGATGCAGCTTGAGGAGCCGTATCACTTCAAGGGCCAGACCTACACAGAGGTGGACCTGAACGGCATCGCGGACCTGAACAGCATGAACGAGAGCGAGGCAGAGAACCGGCTGGCACGCGCTGGCTTTATGGTGACGGAGACCTCCTTCAACTACCTGTTCGCCTGCATCCTTGCGAGCATGGCGACGGGCCTGCCGGAGGAGTTCTTCACGGGACTGCCGCTGCGCGAGGTGCTGAAACTGAAAAACGCGGTGAACGACAGCGGTTTTTTCGAGTAAAGGGCGGGGCAAAAGCCTTACGCCAAGCGGCCATCCGCCTGTCAGCGGTCACGAGAACGGGCGTGGACTTCTACCTGAAACTGCCCGTCGAGGAGTTTATCGCGCTGAATAACGAGGTGGCGGAGGAATGGCACAGAACAAAACATTAGAGTTAAGCATCAAGATCGCCGGTAAGGTAGATAAAAGCCTGACGACGGCGATCAACCAGACAAATACCCTGATGGGGAGCCTGACCACCACCATGAGCAAGGTGGGCACGGCGGGGCTTGCGGCCATGGGGGCGCTGGCAACGGCGACCGCAGTCGGACTTGCCAAGTGCACCTCCGAGGCCGCGAAGCTGGAAAACAATATGTCTGCGATGGTGCGCTACGTGGACGGACTGACGGAAAGCGCGACCACCAGCACCGAGCAGGCGCAAAGCAACCTGAAAGCCATGAGGACCTATATCCAGGACCTCAGCACGCAGATACCCCGGACCACCGAACAAATCTCCAAGATGTCGGCGGCCCTGGGCCAGTCCGGCATCGGTGCGGACCGGCAAATGAGCACGGGCATCCTGCGTGATACCGCCGTCGCCGCGACCGCTATGGACCTTGAAGACGACACGGCGGGCAACTACATGGCGAAGTGGGAGGCCGCCTTCAACTTCAACCATGACCAAGTAATGACGCTGATGGACCAGATCAACTACCTGGGCGCGAACAACGCCACGACGGCGGCGGAGATCGCGCAGAGCGTGAACCAGGCGGCATCCATGGGACAGATCGCGGGCGTTGACCCGTCGGCTACGGCGGCCATCGCCACGGCCATGCAGGCGACCGGCGTTGCGACGGACCGCGTGGGAACCAGCATTTCGCGTATCTACACGAACATCAGCAAAGGGTCCAACGCCACAAAGGCACAGAAAACCATGTGGGAGGAGCTGGGCTTCACCGCTGAGGGCATCGCGAGGTCCATGCAGAGCGACGGCATCGGGACGCTGAAATCGGTGTTCCAGGCCATCAACAATATGCCGGACGAGCGCAAGGTGGCTGCCCTGAACACTCTGTTTGGTCAGTGGGCAATCGAAGGCGGCGCGAAGATCACGCACAACCTCGCACTGCTTGAGAAGACGCTGGGTGAGGTCAACGACCCCGGCCTCTATACGGGCAGTATGGAGCGGGAGTTCCTGATCGAAGCGAGCACGCCGGAAGCGGTCGATATAATGCTGTCGAACGCGAAGGCGGCGCTGATGCAGGACATTGGCCAAGCGTTCCTTCCGGCAAAGAAGGAGTTCAGCCTGTCGATGATCGACTTCCTGAACCAGATCAGGAAGAATATGCCGGAGCTGACGACGCTGGCGAACTCGCTGGGAAAGATCTCAAGCGACGGCGTGGAGCGGCTGGGCGATGCCATGGAGCGGGCGCTGCCCTACATCCAGAAGGGGCTTGACTATCTGGCGAACAACGGGCCGCAGGTGGCCTCGACGCTGGGCAAGCTGGCGGCGGTGTTCGTGGGCATGAAGTTCGCGCCGGGCATCGAAAGCCTTTTGAGCGGCGCGGGGAGCCTGCTGCTGGGCAGCTCTGTCGGCGGTAGCGGAAAACGCACCGGCGGCC
>ERZ791645.2229-NODE-2229-length-10131-cov-5.100834_pt1 | contig 10131 bp, 11 predicted proteins | sample MGYA00509939_ERZ791645 | MGnify/ENA primary metagenome ERZ791645 (study PRJEB30046, sample SAMN00715249) | human gut metagenome | study: EMG produced TPA metagenomics assembly of the A metagenome-wide association study of gut microbiota in type 2... | reverse complement strand
AGGAGCCTTGCACCTACTGCCAGACCAACTTCGGCTACGACTACTACATCCAGCCTAGCAGCCCGAAATCCACCTACTTTAAGAAGGGACGGTTTGATGATGAATCTGAATGCGCTTAAGATCGACCCGGAGTTTCAGGGCAAGATCCCGCCGCTGAACGCCGAGGAGGAACACATCTTAGAGCAGAACATGATTCAGGAGCGGCGGCTACTGAATCCGCTCATCATCTGGAACGGTTACATACTGGATGGACATTCCCGGTATCGCATCCTCAAGCATCACCCGGAAATCGCTTTTGAAGTGAAGGAAATCCAGTTGCCCGATCGTTACGCTGCGCTGGCATGGATCTGTCAGAATCAGTTGGGGCGCAGAAATCTTGACCCGGAACGCCGGAAGTTCTTGATGGGGAAAACCTACGAAAATGAAAAACTTTCTGTGGGTGGGTCAACACATAGAGAACATGATGAATCCGGGAAATTCACCTCATGTAGACAAAATGTCCACATGAGGTCGACCGAAAAACGAACTTGTGAACGTATTGCCAACAAAAATGGTGTCAGTTCCAAGTTTGTGCAACGAGCAGAAAAATACGCAAAAGGCGTTGATGCGGCGGAAGCTGCCGTCCCCGGTGCAATGGAGGAAATACTGACCGGGCATATCAAGGCTACCGATGCCGAGATCACCGCTTTGGCGCAAACCCCAAAAGAAGAAATCCCAGCCATCATCAAGGAGCTACGCAAACCCAAGAAGGACCGGAAAGCAAAGAAGCCGATAAGCCCGGAAAAATCCGATGTTGCTGCCGACGATGCTCCTGATTCCAATGAAGTCCATACCGAGGATGAAATTGAGCCAGTAAGCAATTCGCCCCCGGATTTCAAAAGGAGTATCCAAGGTCACAAACGCTGTCTTACAGACGAAGATCGAAAACGACTTCGGCAATCCATTGACAACCGCCATCATAAAACGACCGTTGCGAACGGCTCAATTATGATGTGCGAAGTTCAGGGCGCAAAGGAGGATTTTATCCGCCGCTGGAATCTCGTATTCAAAGACTATCCCGATGTTTTTGAGGACAACGACTGCCGAAGTGCCATTCTTTCTCTGATTGATGACACTTCAGCCTATCTTCAGACGATAAAGGAGAGAGTGCTATGATGATTTCTAATCTGAACCTTGCCAATCTGCCCGAATGTGTTTGCGAGATGCGCTACATCGATAGCGCACTCTTGACCCCCTGCGCTGAATACCAGCGTGTTTTGCGCACCAGAAAGGTGGAGGAGATTTCTGCTACCTTTTCGGAGTACGTTGCCAACGAACCGAGAGTCAGCTACCGTGATGGTCGCTATCATGTCTTTGACGGCCAGAACACCATCGAAGCGCGTATCGCCTGCAATGGTGGTCATGACCTCCCGATTCTCTGCAAGGTCTTTCATGGCCTTTCCAAAAAGGATGAAGCCCTTTTGTTTGCTGTTCAGACGGGCATTTCCACCGATTTGACCGCAGGTGAGCGGCTTCGTGCTGACATCGTGGCAGAAGATGAGGATGCCTGTGCATTTGTTGCAGCCACCGAAGCACCTGGTGCTACTTTTGCACTGGATGGCATCCGAGCCGAGTGGAAGATCTACTGCATCCGCTCTGCCTATTATATTTACAAGAACTACGGTTCTGACATCTATCAGGAAGCCCTGAAGATCATCGTGGAGGCATGGTGGGGCGATTCCGATTCGTTCCTCTCCGGTATCCTCCACGGTGTCACCCGCTTTGTGGCAATGTACCGGGATGAGTATAGCCGGGAGCGTCTGATTGCACGGCTTTCTACGGTGCATCCGAAAACCATTACCAAAAATGCACGGAAGGACACGGGCAACACCGCCGACCGCCACATGAAGCAGATTCTGGAGATCTACAATGGCTCCAGCCGTTCTCTGAGCCTTCCTGTAAAACGTTGATGCTCTCGCCTTTATCGGCATACTCCTTTTTCCTGCAAGAGCCGCCTGTTATAAACGGGCGGCTCTTGCTACATATAGAAGGATAGGAGGTCTGATCGCTATCATACCAAAAGACTGGAAATACCTCAGAGGGGACATTTACTATGCAGACATGGAGCCGCACATCGGCTCCGAGCAGGGCGGCACCCGCCCTGTGGTGGTTCTGCAAAACGACGTAGGAAACCGCTATGCGCCTACCCTTATCGTGGCGACAGTGACTTCCCGCACCGAGAAAAAGAGATACCAGCCCACACACGTTCTGATAGCCCACAATACAGCCTTTGAGAAGCCGTCTGTGGTTCAACTGGAACAGATCTTCACGATAGACAAAAGCCGCATACAGCGCTTCCTAGGGCAGACTACACGGCATGAAATGCGCCGGATCGAAGAAGCCCTGATGAACAGTTTGGAAATCAATGAATGGGACAGGAGGAATGCCGATGAATGAAAAAGTGATGGTGTCGCCGGAGATCCAGAGCGAAGCAGTTGTCCTGCCGCAGATCGTCAGCATCAAGCAGGCAAGTCAGCGTATGGGCTTGCCTGAATATTACATCCGCCGCCTTTGCCGGGAAGTGCCGGGCATGGCATTTCAGTCGGGCATCAAATGGTATATCAACCTCGGAAAGATGGCCGACTACTTCAACGGTGGAACGACAACTTTGTGATTGTCAAGGATGCGGGCATAAACTGCGACATCCTAAAAATTAACCGCCCGAACTGCTATACTCATCGTGACAGAGATAACCACCACATAGAAAGGACGGTAAATATATGGCATCGTTTGAATTGAGAGAACCCAAAAAGAAACCTCGTTATTATAAGCTCATCGCAAATGTTCTGGTGAACGGCAAAATCGAACGCCGTTATGGCCGGTTCGATTTTGACCCCACCGAACTGAAAAATGCTCGTGCGCGCAACGCTGCTGCGAAAGCCGCCGCTGCCGAATTTGAGCGGCTGGAACAGGAAAAGGCCGATAAAGAAGCCAGCAACGGAGGAAAGACCTTTGCAGTAGTGGCGCAGGAGTACATAGAATCCAAAAAGGCAAGACTTGCTCCTTCTGCTCGCTTAGAGGGCGATTATGACAGCCATCGTAATAAGGCGAACACAACGAGGGGCAAGGAAAACTACTTACGGAAGATTCAGCAATTCCCTGAGTTTGCACAGAAGCCCGTTGATTCCATCAAAAAGGTGGATTGTGATTGGGTTCTGGAACAGATCGAAATTGGCGGCGCACGATGCCGCACCCATGCTGTTATCAATCAGCGTGGGCTGGAGATGAAAAAAGAATCTTGCCCGAAGTTGTCTCAGAGATGCGATTGCGGTGCAAAAACCATCGAAAAGGCATTTCGTAGCGAAACAGTCGATATTAAAACAGCAGAACAGGTGGCGATTGCGCTGGGCTGTAATGTGGACGATGCTTTTGATGTGGAAACCATTGCAAAACCTATGACCAGAAAGAGCATGAGAGAATACGCTCTGTTCATTCGTTCTACATTGGAATATGCGGATGAAAATTACGGTGTGAAGAATCCCATGCACAAAATTCCTGCACTGGGAAGCCGGAGCAGGTCAGTAGACACTATTAAGAAGCACCAGATCAAACAGCTTCAGGACACCTTGAAGGAAAGTTCCATGTTGGAACAGGTGATCGTTCTGTCCCTGCTCAATTCTGGTGTGCGCCGTGGCGAACTGGCTGGACTGACATGGAAAGATGTCAACTTTGAAGAATGCACCATACATATTTCTAAATCGCTTCTGGTATTCAAAGATTACGGCTACCAGTTGACTACTACAAAGGAAAGCAACATCCGCGATGTGGACGTTGCACCGGAGTACATGGACTTCCTCAAAGAATATTATAAGTATTGGAAGTCCCAGAAAAAATTGATGGGAGGGAGTTGGCAGAAAAGCCTTGATAAGAAAAGTTCCAAGTATGCTCCCTCGCTCCTTGCCCTTCGGGGAACGGACTTCGTGATCTGCAACGACCATGGGTTTCCGATCAACCCGGACAGCTATGGCGCACTGGTTCGCAGGATCGGACAGCGGGCAGGCATTGAAGGGCTGCATCCTCATATGTTCCGGCACACTTTTGTGAGCATCCTCTTGTCCAACCCGGAGATCGGCGTTGCGACAGTAGCCGCAGAAGCCGGACACGCACAGCCCAGTACCACCCTTGCAATTTACACGCAGGTCTATGACAAGCGGCGCAAAGAAATTCGCAACCAGATGAGCAAGGAGCTGTACGAATGAGCAAAAAAGAAGCACGAAGGCCGGAACCTTCGTGCTTTTTTGGTGGGCCAGGCAGGACTTGAACCCGCGATAACCCCGTTATGAGCGGGGAGTTCTAACCACTGAACTACTGGCCCTTATGACGTTGTTTCAAAGATCTGTAAAGTGGCTTTCGTACCCAGAAAATACCCAAGTCCGATTTTTAAGCCACTAGCAAACCAAAAAACAACGGAAAAACGCTGTTTGAAAGAGGTGGAAACGGTAAGGTCTGGCGGTTATGAGCCGCCAGCTCTGACCAGCTGAGCTACTGGCCCGCAGGGGTGCTGCATTGCTGCAACACGCACTAGTATAACAAAAACCGCGCAAAAAGGAAAGCATTTTCCGCAAAAATCATTTGGTGCGGTGGGCATCCAGCTTTTGCAGCATAAATTCGTCCAGCATGGCGGGCGGGAACAGTGGCTCTTTGTAGCCAAAGGCCTCCCGGATAAAGATCAAAGTCACCACGGTCTGGCGGCCGGGGTCCAGCCGCAGGGTGTACAAAGTGTCCAGCGGCTGCTGGCTGGGCTGGTGCAGCGTCAGGTGCAGCAGAAAGCTGCCGTCGTTCTCCCGGCGGCACTCGTAGGCAAAGAGGTCGGTGTCGCTGCGGGAGTCCAGACGGTCAAAGCACTCGTCCAGCGCAAGGCCGGTGCGGAACTCGGACAGGCCGGCGGGGCCGTACTGGCTGCGGCGGGTTGTCTCCCGCCGGGAGAGCAGGTACACGATGATGCCCAGCGCACAGGCCAAAAGACAGACGGAAACGACAGCGTTCATGGAAAGACCCTCCCCAAAAGAGTTTTCCTTATTGTAACACAACCTGCGGGGGTTTGTGCTATAATATTTACAATTCTTTTTTAAATTTTTCTGCAGGCCGGGCGCAAACGCCCGGGGGAGGGGCTCATGAAGCTTAAATTTACACGAAAGACATGGTATTTCTTTTTGCTGGCTGCAGCGGCGGTGTCCATGCTGGGCGGCTTTGCCGTGCTGGGCGGGATGGATTTTTCCGGGCTGGAAATGATCGTATTCTGCCTTACCGGCATCGCGGTGCTGTTTCTGGCGGCGCAAAAGGGCGCACCGGCAAGGGAAAAACGCAACTACACCGGCGTGTTCGTGGTGCTGATGCTCAGCAAGCTGGGTGCCAGCGGCTGGGCGGGGGATATCTGCTCGGCGCTGGTGTGGCCTGCGCTGCTTGCCACCGAGTATGAACGCGGCAGACCCATCCAGCGGCAGCTGCAGCTGGTGAGCGCCGCCGAGGTGCTGCGGCTGGTGTTCTGGATGCTGACCAAGTACGCGGGCATGAGCGGCCTTGCCTTCTGGACGAATATCATGTTCGTGCTGCTGACCTGCGCCCGGGGCTGGGCGGGGCTTACCCTGTATAAGACGCAGGAGGAGACACTGTGACCCAGCGCCGCAGGATGTCTAAAAAAACTAAGGCAAAACGCCGCTTTGGCCGCAGAGTTTTTCTGACCGGGGCGGGCGCAGCCGCCTGTGCTGTGGCGGGGTGGTATCTGCGGCAAAAAGGCGATGCAGACCACACCGCCGCCTCCGGGCAGGATACGCCGCCTGCCCCAAATCCCGCTCTGCCCGCCGGGGAGTGGCGGGCGGTGTGGGTGAGCTATCTGGACTGGGCGCTGCTGGATTTTTCCACCGAGGACACCTTCCGCGCCGGGGCGGCGCAGCTGCTGGACAACTGCGCCGGGCTGGGGCTGAACACCGTGCTGGCGCAGGTGCGCCCCTTCGGGGATGCGCTGTACCGCAGCAGCCTGTTCCCGTGGAGCCATCTGTGCACCGGGGTGCAGGGCAAGGACCCCGGCTTTGACCCGCTGGATGTCTTTCTGACCGAGGCGCACCGCCGGGGCATCGGGGTGGAGGCGTGGGTCAACCCCTACCGCCTGCGCTCCTCGGCGGCGATGCCGCCGAATCTGGCAGAGAACAACCTTGCCAACACCCACCCGGAATGGGTGTGGCAGAACCCGGACAACGGCAGTGCCTACCTGAACCCGGCCATCCCGGAAGCCGCAGACTATGTGGTGCAGGGCGTGGCCGAGCTGGTGCAGAACTACGCGGTGGACGGCATCCACTTTGACGATTATTTTTACCCTACGACCGAAGAAAGCATCGATGCGGCGCAGTTTGCGGCCAGCGGTGCGGCAGACCTTGCAGCATGGCGGCGGCAGAACGTGACCGCTCTGGTCAAGAAGGTGCACGACACGGTGAAGACTGCAGACCCGACGCTGCGCTTTGGCATCGCTCCGCAGGGGAATCCCGACAACGACCTCAACAGCCAGTACAGCGATGTGACGACGTGGCTGGCTGCGGGCGGGAAAGAACAGGTGGTGGATTATCTCTGCCCGCAGATCTACTGGGGCTATGGCTACACGCTGCAGAGCGGCAGCACCCGCTTTGCCTTTGAGAACATCGTGCCCGCATGGCTGGCCTATCCCCGCGCGGCGGACGTGGCCCTGTATTTCGGGCTGGGAGCCTACCGTGTGGGAGTGGGCGACGGCGGCAGCAACGAAAACAGCCTGTCGGGCTGGAGCACCGGCCGTGCGCTGGCCGACCAGGTGGCCTTTCTGCGGGAGCAGGGAGCCGGGGGCTGGGCCCTGTACCGGTACGGTTCGCTGTTCGGGCCGGAGCAGACTTCCCTCGCCGCTGCCGAGTGTGGGGCACTGGCGGCTGCCGACGGCAAAGAATCTGCATGAAATCGGGCGGCAGCGCGCGCAAAAGCCGGGCGGCTCTCTTGTGCGGTGCTGCAAAATGCGGTATACTATACAGATGGACCCGGCCCTGCCGGAACCCGAAAAAACAGGAACATCAAACCCTTTGACAGGTTGAGGAAACGTTTATGAAAACGAAAAAACGCTTTTTGGCCGTTGTGCTGGCCGCCGCTCTGCTGGTGGCCGGTCTGACCGGCTGCAAGGACGCACTGCGCGGTGTGGCGCAGAAGATCTCCGGCAGCTCCGGCGAGGTGCAGGAAGAGGACACCACCCGCTGGGCGGACGCTACCGCAGACCCGCTGATCATTCAGGGCATTGCGGACGCTTCGGCAAAGTTTGACACTGCCATGGTGGACGGCACCCTGTACGCCGTGTTCAACGGCATCTGGAGCCGCCAGACCAACTATTTTGCGGCCCCCACCGGTACGCTGACCGTCATGGCCTGCGGCACCGCCGAGGGCACCCAGAAGTTCAAGGTGGCGCTGTGGAAAAAGGTAGACGGCGGCGTGGAGTATGTGCCGGACAGCACCTACTACATCAAGACCGACGGCACCGACTACACCTGCACCATCTCCGGGCTGGACCCGGCGGCCATCTACCGCATGACCATCTCCTATGATTCCAGCCGTTACTACCTCTACGGTCTGCTCAAGGTGGAGGGCGTCGGCTGATGAATACACAACGCAAGAATTCGCTTTTGCTGCTGCTGTGCGCGTTTATCTGGGGTACGGCCTTCGTGGCCCAGAGCGCCGGTTCCGGCATGGGAGCCTGCAGCTTTCTGGCCGGGCGCAGCTGGCTGGCGGTGCTGGTGCTGCTGCCCACGGTCAAGGTGTTTGACCTGGTGCGTCAGCGCAGCACCGGCACCACTGGGGCCCCGAAAACGCCGGAGGAGCGCCGCTGCCTGCGCCGGGCCAGCCTGGTGTGCGGCACGCTGCTGTTTGTGGCGTCGGCTGCCCAGCAGTTCGGCCTGACATTGAACCCCTCCACGGCCAAAGCAGGCTTCCTCACGGCGATGTATGTGGTGCTGGTGCCCATCTTCGGGCTGGCACTGGGCCGCCGCGGCAGCCCCCAGCTGTGGGGCAGCGTGGCCATTGCGGTGTGCGGACTGTATCTGCTGTGCATGCAGAACGGCTTTGGCGGCGTGGAACGCAGCGACATGGTGCTGCTGCTGTGCGCTGTGCTGTTCAGTTTCCAGATCATGGCGGTGAACCATTATGGTCCGCAGGTGGATGGCGTGCGCCTGAGCCTGCGGCAGTTCTTTGTGGTGGCGGTGGAAAGCTCGGTGGCAGCGCTGCTGCTGGAGCACCCGGCCCCGGCGGAATTTGCCGTGAACGCGGTGCCCCTGCTGTACTGCGGCGTGATGTCCAGCGGCGTGGCCTACACGCTGCAGATTCTGGGCCAGCGGGATATGAACCCTGCCGTGGGCAGCCTGATCATGTGCCTGGAAAGCGTGTTCAGCGCACTGGGCGGCTGGGTGCTGCTGCATCAGAGCCTTTCCCCGCGCGAAGGCGTGGGCTGTGTGCTGATCTTTGCCGCCGTGGTGCTGGCCCAGCTGCCGGCCCCGCAGCGGGCCCCGCAGCGGGCAGAGCGTGCGTCCTGACGTGGCCGCACAAAAACCGGAAGTCCAGCTGCGCAGCGCGGGCGGCATCCAGTACGAGCTGTACCGCAAAAAGATCAAACAGCTGCATCTGCGGGTACGGGACAACGGCACCGTGATGGTCAGCATCCCGCTGCGCACCAGCCTGGAACAGGCGGACGCCTTTGTGTGCAAGAACGCACAGTGGATCCACGACACCCGGCAGAAAGTGATGGCAAAAGCGGCCCGCGACAATGCCGACCTGCCGGACAAGGAGACCGCACGGACCTACTTTACCGCCATGAGCGATCAGGTCTACCCGGCCTTTGCCGGGGTGCTGGGCGGCCAGAAACCCACCCTCAAGGTGCGCAGCATGACCACCCGCTGGGGCGTGTGCTGCCCCGGCAAAAAGCAGATCACCTTTGCGCTGCAGCTGTACAACATGCCGCCTGCGGCGCAGATCTATGTGGTGGTGCACGAGTACTGCCACTTTTTGCAGGCCAACCACAGCCCGGCGTTCTGGGCCGAGGTGGCAAAGCTGCTGCCGGATTGGAAAGCCCGGCGGGAGCTATTGAAGAAGTAGAAACAGGAGGCAGACTTCCCTTGGAAAACGAAAAAAAGTCCGGCGGCGATAAATACTCCAAACTGGCCGGCAACACCCTCATCTTTGCCATTTCCAGCTTTTCGTCCAAACTGCTCACGCTGATCGTGCAGCCGTTCCTGACCTACGCCATGGCCGAGATCTCGGATCTGGGCCTGTCCAAGATCCTGAGCCAGTACGCGAACCTGCTCATCCCCTTTGTGTCCATGGGCATGTCCAATGCGATCATCCGCTTTGGTCTGGACAAGGGCAACAGCGAAAAGCAGGTGTTCACCAACGGCCTGCTCACCATTCTGGGCGGCCTGATCCCCGCCAAGAGCGCCTCCAAGTGCGACCCCGTCAAAGCCCTGCGCTCGGAGTGATTCCCGGCAGACAAAACACAAGCGGACGGTTCCCCGGTCGGGCAGCCGCCCGCTTTTTGCATTGCGGCGCATCTTGTGCTAAAATAAGAAAAAACACAAAGGAGCCTTTTTCCATGCCCAACATCATTGAGATCACTGATTTTTCCGCGCCGGAGCTGGACGTCTACGCCCGCCTGACCCAGGCCCAGCTGCGCAATCGACTGGAGCCGGAAAAGGGCGTTTTTATTGCCGAGAGCCCCAAGGTGATCTCCCGCGCGCTGGACGCCGGGTATGAGCCGGTCTCGCTGCTGATGGAGCGCAGGCAGATCACCGGCCCGGCAGCGGGCATCCTGAGCCGCTGCGGCGACGCGCCGGTGTACACGGCAGATCGGGAGATGCTGGCAGAGCTCACCGGCTTTGAGCTGACCCGGGGCGTGCTCTGCGCCTTCCGCCGCCCGGCACCCCGCCCGGTGGAAGAACTCTGCAAAAACGCCCGCCGGGTGGCCGTGCTGGAGGGCATCGTGGACTCCACCAATGTGGGCGCCATCTTCCGCTCGGCGGCGGCGCTGAACATGGACGCCGTCCTCATCAACCCCTCCTGCTGCGACCCGCTGTGCCGCCGGGCGGTGCGCGTGAGCATGGG
>ERZ791645.2218-NODE-2218-length-10190-cov-4.939517_pt1 | contig 10190 bp, 8 predicted proteins | sample MGYA00509939_ERZ791645 | MGnify/ENA primary metagenome ERZ791645 (study PRJEB30046, sample SAMN00715249) | human gut metagenome | study: EMG produced TPA metagenomics assembly of the A metagenome-wide association study of gut microbiota in type 2... | reverse complement strand
GCTCTTTGAACTGTTCTTCTCCTGTCATTTCAGCCCTCCGTTCTGTTTTATATGCGCTCGCCGCATGGTCAGGTAGAAATACCATCCTGTTTGCTCGTTGAATGACTTCTCGCACTCCACCAGCTCCCAGCCGCGATACTGCTTTTCCCAAAAACGCACGAACTCCTCGCTGTCCTCCGGCAGCTTTGCGATCTTGTCCAACTGGCGGCGCGTGTACTTCCGGTCATTCGGTGCCCGGTGCCACGGCTTTTCCAGATTTTGCGATTGCGTCCAGTGCTTTTTCCCGGCGCTGTCCTGGACCATGTACCCGGCCATGCTGGCGATACCCTTCGCGTTCGGTCTCAGGCGGTCAGCGTTTGCCCATCCGTACATGACCGGCTCCCGGTCCTTTGTGCCCTTGGTCTCCCACCACAGGTTTTCCACCTCGTCGCGGTCCAGGCCGCCGTTCATCAGAATGTGATGGTGGATGCGGTGGGTCCCATCCTTCTTCCGTCCGATCTGCGTCACAAGCAAATACTTGAGAGAGGGCAGGTCCCGCTTCTTCCGCAGGTATGCTACCCGGCGCAGATACTTGGCGACGATCTTCGCGGCCTCCTCCTCGCTCTCCGGCAGAAACTCCGGGGCGTAGGTCAGATGGACCACCAGATCACCCACGCCGAAATTGCTGTTGGCGAGCTGAATGAAATAGCGCTTGGCTCTCCGGTCATTGAGGTTCTTCTGCTTCGGCGCAGAGACATTGACTTTCTTCCCGCGCTTCCGTCCGACCGCCTGTTGCTGTTGTCCGTTGTACGGATAGATTTCCGGTGAAAGGAAGTTCTTACCACAGTGGACGACCTTTTCCCGTATGAAAGACCTGTTTATCATCCGTGTACCCCTTTGCATCGTCTCCTGGTCCTTCCTCGATGCTTTTCGCAAGAAGGATAATACCCATTACAAGCCCGTCCGCCGCCTCCCGGCGGCGTTGCGGCGCGCCTCTCCGCATCCCGCATCGAGGCCGCTATCTTGACTTTATCCGTGCATTGTGGTACAATATGTAGTAGGAAATGACCCCACGCACAGCAAAATCTTGAAGATTTCTCCCCCGGTTTTCGCTTCCCACAGCGAGCGCCGGGGGAGAATGTTTTTTAGAACAGATATGGATTTCTTGTGATGCGCCCGGTCTCGTCGATCTGCTCACCGCCCATCTGGCTCGGATACGGCGAGCGGAGCCACCACAGATTTTCTTTCTTCGGAATGGGGATGCCCCGTCCGCCTTCGTAGTTGATGTGGGACACGATCTCCTCCATGCTCATGCACTCCATGTTGACCAATGCCTGCTCCACATCACGGTCGCAGCAGTCATTCCAGAGCATATACAGTTTGTCCCCGGTGATGCCGTTGTTCTGCATACGCCGGAACGCTGCCTCGGCGCGATACGGATTGTACTCATAGGCCAGCATCACGAACGTCAGCGCGCCCGGATTGCCTTTGCAAATATCGAATGTGACCATGGCTGTCTCCTTTGCTCTCCGGCGCTTGCGCACCGGAGATTTTTTCGATTTTCGATCAGATGTCAAAGCCCGGCGCGAAGCCAATCGAATGGTAGGCGGTGTTGCTGCTCGCAGACCCGTCCGCGGTCACAAGGCAGAAGCCGCGCGTGCCGCTCGCACCCACGGAGCGGAGCCACCAGAGATACGTCCCTTTGTCGCCGCACTCCTTCACGCGGTCGCGCTCACGGGCGAAGACCGGGAGCTGGAAGTCGTCGTCTCCGTCCCTCCACCAGGCCCCGTCCGGCGCGCCGAACACATCCGTCGCCGACGGCAGCCACAGCGGGTCCGAATACTCTACCCGCTCGCCCTCGATGGTCTCCACGAAGGTCCGGGGCGCGATGATCTCCCGCCATTCCGCCGCGATGTGCGGGTAGATGTCCTCCAAAACGTGCTTGCGGCCCTTGCTCTTGAAATACCCGGTCTTGTTGGTCGCCTCGTCGTTCATCACGCCCTCGTCCCAGCAGTCTTTGAAGACGAAGCGGGCCGAAGTGGGCGTCACGTAGCAGCAGACCACGGTGACGTCCCCGCCGGTATCCAGCGGCACCTCGATCTCGTCGCGCTTGTCGAGCAGGTGGTCCAGCTTGCCCTCGGCCTTCGCCCGCTTCAACTGGGACGGGCCGATGAAGCCGACGTGGATGCTCCGCAGCCTGCATAGGTCGTCCTGCGTCACACTCTTTTCCTCCGCCGGTTCCTCCGGGGGTGCGGCGTCCGCCGCCGGGGCGGCAGTCTCCTCCACATGGGCATGGGGCTTTTTCTTCCGGGACAGCATCATGCGGATGGCCAGGGAGAAGGCGGACAGGTACACGATCACGGAGATGATGACGTCAGTGATATACTCGTTATAGGCCGTCAGGTTGGTCAGCTGCAGACCCACGATGTTCAGCATGGCCATGAAGATGCCGGTGAAGATCACCGCGATGGGGTTGTTCAGGGCCAGCAGAGCCACGGGGATGCCGTTGAAGCCCACGGCGGGCAGGGCCTGATAGGTGGACCAATAGAACTCCGTGTTGCCGGACAGCCAGTACAGCGCAGCGCCTGCCCCGGCCAGAGCACCGGCAATGGCCATGGACAGCACGATGTTGCGCTTGTCCCGGATACCGGCATAGCGGGCGGCGTTCTTGTTCAGGCCAACGGCCTTGAGCTCGTAGCCGAAGGTGGTCTTGTTCAGCACCACCCAGATCAGCACAGCCACCGCTGCCGCTAAGAAGATGGCAATGGTGGTGCTATTGGTCTGGAACAGCTTGTTCAGGCCGAAGTCCGGGATCAGGGACTGGGCAAAATCGGCGTTTTTGCTCAGGTTCAAAGTACGGGTGTTGCGCACGTCGTACATGGGGCCGGTGCCGTTCTGGTAGATGAGTTCATTTACCAGATACAGGCCGATCCAGTTGAACATGATGGAGGTAATGACCTCGTTGATGTTGAAGTAGGCCTTGAAAAAGCCGGGGATCGCACCCCACAGGCCGCCCAGCACGGCTGCTGCCAGCAGGCAGACGAACCAAGGCAGCTTGAGCATGATGGCGCAGTACAGCGCACCGTAAGCGCCCAGCGTATACTGACCGGCTGCACCGATGTTGAACAGGCCGGTCTTGAAGGCAAAGGCCACGGACAGACCGGTCATAATCAGGGGTGCGGCATTGGCAAGCTCCTTGCCCACGCCGTAGGGGGCATCGTGGAAACCGCCCTTGATGATGCGCACAAAGCCATCGCCCCATGCGTGTGCGGGGTTGATGGCTACCAGCACCAGAAAGCCCACCAGCAAACCAATCAGGATGCACAGCAGTGCAGCCAGCACGCTGGTAACAGAGCTTTGCAGGCTGCCGCTGCGGGAAAGTTTTTTCTTATTCATGTGTTACTGCTCCTCCTTTCCCTGCTTGCGGGCGCCTGCCATATACAGACCCAGCTCCTGCACGGTGGTGGTCTTGGGGTCAAACTCGCCCACGATCTCGCCCTCGTACATTACAAGGATGCGGTCAGAAAGGTTCATCACCTCGTCCAGTTCAAGGCTGACCAGCAGCACGGCCTTGCCCTTGTCGCGCTCGGCCACGATCTGGCGGTGGATGTACTCAATGGCACCCACGTCCAGACCACGGGTGGGCTGCACTGCCACCAGCAGCTTGGGGTCGCGGTCGATCTCGCGGGCAATGATGGCCTTCTGCTGGTTGCCGCCGGACATACTGCGCACGGTGGTCAAACTGCCCTGACCGCTGCGCACGTCGTACTGCTTGATCAGCCGGTCGGAGTACTCGCGCACCTTATCGGCACGGATAAATCCGCCCTTCTGGAACTCCGGCTGCCAGTAGCGCTGCAATACGATGTTGTTTTCCAGACTGAAATCCAGCACCAGACCGTGCTTGTGGCGGTCCTCCGGGATGTGACCCATGCCGTCCTTGGAGCGCTGGCGGATGCTCTCGTGGGTGATATCCTTGCCGTCCAGCGTAAGCTTGCCGCTAGACAGCTTGCTCAGGCCGGTCAGGCCGTAGATGAACTCGGTCTGGCCGTTGCCCTCAATGCCCGCCAGACAGACGATCTCGCCTGCGTGCACCTTGAAGGACACGTCCTTCACCACGTCCTTCTTGCGCTGGTCATTGTGGATGGTAACGTTTTCCACGTCCAGCACAGTCTCGCCGGGGTGCGCGGGCTGCTTTTCCACCTGCAGCTGCACGTCACGGCCCACCATGCGGCGGGAAAGCTCTTCCTTGGTGGTACCCTTGATATCCACCGTGCCCATATACTTGCCCTTGCGCAGCACGGTGCAGCGGTCGGCCACAGCCATGATCTCGTTCAGCTTATGGGTGATGAACAGGATGGACTTGCCCTCCTTTTTGAACCCGCGCATGATCTCCATCAGCTCGTCGATCTCCTGCGGGGTCAGCACAGCGGTGGGTTCGTCAAAGATCAGGATCTCGTTGTCGCGGTACAGCATCTTCAGGATCTCCACGCGCTGCTGCATACCCACCGAGATATCGCTGACGAGTGCGTCCGGGTCCACCCGCAGGCCGTACTTTTCGCTCAGCGCCATCACCTTTTTGCGTGCCTCGGCCTTCTGCAAAAAGCCCATCTTGTTGGGTTCCACGCCCAGAATGATGTTGTCCAGCACGCTGAAGCATTCCACCAGCTTGAAATGCTGGTGCACCATGCCGATGCCCAGTGCGTTGGCATCGTTGGGGTTGCGGATGGCAACCTCCTTGCCGTTTTTCAGGATCTTGCCCTGTTCCGGCTGATACAGGCCGAACAGCACGCTCATCAGCGTACTTTTGCCCGCACCGTTCTCGCCCAGAAGGGCGTGTACCTCGCCCTTGCGCAGTTGCAGGGTGATATCATCGTTTGCCTTGATACCGGGGAATTCCTTGGTAATGTGGAGCATCTCGATCACATAATCCTCTGCCAATCTGCTCACTCTCCTTTCGTGCCGTAACGACACCTTTTTCTATACTACAACCCATTATACCTGATTTTTTGCAGTTTGCACACGGCTTTTTGATTTTTTGTCAAAAAGCACAAGTAAAAGTATTACTTTTGTACGGTCTGCATGATTTCCTCCCTGTTTCTCTTACACAGGCATACAAAAAGGGCGGGGTGCCCCTGCATGAGCACCCCGCCCCTATTACGGGAGTAATTCCGGGATAGCGATTACTGGATATAGTTGACCTTGGTGAACTCGCTGACGGTGGGCTTGGTAGCGTCGTCGGAGCTGTTGTCCACAACGAGCTCGCCGGAAGCGATCTTGCTCTTCAGGGCCTCGTACTCGTCCTTGGTGAAGGTCTTGAAGTTCCAGCTGTCATCAGCAGTGGGCAGACCAACATAGTCGCCGTCCTCCAGACCGAAGTTGCCGTTGGTAGCAGCGATGTTGCTCCACTCGCCGGCCTCGATGTCGCCCAGAGCGGTGCTGACAGACTCAGACAGGCCCTTCATAGCGGAGGTGATGAACGGGTTGTAAGCGTAGCCGTCCTTTTCCACGCCGTTCGCGCCGATGTAGTTCTGGTCAACGTCAACGCCCACAACGTAGCCGTTGTTCTTCAGAGCAGCCTCGACAGCGGAAGTGTAGATGCCGCCGCCGCAGGCAAAGACGATCTGAGTGCCGTTGGCATACCAGCCCTCCATACGGGAGGTGATGTTGGCATCGCCGTAGAACTGGCCGCCGTAGAAGTAGTTGATCTCGACGTTCTGGCCCAGCTCCTGTGCAGCAGCGTCAGCGCCCTGCACGAAGCCATAGCCGTAACGGATAACAGCGGGAACTGCCATGCCGCCCAGGAAGCCCAGCTTGTTCTTGCCGTCCTTGGTGATAGCATAGCCTGCCAGATAGCCTGCCTGCTCCTCCTTGAAGGTGATGCAGTAGCAGTTTGCGGGGATGGCATCGGTACCGATGTCGCCCTGGGTGACATCGATGGCGATGAACTTGACATCGGGGTACTGGTCAGCAGCCCATGCCAGAGAAGCGCCGTACAGGTAGCCGACACAGACGATCACATCAGCGCCGTCGTTGACAGCCTGACGGATCATGGTCTCGCGATCCTCATCGGAAGCGTCAGCCTCGGGGATGTAGTACTGGCAGTTGTCGCCCATGTAGCTGGAGACAGCAGCCCAGCAAGCCTGGTTGAAGCTCTCATCATCGATCGTGCCAGTATCGCAGGTCAGAGCGACCTTAGCGATCTTCTCAGCGCCGTCTGCTGCGCCGGAAGCGGCGGAAGAGCTGGCAGCTGCGGAAGAAGCTGTGCTGGTAGAGGAAGCGGAGGAACCGCCGCAGGCGGTCAGAGCAGCGGCAGCGGCAGCAGCACCGGCCACAGCCAGAAAGTTACGACGAGAAATCTTCATAAGAAACTCTCCTTTTATTTTAAAAAATTGCGTCAAATGAATGAAATGTGCACTCTGGCACATCTACTGGCTCAAGTATAGCGGGTGGAAGTGACAGATGCAAGCAATTTCCGATTACAAATTCTTTACAAATCCCTTGTATAATTTATAAAAAAGTAATGCTTATTCACCAAATTTCCCCTGCTTGCGCTGTTTTTCGCAGAAAGACAGTTACTTTCCTTCCACGGCGCTGTTGCCCGCCACGTTGGAGGGGCCAAAGCCGAAGGGCAGCAGCTCGTCCATGCTGCGCTCAATGAAATCCTCCGGGGTCTTTGCCATAATGACGTTCAGCTCCGGCCCGCCAAACTCGAATAGTGCTTGGCGGCACACCCCGCAGGGCGAGGTAATCTGCCGGTTCACTTCGCCCCGGCGGCTGCCCACCACCGCGATATCCGTAAACGCGGTCACACCTTCCGCCACCGCCTTGAACAGAGCGGTGCGCTCGGCGCAGCTGGTGGGAGTAAAGGCGGCGTTCTCCACGTTGCAGCCGGTAAAGATGCGTCCGTCCGCAGCGCGCAGTGCAGCGCCCACCATAAAATCACTGTAAGGCGCATAGGCCTTTTCCCGTGCGGCCAGTGCCATGCGGATCAGCTGCTGTTTTTCTTCCATGGTCAGTTTTGTCATGCTGTCTCCTCCTTTTACGGGCAAAAACAGCGCGGCTGTGCCTTGGGGCGGCAGCCGCGCTGGAAAGTTATGCGATCAGTACTCTGCGCCCAGAGCGACCTTCATCATGTCGGTAAAGCTCTTCTGGCGCTCCTCGGCGGTGGTAATGCCGGGGGCCACAAAGCTGTCCGAGATGGTCAGCAGGCAGGCGGCGTTCTTGCCCAGCACCTGCGCGTTGGCAAACAGAGCAAAGCTTTCCATCTCCACGCACAGGCAGCCGTCCTCGTCCCGCAGCTTTTCCCAGTAGGTGGGCTTTGCGTCCGAGGGCTGACGGTAGAACACATCCGAGGAATGGATGTTGCCCTCGATCAGGGGAATGCCCTGCTTTGCAGCGGAGGCACGCAGCTTTTCGTTCAGGGCTGCGCTGGGCAGGGTGATGTTTCCAGTAAAGCCGCTCTGCACCCGGGCGTAGTTGCTCTCGCTCACAGCGCCGGTGGCCAGCACGGTGTCGAACAGCTTGGCCTTCTCGGTATAGCTGCCAGCAGAACCGATGCGGACGATATTTTCCACGCCGTAGAAGTTGAACAGCTCGTAGGAGTAGATGCCGATGGAGGGCATACCCATACCGCTGCCCATCACGCTGATGGGGCGGCCTTCGTAGGTGCCGGTAAAGCCCAGCATCCCGCGCACGCCAGTCACCTGCCGGACATCCTGCAAAAAGGTGTCGGCAATAAATTTGGCACGCAGGGGGTCACCCGGCATAAGGACTGTCTTGGCGAAATCGCCCATTTCTGCGCTGATGTGAGGGGTAGACATAGATGATCTCTCCTTTTTATTCATGATACAGCAGAGGGGCTTTCCCCCTGCGGAAAAGCCCTTGCTGCTATTTACCGATATTTGCTGCGGTTGAACACGTTCTGCGGTGCGATGTAAGAGCCGTTGCGCCGGATCTCGAAGTGGCAGTGGTTGCCGCTGGAACGTCCGGTGCTGCCCACATAGCCGATGAGCTGACCCTGCTTGACCGACTGACCGGCGTGCACCACCAGCGACAGGCAGTGGGCGTACAAGGTGGTGTAGCCGTTGCCGTGGCTGATGATGATGGAGTTGCCGTAGCCTGTACCCGCACCGGCGCGGTTATAGCCGGCCTTGGTCACCGTACCGCCTGCCGAAGCGTAAATGGGCGTACCGGCGGCGGCGCAGATATCCACGCCCTTGTGGCTGCCGCACCAGCGCGAGCAGTTCCGGTAGCCGGGCACCGGCCAGATAAACTGTCCGCTGCCGGTGATATAGGATGCACCAGAGGACACCTTTTTGGTGCCCACCGTAACTTTTTCAGTCACAGGCTCCTTGGTCACCACAGTGCTCAAAATCTGCTGGGAAAGCTGATTGCCATTTGTATCATACACCCGCTGTGCCGTCACAGTGCGGATGCCGTTCTCGCCCGTCTGGGTCACCCGCTTGGTGCCGGAGTTCAGATCATTGGACTTGGTGGTTTCGGTGGTATAGGCGATCTCTTCCTCCCAGCTTTCCACCTTGGTGATGCGCACCTCCAGCGTCTCCTCCTCCCGCACCACGGTCAGTGCATCACCGGGCAGGATCTTGGAGTTCTGGGTCAGGCCGTTTTCCCCATTGGCAGTAAAGCCGGTGTTCATCTCGCACAGTTCCCTTACGGTCAGGCCATTTCGCTGCGCGATGGACCAGATGGTGTCGCCATTTTGCACGGTGTAGGTCTTTTGTGCCTGCTGCACACCGGAGAGCAGCTGCTCCACCTCGGCTTCCTCCTGAAAGCTCTCGGTGAAGTAGATGCCGTTTTCCAGCGTAACATCCTTGTTGAAGCCCACAGTGGTGTTGGGGTCGTCCGGGTTCTCATAGGGCTCCAGCAGGCTGCTGATGTAGCTTTGCAGGCTAGTGCCGTCCGCACACACGGCGGTAAGCTCGCCGTCCAGATACAAAGCCGTGCCCTCGCTGATCTGGTCGCCGGAATTCTTAAGGATGGCGTCAGCCACACCATTTTCGTCCATCACGTCGTGGGCGATGGTCACGGAATAAGTAGGCTCCACGGTAAAGCGCGCCTGCTCCGTACCGGAATAATTGATACGCTGCTGCACGGCTTCCAGCGCAGAATTGAACACCTCTTCGTTGGCCACATAGCCCACGGTCTTATTGTCCACCTGCACCTCCAAGGCGTAGGGCTGTCGGATGGTGGTCTGGAACACCGTTACCATAACGGCCAGCGCTGCCATTGGCAGCACATACATAGCCATGCGGGGCACAAGGCGGATGTTATCAGCGATGCCATGGGCAAGAAAGTGGCCGCTTGCGCGCAGCGCAGCGCCAAAGCCGTTTTCCTTGCGTACCCGGTGTGCGTGGCGCAGCAGCGCCCAGGTGCCCCGCAGGGCAAGCACTACCGGGCCGAACAGATCCCGCAGCAGCTGCGCCGCCCCGGGAAAGGCCATGAATGCGATATTTTTCAGCAGTTCTCTGACCGTTTGCAGCAGACGCCGCAGCCCATGCTGCAAGCGGCGTCCTGTGCGGACAACGGCATACTCGGCGGAAAAGCCGATGGCGTACAGCGTCTCGCCCACCATAGGTGCTATGGGATTGTGCAGCAGCTTGTGCCACAGCTTTTCCCAGCGGTGCTGACGCTTGCGGCGAATCCTGTGCCGCCGCAGCACGCCCCGGCATTGGAACTGCGCCCACAGCGAGCGCAGCTTCTGGCGGCGGGGCTGCCGTACAGGCTGCGCAGCAGGCTGCTGCTCCTTTATTTTATCTTCAGTCAACGGGATTTTTCTCCTTCCTGCGCTGCTGCAGGGCATTTTTCCGGCCCGGAACACAACAGCTAGATGGTGTACGTTCCCCTGTTCAAAAGGCCAACAGGGCCTGTACACAATACGCTCTCTTTTTATTATACGCTTTGCATGGTTTGAAACAAGCGCTTACATAAAATTTGGCTATTTTTTCACGCAGTTTTCACGAAAAGAGCGCTTCCATATCCGGCGGCAGCGGGCTTTCCACTGTGACGGTGCGCAGCTGCAAAGGCATTTCCACCCGGATGCCATCCGGCAGCGGGGTGTATACAGGCACGGCAAAGCTTTGCTTGGCGCAGTGCAGCGCCTGCCGGGCAATGCGCTCCCGGCTGCCGCCGTAAAGATCATCCCCGGCAAGAGGATGGCCGATGGACGCAAAGTGCACCCGGATCTGATGGGT
>ERZ791645.2216-NODE-2216-length-10194-cov-3.261268_pt1 | contig 10194 bp, 8 predicted proteins | sample MGYA00509939_ERZ791645 | MGnify/ENA primary metagenome ERZ791645 (study PRJEB30046, sample SAMN00715249) | human gut metagenome | study: EMG produced TPA metagenomics assembly of the A metagenome-wide association study of gut microbiota in type 2... | reverse complement strand
CAAAATGATTAACCATTTTGTCACAGCCCCTTTTTGTTGTACTATTTCGAAACAGCTTCTTTAGTTCGCTGATTTTTATCGTAAATGCAGCAGAACATCAAAACCAATGTGAGAGGATAGGTATAGAAAAACCACTGACTGAATAAACAAGCAACCTGTCCTGCCAATGCAACCGCCAGGCAGACGGCTTCAAAACTATCTGAGAATTCTTTCCTCTTTAAAATAAGTTGTCCGAACAGATAGAAAAGGGGAGCGCAGAAAATAATAAGACCTGGAATTCCATATTCTGCCAGAACATTAGAAAATGCATTTACTACAGGGAAGCTTGCATCACCAAACTCCAAATGCGTGACATCGGATATCCATCGCTTTACTTCACCATTATCTTTCGCAAAATCAGGATACGTATTGACCATATAACGGTCTACATATCCTTGTCCTACGCCAAAGACTGGATGCTGAATACCGACTGTTGCCATGGCGATTGTCGTCCCAAAACGTGCTTCATTAGATCTTTTATCTTTGTCTGCCACAGAGAACACATTTGAATCCAAATAATTTTGTATCCTTGTCCAGACATTGATATCCGTCTTGTCTTTTGAATTTTTAGCTACGGGTTCAGGCTGCGCTTGAAGCTTGGCCGGAGCAGAGGCAGCTGCTTCAGACTGCACCGGGGGCTTTACTGGAGCAGCTGCAGGAGCCTGCTGAGGCGGTGTCTTGTTGTTTGCCTGCGGAGATGCAGGTACTGGTTTTGCCCGCGCTGTCTCCACTTTTGCACTAACAGGACCTCCTGGTTTCTGTGCCTGGCCTGCGGCTACAGCTTCCTTATTCCCAAAATATTGCGGTACTGCAACACTGCCTTCGATGTAAATACCAAAGGAAAGTATGGTTCCCAAAACTACAGCTAGACAGGCTTTCCACCATTGCTTATAGCGAAGAATGATACTAAAGAGAAGAAGGCAGAATACTTCTCCCAAGTAAATGACTATCGCGGTCCTTGATTTCGTCATAAAAATCATAAGTACGAAGTAAAGCAGGAGGAGATATTCTATTTTCCTGTTTTCCTGAAAGATGCGATACCAAAGGAAAGGAACCATAAAAGAACCAATAATCCCAAAGAAAGACGGTTCTGTCAAGTAACTTCTAAGCTGACCCTCCCATAAAATAGGTGGCCACCACCCGCTCATAATCCCAGGGTCATATAAATGTCTGTTAATCGTCATCAAGAGATTCTGACAGAACAAATTTCCCGTCCAAAGCCAATAAATCTCAAAGATGGAATACAGCCCCATCAGGCAAGCCATGGTAACGACAGCCTTGCTCACCCACTCCACACCTCTGCGGGAATTTCTGCCGTACAAGGAAAACAAGACTACATACATTCCAACAAACGGCAATAAGAGTCCTTTAATAAGACCACCGATATTTCCAAATAGATGGACCAGATGAATCGCCGATGGGGTATTAACGATTCCCGGCCAGACATGAGCGATTGTTTTCACAGCTGACTTATCCGCTAAAGCCGCATCAATAGCTCCTGGATAAAATGGATATGTGAATGCTCCTATACTGGTACACAAGATAACCCAGAAACAAAAAAGCCCCACAAATTTTGCGTGCGGAATATGGAATTCCTTTTTGTTGCGCAGCCACCAAATCAGGCAGACAACACACATAGTCACCAAAAGCGCTACGGCCACGTTTTTCCCTAGCAGCGGAAGCTTATATCTCGCCGGAAGACTTTTCAGCGGTATAAACAATATCATAAAAAACAATAACCATTCTTCGATCTTCTTATACTTCCCCTGCATACCATTTCCCCTAACGCATGTTTTTCTATACTATATTATGTACAGTTATTCTTACAGATATAAAAAGAAAAGCGCTGTTCGTTCACTCGCACTTTCCCAATTTCTAATATATCATTTTAATAATAACATTTCCATAAATCCTATGATAGTCACTCATGTAATTGTTAGATTAATTGCTGCTAAGGCTATGAAATTTTATCTAACTATTTTGTAAGCCTTGATTTTTGTTCTTTATCTTTACCATATACCTTCTTATAACTTTATGATATAAATTATAGAGAGCATTTCCAAACAGTTATGCAATAAACTATGCGCAAGACATTCTATACACTTAAACCTGACCTATTCACCTACATTTATGGAGAGATAAACAATGCCTATAATTAATCATCCAAAGGTTTCTTTAATTCTTCCTATTTACAATATGGAAAAATTTTTAGAGCGCTGTGTCGACAGCATCCTCGCCCAAACGTACGACAACCTAGAAATCATTTTAGTCAACGATGGTTCGAAGGATAGATCAGATGAAATCTGTAAAAAATACGCATCTCTAGACCAAAGAGTTATCTATGTCAGCCAAAAAAACGGTGGAATTTGCGCAGCTCGTAATGCCGGCCTTGATCATGCATCCGGAGACTATATTATATTTATCGATCCTGATGATTACGTTGCGACTAACCTTGTTTCTGATGTCATCCAGACTTTTAAAAATTCCGATGAAAAATTAGATATGGTTGCCTACGGTGTACATATTGTAAAAGTAGACAGAGAAGTTGGGCAAATTTATTGGGAAAAGAGCCTTACAACGGAACAAATCCTGACGCGCATGCTTTATGTAACCGGCTGGGAAGTTTGGTGCAAAGCATATGACAGGGCAATTTGGGAAAATCTACGTTTTAATGATTCTATGAGATCTGTTGAAGATGTTTACATTGCTGCAGATATCGCGTCAAAAGTAAAACATGCAAAAGCTTTAGACGGACTTTATTACTATCTGGATCGCCAGCCTCATGGAAGTTTGACACAGACAAGAAATTCCTATTCATACTATGAGGAGTACATTGCGTGGCATCATCATTTAGATTTTCCTGTATCAACCCCAGATGAAACCTCTATGCTCAACGTTCGTACGAGCATAGGTGCATTACGAGCTCTCTTCAAAGATGATTCCGATCATAAGCTTAGTGCTGGACAGAGGGAAGAATTGCTCTCTTTTCTCAATGAACAGGGATACAAGAAGGAGCAGCTCACTCCAGTTCTCCTGTCCTATTTGTTCTATCGCCGGGCAATTCTCATCAAAGCTATATCCGGTAAAGCCACCACTCACGATGAAGTGGTAAACATGAAATCTGCCTTGAAATTGTATGCCGTAAACAGTGTAGAAAAGCAATTATCTGAAGATCAGGAAAATGAAATTTACACGTATATCCACGATACAAAGAACCTTCCATTAAAAAACATCTACAAACTGCTTCGTTTAGCCATCATCCACGACAATCGTCTTGTAAAAGACATCGTTGGCCAGCTCATGATGAAGAAATTATCCCATTAATTCCTTATAACAAAAAAACTGTGAAACCAGGATTTCTGATTTCACAGTTTTTTATTTCACTAATTTTTATCTTCTCTCGCTTGCGTGGTCGAGGTTGGCGGCGTCTTCTATGTCGGCTTCCTGGCCATCTCTTTCTTCGAGGATCTTTCTCAAGCGTTCTCTCTTGGAACGGTCGATGAACTGGTGGGCTATGACGTCGGGGAGTGTGGCTCCGAGGGCTATGCCCAGGATGACGAGGGCGGCTTCGACGCCGTTTTGCATGGCGAACATGAATTCATCGGTGGTCAGTGTATGGATACGGATGACGGCGAAGAGGAAGCGGTAGAGGAGGACGCCGGGGATGAGTGGGATGATGGCCGGTGTGGTCAGGACGAATACCGGGGCATGCAGGTTGCGTGCGACGATCAAGAGGAAGAGTGACAGTGTGGCAGCACCTATGAAAGAAGCGGTGGCCATGCCTGTTCCGAAGTCGACCATGAGGATGTTTCTCATGTCGACGGTGATGATGGCGCCTAAGCATGCGAGCGGTATATATCGTTTCGGGATGTTGAACATGACGCAGAAGCCGGCGGCTGCCATGGCGGCGGCGAGGGCCTGCGCGATGTAGAGGCTTTCAGGGGCGATGCGGACGCCGGTGAAGTTCGGGACGCTTGTCATGACGGCGACGGCGGAGAGGCCGAATGTCATGGCGGTCATGACAAGGATGGTCTGCGTAAATCGTGTCATGCCTGAGTTCAGATAGTTCGACAGGAAGTCATCGACGCAGTTGATCAGCGGGACGCCTGGTATAAGTGTCAGCGCACAGGCGACGACGGGCAGCCACGAGCAGGGCGGCCCCGGTATGTAGAGTGTGAGGTAGGCTGTCGCGGTCGCAAAGAAGGCGCTGGCGGCGATGCCGATGTAAATATTGACGCCGAAGCGTTCGCAGAGTGTCTTGACGTAGGCACCCACGACAGCGGCGATGAATGTGTAGAGGGCTTCGTACCAGTGCCCGCCAAAGAGGAGGCAGAAGGCGCTGGATGCCATGCCGATGCAGAAGAGTGTCAGCCACTGGGGATAGAGTCTTTTCCTTGCCATCTGCTGGATGGTCATCATCTGATTCCGGTAGATGAGGTAGGATTCATTGCTCTTCAGTGCGTCCCAGCTGAGCTGGTTGGCAAGAAGCGTCGTCATCATGTTGACACCGTGCTTGTAGCATTTGCGGAACATGGTTTCCGACGTGACGCCGTCGTCCACATTGATCATGATGGTGCTGTATGTGATGTGGATCTGGACGTTTTCCCAGTAAATGCCAAGGTAAGCGGCGGCACGGAGCATGTCTCTGACGACACGCTTGCTGCTGGCGCCGTTTTCCATCATGAGCTGTCCGATGTCGAGGATGAGCTGCATCTTGTCCCTGACGGTCAGCTCTGCTTTATCTGATTTCTTATACAAAAGGCATCACCTCTGATAACCCCTAACGGGATGCGCTGCCTTAGAGCGGCGTATTCCTGATGATATCGAAATACTCCTGGTACTGCCTTGCCTGTTCGTAGTCGTGGAGCGGGAAGCATTCGCTCACCCAGCGGATGAGGAGCCATGCGCAGCCGAAGAATACGAGAAACTGGAGTGTCCTGTGAATGGCGGAATAGGATGCGGTGTCCCTCCTGATCCATTTCTTGTCCAGCTTGTACGCGCTCTGGTAAATCCAGCGGGCATAGAGGATGACGAAAGCCAGGATCCCGAGGTTCATCAGGATAAGGTTCAATCCTCCGATATGCGTCAGGACGACGTGGGAGAGCCACTTGCCCGGGCTGTACAGCGCGAAGAACATTTCCCTTGGCGTCATCATGATTCCCATGTATGCGTAATGCGTGAGGAAGATGAAGGCGCTGAAGGAAAAGAAACACACGGCTATGAGGCAGATGAGGACCGCCAGTTTCCGTCCCATGACGACGCGGCAGATGACGTTCATGATGAAGAAGATCAGGAGCAGGATCGCGATCGCTGTCAGGAAGTACGGGCTCAGGTGGTTGAAGGAGGCGTCCTTCAGTCCGTTCACCGCGTGCAGGAGTACGTAAGGAAATATGACTATCCATGAGAAGAAAGGAATGTAGCCGATCCGCCAGAACGGATGGAGAAGGCTCTTCCTTGTCATGAATTGTGTCAGGAAAAGGAGAATGAAGCATTCCCCCATGCTCCTCTGGAAGCGGTACCAGTCAAAAAGGCCGGTGATTCCGAGGGCAAAATAGTAAACGAAAACGAGGAACAGGAGAAAAATGGTACCAAAAAAGTACGTCCCGATTTCGCGTTTCGAGACACCTTCCCACCAAAGCTTGAGTTTTTCCTGCTCCTGCTCCCAGAAGTTCATTATGTTCACTCCCCTGTCCTCCCGGAAAAGTGCCGGAAGGGACGGTTATTGTTATCTGTTTCTATCTTTAAGTATATAAGGCGCGAGCCCTGCGGGCAATAGCAGGAGGCCTGTCAGGTCAGAAGATGGTCGTAAATTTTTCTGACGGATTCGATGTCCTTCATCTTGAAGGGCGCGAGCTGGCGTGTCAGGGATCCGACGATGGAATGCTTCATCAGGAAACGGCGCGCTTCCTCTCTCGTTTCTTCGCCGCCGTTTTTGACGTAGCCCCGTTCAAGGGCGTCTGCTCTTTCGCGGGCTTCAGGATAGTTTTCGCGGTAGATTCCCTGAAGAAGGAGAAGGAAATCGAGCGCTTTCTGCGTAGCCGGGTCCTGGGAGTACATGCGGTTTTCCCAGTCAAGGAAATGAATCACTCCGTCGTTCCATGTGATATCGCGGAGAGCCGGACGGCCATGGACGATGAACACTGAACAACTGATGGCTGACGGCGAATATCTCTGCGCCGGCCTCTTCGAGGATGAGTTCCTTCTCTGCTTCGGACTTGTCCGAGTCGAGCCAGTTTTTCACGGTAGGACCGCCGTCCTTTGTCACCATGTAATCCGGCGTGAGGACTTCGATCTCCGGAACGAGGTCAGGATTATTTCTCCCGGCAATCGTCATGCGGGCGATTTCATAATAAAATTCCTTTTCGACGGAGTACTTCACAAGCTGGTTTCTTCCGTTCCCCAGCTTTCTTTTGATCCAGTACTTCTCCCCGTCCAGTGTAAAATTCAGGACGCGGTCAGAGGGTCTTTCCGAGATCACCCTGTCCGCCATCCGTCTCAAACGTTCCGTTAAAGTTTCTTCCATCTTCCTTTGTCTCCTGTATCTTTCAATCATGCATTTACCCTTTATTTTAACATGTGGAGTGTTTCTCGTCAGCAGGGAGGAAGGAAATGGGATAGAGAGAATGAAACGGGAGGGAAATTAAAACCATACTACCGGACTTCGTCCGCGGAGATACAACTCATCCATTTACTTATTAACTTCTGTTTTCGCGCAGCCCTTTTTAGAAACTGCACCCCTTTCGCCCTTCGGGCACCTTCCCCGTCTGGGAAGGCAAGTATAAATGCCGGCCCCGTTCCTCTCTCTCCGCCTTTCTAAAATAAGGATTTTTTATGGATTGATTGCCTTTTCATAACATTTCTTTATTTATTTTAATCATATAATTTAGTGTTTTATACTTTTTTTCGATTTACATTTCTTTAATCTATGATAAAATAGCATAAAATACGTTTCACTCTGCAGTAAAGATGGGGTATCGCTTATGAAAAAATCATCACAGGAATCTTCCCGAGAGTTTATCTCGATCGGGCTCATGCTTTTCGCGCTGTTTTTCGGCGCAGGGAATCTGATTTTCCCGGTATTCTTGGGCCAAAATGCTGGCTGGAATACGCCCTGGGCTACGATCGGCTTCCTAATTACGGGTGTCGGCCTTCCTTTTGCGGCTGTGCTTGCGATTTGTTATTCGGGTGCAGGTCTTAAGGAGCTGGCTTCGCGTGTCCATCCGGTGTACGGTGTGCTGTTCAGCTCTCTTCTGTACCTGACGATCGGACCGTTCTTCGCGATTCCCCGTACGGCTACGGTTTCTTTTGAAATTGCGGCGGCTCCATTCCTGACGGATGCACAGAAAACAATCGGGCTGTATGTCTTCGTTTTCATTTTCTTCCTTCTGTCCTGGTGGCTGGCTGTCACTCCTTCCAAGCTTGTTCCGCGTATCGGCAAGGTCATCACGCCGATGCTGCTTCTTTTCCTCTTCATTCTGATCGGTTCTTCTATCCTCTTCCCGATGGGACCATGGATGGAACCTTCCGCTGCTTATTCGGCTCCGTTGAAGGCTTTCACGAATGCACTGGTTGAAGGCTACAACACGATGGACTGCCTGGCTGGTCTTGTCTTCGGCGTCATTGTCGTGGAATCGATTCGTTTCTTCGGCGTAAAGACGAATGAGGAAGTGGCTCGTTCTGCTATGAAGTCCGGCCTCATTTCCACATTCTTCATGTTCATCATCTATGCATCCCTGGTCGTTCTGGGCGCTGATTCTGTCAGTGTTCTGGGCCATATGGAAACAGGCGCTCCGGTTCTTTCCGGCGCTTCTGCTTACTACTTCGGCACTTCCGGTGCTGTCCTTCTGGGACTCATCGTCATCCTGGCATGCCTCACGACTTCCATCGGCCTGATTGCTTCCTGCGCTGCTTATTTCCATCAGCTCTTCCCGATGCTGCATCGTCAGACCTGGGCTGCTCTCTTTGCAGGCTTCTCTTTCCTGATCGCTCTCTTCGGTCTTTCTGCCATCATCAAGGGCGCTATCCCGGTACTGCTTTTCCTGTACCCGCTGGCTGTTTCCCTGATCATCCTGACATTCCTCGACAAGCGTTTCGACGGAAGCCAGAAGGTCTATGCACTAGCAACGGCTTTCACCTTCGTTCCGGCTCTCTATGACGGACTCAAGATGCTGAAGCTCACGACCCCTGCCATGGATCAGTTCATGCATTCCCTGCCGCTTGCTGAATACGACATGGCATGGACACTCTTCTTCATCACAGGCTTCGTCCTCGGATTCATCTGGCACAAGGCCGCTGACAAGGCGCCTGCCACAGCAGAATCCAATTAAGTGTATACTCTTTCAAGTTTCTAAAATTCTTCTAAAATATATACAATATTCCCTTTGACATTCTCATTTCCTCATGCTAGAATAGCTCTAAATCATTAGAGACGATGATCGGAATCAGGCTAGGGATCTTCTCAGAGAGGCGATGGATGGTGCAAATCGCTGAAGTTGAATCAGCCGCGTCACCCGTGAGTTCCTTTTTCGTACTCCAATTGGAGGCAGGGAAAGGCGGGAGCCCCGTTAGCAGCGAATTGAGTAATTGGACAAGGTGGTACCTCACAGCATATGTGCCCTGTCGGAGTTTTTCCGGCGGGGCTTTTTTGTACCCACCGGAAGTAGAAGGCGAGTCCTTCGGAAAAGGAGATGTTATTATGGAGAAATCTAAGAATTCCTTCATCGCCATCGGGCTGATGCTGTTCGCGCTGTTCTTCGGCGCCGGCAACCTGATCTTCCCGGTATTCATGGGGCAGAATTCAGGTGTGGAAACGATTCCCGCTACGATCGGCTTTCTGCTCACAGGCGTGGGTCTTCCAATCCTTGGCATTGCAGCCATCGGTTACTCCGGGGACGACCTGCAGAAGCTGGCTTCCCGTATCTGCACACCGTACGCCATTTTCTTCACCGTCGCCCTGTACCTGACCATCGGGCCGGCCTTCGCTATCCCCCGTACGGCTACGACATCTTTTGAAATCGCGATTGCTCCGCTCTTCTCGGAAGAAAGCCGTCAGATGGCTCTCTATGGCTTCGCTTTCGTCTTCTTCGCCGTTTCTTGGTGGCTCTCCGTCACCCCGTCGAAACTGGTCGACCGTATCGGCAAAGTCATCACTCCGGTTCTTCTGGCATTCCTTGCCCTGCTCTTCATCTTTGCAACGATCGCTCCGATCGGACCCTGGCAGGCTGCTTCGAAGGACTACATCGATCCGATGAAAGCTCTTTCCCAGGGCTTCCTTGACGGCTACGGCACTATGGATGCCCTCGCCGCTTTCGTATTCGGCATCATCGTCGTCAATTCCGTCCGCCAGTACGGCGCCACGACAAATGAAGAAATCGCATTCATGACCCTGCGTTCCGGTCTCATCGCAGGCCTCTGCCTCGGCATTATTTACGTATTCCTCTGCTTCATCGGCGCCTCCTCTGTCTCTGAACTGGGACATCTGGAAAACGGCGCTGAAGTCCTCGTAGGCGTTGCACTTCACTACTTCGGTTCTTACGGCAGTCTCATCATGGGCATCATCGTCCTCCTCGCCTGCCTAACCACAAGCGTCGGCCTCATCACCGCATGCGCTGAATACTTCGGCCGCCTGATTCCGGTCCTCTCTTACAAAATCTGGGTGACCGTCTTCGCATTCGCTTCCTTCTGCGTTGCACTCTTCGGCCTGACCACCATCATCCATGCCGCTATTCCGGTCCTGATGTTCCTCTATCCGCTGACGATCTCCCTCATGATCCTCACCTTCACGGATAAACTCTTCCACGGCCACAGAGCTGTCTATGCCTGCGCTACCCTCTTCACCCTGATCCCGTCCCTCTACGACGGCATCCACACCGCAGGCCTCCAGATCACCACACTCGACAACGTCATGTCGAACCTTCCGTTCGCACACTACGGCCTCGCATGGGTTACCTTCTGCGCCGCTGGCTACATCGTAGGCCTCATCATCGCCCACATGTCGCCGTCTAAAGAAAAGACTGCATAAGGAAATAGAAAAAGGAGAGGGCTGTGACAAAATGTGTAATCATTTCGTCACAGTCCCTTTTTTTATTGGAATATTCCAGTAAAGGATTATCTAACAAATGTATTTATTGGTTCTATCTGAAAACCTCAAAACCT
>ERZ791645.2206-NODE-2206-length-10273-cov-4.201214_pt1 | contig 10273 bp, 9 predicted proteins | sample MGYA00509939_ERZ791645 | MGnify/ENA primary metagenome ERZ791645 (study PRJEB30046, sample SAMN00715249) | human gut metagenome | study: EMG produced TPA metagenomics assembly of the A metagenome-wide association study of gut microbiota in type 2... | reverse complement strand
ACAAATTTGGTGGGATTTGCGATAAAGGGTATCACGGAATGCGGCGAGCGTCAAGATGGTTTTGCAAATTTTATTGCGGTAAAGCGGTGATAGTAGGACTTATAAAGGCGTTGTGCCTCTTTGCAATGCTACAGTTTCGATGCTATAATAAGGACAATACTGATTCTGACTCTGCGAGCAGGAGGAACATCTCTATGATACGCTATGATGAGAGCACAAATCTGGCTGCGACACTACACAGACGTCTGCTGAATATTGTGAACGAAAATCTGCCCGGCTCCACATGGTACAACATTGCAATGAAGATGCTACAATATGATGGCGACCTTGATACGATCTCCATCGAGGAAATGGCATCGCTCTGTACGGCATCCAAATCCACGATCTCCAAGTTTGTGCGGACACTTGGATACGAAGATTATCGGAATTTTCAGAAGCAGGCTTCTGTGAATCTCAGCCGGAAGCAGCGCGACAATTTTTTTCCAACAGATGTGATAGGGTATATCGAGCAAAATTCAACGGATGTCTATCTGGATGCCGTTCTCCGGGACATTCGTATGACCTACGAATTGCTGGACTGGAAAACGTTGGACAGGCTAGTAGAAGATATTTATCATGCCGAAAAAGTCGCAGCTTTTGGGTGGGAGTTTTCTGAAACGGCGGCACTTGATCTGCAAACAAAACTGCGGTTTTATCGAAAATTCATTGTAACTAATACGGATGACCAGAAACAGGGAGAGTATATCCGCAACGCGGATGAGAAAACATTGATCATCGTATTCAGCGACAGCGGCGAATATATCCAACGTCCCCGGAACACGGAACCAGAACGCGCACATTGGGCATTCGAGCATTTCCAAGGAAAACTCGTCATAATCACCTCAGACCCGGATGCAGATAAAAATCCGCTGGTTGATTATTGTCTGCGGTATCGTCATTGCCGTGGAGTACATACGCACCGTGTGCTCTATGCGGTTCTGACAGACCTGCTTGTGTATCGTTACCGTGAATATCTTCGTAGCCGAAAACTTCTCGACAAAAGTTGAATCTTAAAAATGATTGCCCGGTTTTGAGAGCCTTTCTCAAAACCGGTTTTTTGCACTGAACACCTGCACAAAAATAGGAGATTTTATTTGTGCACAAGCGATAGTTCAGAGCCTCTTTTTTCCGAATTGCGAAAACTGCTGAAATTGCGTCTTTTTTCTGCTACACTCATGTCAGTTCAGGGCCGGTCGGTCTGAAAGTGGAACACAACTTGCGCAGGTAAAGAGTACAGGAGGTTTCTCAGAATGCAGTTATCAAAAAACTTTTTATGGGGCGGCGCGACAGCAGACTTCCAGTTCGAAGGGGCTTATCAGGAAGGCGGGCGCGGCCTTTCTACCCATGATTTTGAAACAGATGGTTCCGTGAAGCATCCACGCTGCACTACCTACAAGACGGCAGATGGGCAGTTCGGTGAGGTGCCCAGCAGCTTTTTCGCTCCCGGCTCTCTGCCGGATGGTGCTGAGCCGTGCCTGTATGAGGAACGCTACTATCCCAGCCACAAGGCAGTAGACCACTACCACCACTATAAAGAGGATATCGCGCTTCTGGCCGGGATGGGTATGAACGTCTATCGCTTTTCCATCTGCTGGAGCCGTATCTTCCCCACGGGTGAAGAGCGGCAGCCCAATGAGGAAGGATTCCGCTTCTACGATGCCATTTTTGATGAACTGGAAAAGCATGGGATGCAGCCGCTGGTGACCATCCATCACGATGAACTCCCGGTGGCACTGGCCGTCCGCTACGATGGCTGGGCCAGCCGCCACACCATTGACTGCTATGTACGGTATTGCAAGGCTCTGTTTGAGCGGTATGGCAAGCGATGCAAATACTGGCTCACCTTCAACGAGATCAATGCGGTTCGTGGCTTTGTAGCCTGCGGCACCCACAAGTGCGACAACCAGACCCACTACAATGCGGTACACAATATGTTCCTTGCCAGTGCGCGTGCCGTGAAGCTGGGGCATGAGATGATGCCCGGTAGTATGTTCGGCGCAATGTATGCGATGAGCGAGCTTTATCCCGCCACCTGCAAACCGGAGGATGTGTTTACCCGGCTGCAAAAGCGCCGTGAAAGTTATTACTTCATCGACACGATGGCGCGCGGCTATTACCCCAGCTATGCAGCTGATCTGCTTGCACGCCGCGGTGTGCAGCTGCATACCGAGCCGGGTGACGATGAGATTTTGGCTGCTGGTGCGCTGGACTATGTTTCCTTCAGTTACTACCGCTCCAACGTGTGCAGCACCGAGACCAAAATGAATGTCATCGGCGGTGACCCCAACCCCTATCTGGAACTGACTCCGTGGGGCTGGCCCATCGACCCGCTGGGTCTGCGCTTCTTGCTCAATGAACTGTGGGATCGCTACCAGAAGCCGCTGTTCATCGTAGAGAATGGTCTGGGTGCAGTGGATAAAGTCGAGGAAGACGGCTCTATTCAGGACGATTATCGAATTGCTTTCCTAAAAGACCATCTGCGCGCAATGATGGAAGCAATCGTAACGGATGGTGTGCAGTGTATGGGCTACACTATGTGGGCACCGATCGATCTGGTCAGTCTTTCCACCGGTGAGATGAAGAAGCGCTATGGCTTTATCTATGTGGACATGGACGATAAGGGCAACGGCACACTGGAACGCAGACCCAAAAAATCGTATGAGTGGATGAAAGAGGTCGTTGCAACTCAGGGCGAAAAACTCTGGACGGAATAATTGATTGGAAAGAAAGGGGAAAATCAAATGGCATTCGATGCAAAAAGTGCTGCTGCCGAAATCGTCCGGCTGGTTGGCGGAAAAGAAAATATCAACAGTGTCGCACACTGCATGACACGCTTGCGCTTTGTGGTCAAAGACCTAAAGCAGGTGGATCAGGAGGCATTGAAAAAAGTTCCCGGTGTATTGGGCGTGATTTATGCAGGCGGCCAGCTCATGGTCGTTTTGGGCAAAAATCTGCTGCCGGTGTATGAGACGGTCGTCAAGGATTACGGCCTGTCGGAAAGCGCAGCCGTAAACGAAAATCTGGATGCTCCGGCAGAAAAGAACCCCCTGACGTTCAAGAGCGCAGGTGTGGCAGTGCTGGACTATGTTTCGGCAACTGTTGCGCCTATGATTTCGGGTCTGGTGGCAGGCGGTATGCTGAAGGTCGCATTGCTGCTGATCACTTTGGTCAATGCTGGCTTTGCAGATACAGCTACCTATGCGTTGCTGAGCGGTCTTGCGGATGCGCCGTTCTTCTTCATGCCGATCTTTGCGGCATACGGCGCAGCAAAAAAACTGGGCGGCACCCCAATCTACTCCATGATGTGCGCAGCGGCTCTGCTGCATGGGAAGTACACGGCACTGGTAGCTGCCGGAGAACCCATTACGCTGCTGGGACTTCCGGTGCGACTGATGAGTTATTCCAGTTCCCTGCTGCCGGCACTGCTGATTGCTCTGTGTGCCTACTATCTGGAAAAGTTCTTCAATAAGATCGTTCCGGGTGTTTTCAAATCTCTGTTGGTTGGCCTGTGCACCGTTACTGTGACAATGATTCTGAGCTTTACCGTGCTGGCTCCTCTGGGTGGATATCTGGGCAACTATCTTGCCATTGTTTTTGGCTTCCTGGGTGACAAGATTGGCTTTATTACCGTGGGTCTGCTTGCCGCTTGCCTGCCCTGGCTGGTCATGTGCGGAATGCACCTCGGTCTGGTGCCTTTTATGACGCAGGCCTTGACAAATCCTGGCTATGATGCCGTGTTCCGTCCGGCATTCATCCTGCACAACATGGCAGAGGGCGGTGCCTGCATTGGCGTGGCATTGCGTACCAAGGATGCCGAAAAACGTGCAGAAGCATTTTCCATTGCATTTGGCTGCATTGTGGCGGGTGTGACGGAGCCGGCAATTTACGGCATCAATCTGCCCCGCAAGAAGCCCATGTATGGCGTGATGGCTGGCGGTGCTGTCGGCGGTGTTGTCGCAGGTCTGCTGGGTGCAAGAGCGTATGTGATGGGCTACTCTACGGTTCTGGCACTGCCGATTTTCCAGAACACGATCATTGCCATGAGCATTGCGATCGTAACGGCAATTGTTGTGGCAGCTGCTGTCACCTATGTGCTGGGTTTTGAAGAAAAGAACTGATTGTGGTCTGATGAAGGGATAAGAAGGAAAAATGAAAAAGTTTGAGTATACAGTCAAAGAAGCTAGCGGCCTCCATGCCCGTCCGGCTGGTCTGCTGGTGAAAGCTGCTAAGGCGTTGGACAGCACCATTACGTTGGAAAGTGCAGCAGGAAAAACCGCCGCAGCCACAAAGCTGATGGCCGTCATGGGGTTGGGTATCAAGCAGGGTGATACCGTTACCGTGACAGTCGAAGGCGGCGATGAAGAAGCCAGCGCAACTGTGATGGAGAAATTCTTCAGCGAGAACCTGTAAATGAAAAAGCGACCACCCGTTGCATCGGTCGATGTGATGGGTGGTCGCTTGTGGTATTAGGGCTTAATCTTCCAGTCTACCGTGGTCGCAGCCAAGGGAAAGATAGTGCTCTATCTTCCCACTCAGCACAAGCTTGGCGTACTCCAGCGGCTTATTATACAGCAGCCAGTCCAGCTCTGCCCGCTGTGCCGGGGTGTTGCCGTACTCATCCTCGACGGCGATGCAGTCGATGGCAAGAGTGGTGCCATCCTCGAACCGGGCTTCCACTTGGTTGGTGTCCATGTTATAGCGGCAGGTAAGCAATTTATTCATGGTGAACCTCATTTCTATATCAAACGGTGTCTGTTCGGATGTCCTAAACCCTGCCATAGAACCGATGTGTCATGTAAGATTGTTGTTTGGATAAAACTGGAAGATTTTGCACAATAAATACCGTTGAAATCCAGCTTTTGGGGCTGTGCGAAACAGCCTGTTTTGCCGGGCTGATTTTGGCTCTGCACACTTTTGCACATTTTCTGCACATCGCAAGGATGGATAACAGGTGCAAAGGCGTGCAAGCAATGCAAAGGATGCAACAGAATAACAACGGAAAAATAACTGTGATTCGATCAAAACGACGATTTGACGTTGAATGATGAAATGGACAAAATGTGCTATTCGGTTCCTACGAATCAGTAGGCCGGGGGTTCGAGTCCCTTCCATCGCACCAAACAATGAAAATCCGAACCTTTTCTCGATAGGAGAAGGGTTCGGATTTTTTGTTTTCTTCGGAAATGAAAATTCCGGCTCTTTCCCGGCGGCTGTGTGTCCAAAACCTTATCAAAAAAGACGTATCACGAAAGTCACAACTGTAAAGGTGCCGTACCCTGTCAATCAGAGCGACCACAATATCGATCAGTTCGGGGTGTTTCTGGGCTTTGGCTCGAATCAGGATTAGAGATATGGATGATAATAGCTGCTGATTGATTCAATAAACGCCTTCTGCGGTTTGGAAAGATAATTCCGACTGGAAGATACTACATCAAATTGACGAACGGCCAGCGGATGCGCTATTTTATAGTAGCGCATATCGTCGTGGTTGTAGAGTACCATCCAATCGCTGATGAACGCCGCACCAAGGCCGGAACAGACCAGATGATACGCCGTCACAAGCTGTGACACCTGAAGCCGGACGATGGGGTCGATCTTGGCATCCTCAAACAACGCAATAGAGCGGCTGTACAGGTTGTTGCCCTTGGTCAATAGGATAAACGGCACATCCGCAAAGGGAGCAAGCGAGGGGATTGCCGGACAATCCGGCATGAGATTGCGGCGGAACATAATGTCTCTTGCGGTCAATGCATAATTCTTCATAGTTTTGTTGATGGGATAAGAGGTCGGGACGGCGACTAGAACATTGTCCTTGAAAATGGGTGTTCGCCGGAAATTGTCCTTCGGGTTTGGGATGCAGTTAAAGGTCAGGTCGATTTTATTTTCGCGCAGCATTTCGATAAGTTCGTTGGAACTGGCTTCCACCAACTCCAGATGGACGCCCGGATATTGTTTTTGAAAAGTCGTCAGCACAGGCGGCAGGATATAGGAGTTGAGATAGTGCGTTCCGCCCAGAACCAGATTGCCAGTATTCAGATTGGAAAGGTCGCTCAGCTCTTTGGACAGCTCCGCTTCAAGGTGCAGGATCTCCTTGACCTTTTCGATGTAGACTTTTCCGGCATCGGTCAATTCCAACGGCTTTTTATCCCGAATGAACAGCGGCATCCCAATCTCCGCTTCGACTTTCTGGATGGCGATGCTCAGAGCGGGCTGCGTTAAATAGAGAGCCTGCGCTGCTTTGGAAAAGCTCCCCGATTGATAGACTTGGTAGATATACTGCATTTCCTGCTTCATAACGTTCACCCTGTCATATTATAAAAAATACTTATAGCTTTATAAAACCTATAAAATTGATTATACTGCACATTGGTGGTATTGTAAAGTCACAAAGAGAGTACACCATGTCGAAAGGAGAATGAACATGGAAATCAATGCATTGCTCATGGACGAAAAAGACAATGTTGTGACTTGCGTGACAGAAGTTTCCGCCGGACAGGATGTTGTCTACCGCAAGGGGCAGGAGTTCTGCACCGTGAAAGCAGAGGAGAACATCCCTTACTGCCACAAGGTCGCATTGGTCGATTTGAAGAAGGGCGACGAGGTCATCAAATACGGCGAGAGCCTTGGTGTGATGACCGAAGACACCGCAAAGGGTCATTGGGTTTCCCACAACAATCTGGTCAGCGTCCCGCGTGACTACGACAGCGAAATGGTACAGGAATAAGGAGGAATCGGAGATGCAATTCTGGGGTTATAAACGCAAAGAAGGCCGTGCAGGCATCCGCAACCACGTTCTGATTCTTCCAACCTGTGCCTGCGGCAGTGAGAGCTGCCGGATCGTTGCAAGTCAGGTACGCGGTGCTGTGAACATCGTGTTCAATACCGGCTGTTCTGATGTTGCTGCCAACACTGCGATGTCGCAGAAAGTCCTGACGGGCTTTGCCTGCAACCCGAACGTTTACGGTGTCGTTATCATCGGTCTGGGCTGTGAGACCGTTCCCCACGCAAAGCTGCGTGAGAAGATTCAGGCCATGACCAGCAAGCCGGTCGTTTCCTTTGGCATTCAGGAAGAGGGCGGTACCCTCAAGACCATTGAGAAGGCGGTTCGCGCCGCCAGCAAGATGGCTGCGGAGGCTGCTATGCAGCCGAAGGAACTGTGCGACATTTCCGAACTGATGCTGGGCATCGAGTGCGGCGGTTCGGATGCAACTTCTGGCATCGCCAGCAACCCGGCAGTCGGCGAACTGAGCGATCTGCTGGTCGATCTGGGCGCAACTACCATGATGAGCGAGTCCATCGAATGGATCGGCGGCGAGCATCTGCTGGCAAAGCGTGCGGCTACCCCGGCCATCCACAACCAGATCATTCAGGTCTGCAAGGACTACGAAGCCCATCTGAAATCCGCTGGTCAGGACTGCCGCGCCGGTCAGCCCACCCCCGGCAACAAGGTGGGCGGCCTGTCTACGCTGGACGAGAAGAGCCTGGGCTGCATCCGCAAGGGCGGCACCCGTCCCATCGTCGAGGTTCTGGAACAGGCTGTTCCTCCCACGAAGCGCGGTGCCGTCGTCATGGATACCGCAGGCTATGACATTTCTTCGGTCACGTCGATGGTCGCTGCAGGCTGCAACGCAGTCATCTTCACCACGGGCCGCGGCACCTGCACCGGCAACGCCATCGTCCCCGTCCTGAAGGTCACGGCAAATGCTCGTACTTATCAGCACATGGAGGACAACATGGACGTTGACCTCAGCCCCATCGTGCGCGGCGAAAAGACCTATCAGGAGATGGGAGCAGAGATGCTGAACAACATTCAGGATATCTGCAACGGTAAGATGACGAAAGCAGAAGCCTTCGGCTTCTCGGATATTGCAGTCGATCACGTCTGCCGTTTCGTGTAATCAAACAGGAGGAATTGCGGTATGAACCTTTTGAAAAAATGGAATAAGCTTGGTTTGTTCAACAAAATCATGATTGGTTTCGTTCTGGGTATTCTGGTTGGTTTTGTGCTTGGCCCAAAGGCTTCTTCTCTGGCCTTTCTCGGTACGATTCTGACCCGTCTTCTGACGATGGTGGTCGCACCGTTGGTGCTGGGTCTTCTGATCTGTGCAGCGGCAGACGTGAAGGACTTCAAAACTCTGGGTAAGATCGGCGGTAAAACGCTGGCTATCTTCTTGGGCAGCACAGCTGTCGCTGTTGCCATTGGTCTGGTACTTTGCAACTTCATGCAAATCGGTGCAGGCTTCGTGATGGAGACCACGGGGAGCTACGATGCAAGTGAAATTCCCAGTGTGGTCGATACGCTGATGGGCATTATCCCTACCAACCCGTTCAACTCCCTTAGTACCCAAAATCTGCTTCAGATCATTTTCTTCTCCCTGTTGCTGGGATTTTCTCTCATCAAGCTGGGCGATAAGGGTGCCCCCGTTCTGAACTTTTTCCGCGCATGGACTGAAGCATGGAAAGAAATCACCAACATCGTGCTGGAGTTCACCCCCTACGGTGTGTTCGGCCTGATGGCGGACATCGTGGGCAAGTACGGTGTGGATGTCCTGCTGCCCTACCTCAAGACCATCATCGCATGTTACCTGACCTGCGCTCTGTTCACCATCCTTGTGCAGGGTGGCCTGATGGCTGGTGTTTACGGCGGCATCAGCCCTATCAAGTTCTTCAGTACGATGAAGGAAGCCATGCTCTTTGTCTTTGCTACCTGCTCCAGTGTGGCGACCATCCCCCTGAACCTCAAGTGCACCAAAAAGCTGGGCGTCAGCGATAAGATCGCCGACTTTGTGATCCCCTTCGGTGCAGTTATGAACATGAACGGCACAGCCATTTACGAAGCTGTTGCAGTCGTCTTTGCATCCCAAGTGTTCGGCATCCACCTGACGGTTTCCCAGCAGGTGATGGTCATGGTCACGGCTGTTCTGGCATCCATCGGTACTGCTGGCATCCCCGGTTCCGGTCTGGTCATGCTGACCATCGTGCTGAATGCAGTCAATTTGCCGCTGGAGACCATCGGTTTGCTGGCCGGTATCGACCGTATCCTGAACATGGCTCGTGTTATCCCCAACATTGTGGGTGATGCTGCTGCCGCTGTCGTTGTAGCCAAGAGCGAAGGCGAGCTGCATCCGGAGCTGGTCAAGGAAACTGCGAATGACTGATTGCCAGTTTATAGCAGTTTGCGTTTTTAATGCACAAGCAACATCCGCAAACTGCATATCGCAAATATGCCGTGTTGATGGGCACTGTTTTTGAAAATTGCGATAGAAGATCCTCTACATAGATATATTCTTAAAATTATACCTTCTTCATCATACCATTCTCCTTAAAAGGCAACCTCCCTTCCGACGATCACAGTGTCAGGAGGGAGGTTGTTTTTTTTAGCGGACTTCATTTGAAATCCGGCTTTTGGGGCTGTGTCGGAGCGCTGTTTTTGCCGGGCAAATTTTGCAGTACGCATTGTGTTTTGCCGCAGCTTCCGGTACAATGGAGAAAAAAGGGGGACGACGGAAGATGGAAAAAAACGAACAGAGATACCAGGCATACCTTCAGATCTTAAAAGAGGAGCTGATCCCAGCGATGGGCTGCACCGAGCCGATCGCGGTGGCCTATGCCGCCGCAGTGGCCCGGCAGACGCTGGGGGAACTCCCGGACCGGGTGCAGGTCGGGGCCAGCGGAAGCATGATCAAGAATGTCAAGTCGGTCATCGTGCCCAACACGGATAACATGAAGGGTCTGGAAGCCGCCGCTGCTGCGGGCATCGTGGCTGGCCGCCCGGAGCAGAAGCTGGAAGTCATCGCCGATGTGACACCGGAGGAGACGAAGGCCATCCGCGCCTATCTGGAGCAGGCCGATGTGAAGGTCGAGCATGTGGAGAACGGCGTTACCTTTGACATCATCGTCACGGTCTGGAAGGGGGCGCACACCGCGCAGGTGCGCATCGCGGTCTTCCACACCAACATCGTCCGCAAGGACGGCGAAGTTCTGCTGGACCTGCCCGTCCACGGCGACGAGGAGGAGAACCTGACCGACCGCAGCCTGCTCGACATGGAGCACATCTGGGACTTTGTCCATTCGGTGGACATCGAGGACGTGAAGCCGATCCTGGACCCGCAGATCCGGTACAACATGGCCATTGCCGAAGAAGGCCTCCGGGGCGATTACGGGGCCAACATCGGCAGCGTCCTGCTGGACATGGAAGGCAATGATGTGCGGGTGCGGGCCAAGGCTTACGCCG
>ERZ791645.2202-NODE-2202-length-10278-cov-2.801330_pt1 | contig 10278 bp, 9 predicted proteins | sample MGYA00509939_ERZ791645 | MGnify/ENA primary metagenome ERZ791645 (study PRJEB30046, sample SAMN00715249) | human gut metagenome | study: EMG produced TPA metagenomics assembly of the A metagenome-wide association study of gut microbiota in type 2... | reverse complement strand
GCAAAAAATATGAGATCACGTTATTTATATCTGTGATACTGGCAGTCAGCGTGATCGGAATGTTTATCGTTGCATCGACGAGCGACAGTCCGACGATCATCAATTATGAAAATAAGCTGATTGATAAATATGCGGCGTGGGAGCAGGAACTTGATGAGAGGGAAGCCGCGTTAAAGGAACGTGAACAGACGGTGGAAGAACCATAGAAGACATCACATTTATTTCATAATTATCTGTTAGGATAACATGCAGGTTTGTACTCTGGCACAAATTTGAGATGTGCAAAAAAGCAGCGCAGAAATGAGGAACAAAGATGGAAAAAATTAAAATATTAGTTGTGGATGATGAAAGCAGAATGAGAAAATTAGTCCGTGATTTTCTGGTCAGGGAAGATTATGAGGTGTTAGAAGCGGGAGATGGAGAAGCAGCACTCGATATTTTTTATCAGGAAAAAAATATTGCATTGATCATTTTAGATGTCATGATGCCAAAGATGAACGGATGGGAGGTCTGCAGGGAAATCAGGGAGACTTCGAAAGTGCCAATTATCATGCTGACGGCGAAGGGGGATGAGGAGGACGAGCTGACAGGGTTCGAACTTGGAGTTGATGAGTATATCTCAAAACCGTTTTCTCCGAAGATCTTAGTTGCGCGTGTCGGTGCAATTTTAAGAAGAAGCGGAAAGGCACCGGAGGAGGGAAAACTTCTTTCCATCGGCGGCATCGTGATCGATCAGACTGCACATACAGTGACGGTGGATGGCAGACAGATCGAATTAAGCTTCAAGGAATTTGAACTGCTTACCTATTTTATGGAAAACGAAGGCATTGCACTTTCCAGGGAAAAGATTCTTAATCATGTCTGGAACTATGATTATTTCGGGGACGCCAGAACAATCGATACACATGTCAAAAAACTGCGTGCCAAGATCGGTGAAAAAGGAGATTACATCAAAACCATCTGGGGCATGGGTTACAAATTTGAAGCAGAAGAAAATGGCAGTGATAAGTAATGATGAAAAGCAGGAAAAAAGAATTTAAAAGAAAATATTTTGGTTCACTGACACACCAGTTGATCCTGATCAGTATCTGTCTGGTTACGGGAACACTTCTTTTGTGCTGGTTTATCAACACGGTTTTTTTAGAACCGTACTATGTGATCAATAAACAAAATACGCTGCTTTCCGGATTTGAGACGATCGATGAAGCGAGTGAGGCAGGGACACTTGATGACAGTTCTTTTGATGTGACATTTGACAATCTCTGTGCAAATGGGAATATCACCGTCATGATCATAAGCTCCGACCGGACGATCGTGCGGTCTTCCGTCAATGATACGCAGAAAATGATGCTGGAATTTATGAATATCATTTTTGGCGAAAAACAAAATGAAGTGACGGTGATGATGCAGTCGGATAATTATATTATTCAAAAACAGACGGATACCAGGTTAGATTCAGAGTTTCTGGTCCTTTACGGAACACTTTCAAACGGCAATCTGATCCTGATGCGTACCGCACTTGAGAGTATCAGGGAAAGCGTCAATCTGTCCAATACATTTCTGGCATGTGTGGGTGTTGTCGCTGCAATCATCAGTGCAGTCGTGATCGTGTTTGTCTCAAGAGGCATTACAACACCGCTTCTGCGTCTGACCGATATCTCAAAACGCATGACGGAGCTTGATTTTGAGGCAAAATACCAGCCGGGGCGCAGATACCACAACGAGGTAGATGAGTTAGGCGAATATATGAATGTCATGTCGACCACGTTAGAGCATACGATCTCCGAACTGAAAAGCGCAAATAACCAGCTGCAGATCGATATTGACAAAAAGACGCAGATCGATGAGATGCGCAAAGAGTTTTTATCCAATGTATCGCACGAGTTAAAAACACCGCTTGCACTGATCCAGGGCTATGCGGAGGGATTGAAAGAATGTATCAATGATGATGCGGAGAGCAGGGACTTTTACTGCGAAGTCATCATGGACGAAGCGGACAAGATGAATAAAATGGTCAAAAAACTGCTCACTTTAAACCAGCTCGAATTTGGCAATGAGGTCATCACCATGGAGCGGTTTGACCTGACAGAACTGATCCGGGGGGTGATCAATTCGTCTGCGATCCTTTTGAATCAGAATGAGATCACATTGGACTTTACACAGCAGGAACCGTTATATGCGTGGGCGGATGAATTTAAGGTGGAAGAGGTAGTGACCAACTATCTGAGCAATGCGATCCATCACGCAGAGGGAGAAAAGCGGATCGATATCAGCTGTGTACAGAAAGGGGACAAAGTCCGCGTCAGTGTTTTTAACACGGGAAATCCGATACCGGAAGAAGATGTGGACAATATCTGGATCAAATTTTACAAAGTGGATAAAGCGAGAACCAGAGAATACGGTGGCAGCGGCATCGGTCTGTCAATCGTCCGGGCAATCATGGATTCGTTCCATCAGAAGTGCGGCGTGATCAATCATGAGGACGGAGTGGAATTCTGGTTTGAACTAGAAACAAATAATGGAAATTTTTTTAGTTGATAAATCATACCAAAAATGCTAACATATGGGTATAGTTCGTGACAATAGAATGTTCGCAGAGTGCGCATTCTGTTGTTCATGATAATAGAATATTCGCAGAGCGTGAGTTCTATTATTTACAGATATTTTGAGAGGAATGCCATGAAAAGAACGGGAATGAGATTAACGGCAGTGGCAGCAGTGACAGCGTTGCTGCTCGGTGGATGTGGAGAACAGCCATACAGTTTAACAGAAGATGAGGAAGGCATGATTGTGGATTACTCGGCACACGCTGTGGCAAAATTTAATACGAGCCAGCCTGACGGTCTTGCAAATGTGAGCCGCAATGAGCAGGAAACAGAGGCAGTGGATGAGTCACAGACGACGGAGACGGAGAATAAAATCACACTGGATGCATCCGGCAATGCAGCTGCAGGAGACCAGAGCACAGAGAATAAAACAGCAGAGCCGTCGACACTGGATGAACTGTTTGGAGGAGAAAATCTGTCGGTCACATATACCGGAGCAGAAATTGCAGCAAATTATATGGAGGGCGGTTATTATTCGCTGGATGCAGAGCAGGGCAAGACATTTGTGATTGTCGGTATTGATATTACAAATTCCGGAGCGGATGAAATAGCGATAGATAACTTTGCAAAGACACCGAAGTTCTCTGTTATGGTCAATGGTCAGGAAAAAGCAGAGGAAGAAAATACAATACTTCCATCTGATTTTGCACTGTATCAGGAAACAGTCCCGGCTGGAGTAACAGAAAATACTATCTTATTGTTTCAGGTGCCGGACAGTGTGACCAGTGTGGACAGTCTGGATCTGTTTGTAAATATCAGCGGTACAAATTATCAAATTACTTTGTAATGATATTAGTAATGTGCTATAATAAATGCAGTATTTATGCAATGGAAAAAGAGACGAATTGCGTAGCAGATGATACGCGGGAGGAGAGACAGGAATGGATACAAATATACTTTTAGAGTCAGGAACAAATGAACTGGAGGTCCTGGAATTTACATTAGGAAATAATCATTATGGAATCAATGTTGCAAAGATCAGAGAGATATTGACGTATCAGCCGGTTACACCAGTACCAAATTCTCATCCAAGTGTGGAAGGTATTTTTATGCCGCGTGATACGATGATTACTGTTGTTAATCTGAAAAGATGCCTGGGAATGCCGGAGGACGGAGAAAACAAAGGACTTTTTATCATCACGAACTTTAACAAATTAAATATTGCGTTTCATGTAGATGCCGTGATTGGTATCCATCGTGTATCATGGGAATCCATCATCAAACCGGATTCAACGATCAATACGGAGAATAACAGTGCATCCACAGGTGTCATTAAGATGGATGACAAGCTGATCATCATCCTTGATTTTGAGAAGATTGTATCCGATATCAGCCCGGAGACAGGACTTAAGGTATCAGATGTTGATAATATGGTAAGCCGTGAACGTTGTGACTCTCCGATCCTGATCGCTGAGGATTCACCGCTTCTTAGCCGCTTGATCACAGATTGTCTGAAGAAGGCAGGATACACCAATCTGATTGTGACAATGAACGGTCAGGAAGCATGGGACAAACTTACTGAATTTGAAAAAGCAGGTAATGTGCGTGACAAGGTTCACTGTATTATCACGGATATCGAGATGCCGATGATGGATGGACACAGACTGACCAAACTGGTTAAGACAAATGATAATATGAAGAAGATACCGCTCATTATTTTCTCATCTTTGGTCAATGAGGAAATGAGAATTAAAGGCAAACAGTTAGGGGCAGATGCTCAGTTGACAAAACCTGAAATCGGCAATCTTGTAGAGGCTATTGACAATTTAATTGATAAAAGCATTGATTAGGTTGAAGCGAAGAGGGGGATGTGATGTATTGTCACATCCCCAAATTAAGTTATAGGCTTGACGGAGGTATCGGATGAGCGGGACAGAAGATTATCTGGATGGACTGTTAAATTCCATATCTGAAAAAGATTTGGATACAAAGAAAAAAACCGGGAGTGAAACGATGCAGACAGAGGAAGATATTATGAATGATATGGAAAATGATTTACTTTCCAAAGAAGCGGAAGATAATTTTTTAGAACAGTTTGAAAAAGAATTGCAAAATGAGAAGTCGGCACCGGAAGAGGAAAAAACGGATGATTTCTTTAACAATTTAGATCAGATTGTGGATGGAGCAGATCATCATAATAATGATGATGATGATTTACTGATGGATACGCTTGGAGATATCCCGGGTATCGATGATGTGACAAAAACAGAAGATTTGTCACAGGCACAGACGATGGAAAAAGAGCCGGATGAACAGTCTGAAGATACAGCAGAACCGGCACAGGCGTCAGATGATGCCGAAAGTGATACTTTTGGTATGGATGATGCAGGCAGCACAGGACTGGATGATTTTGGAGACCTTGGCGGGGCTGATATGTTTGGAGACAGTGAGGCAGAAGAAACCGAAATTACTCCGGATGGCATAGAAGAAACTCCGAAAAAAGAAGGTTTTCTAAAAAAATTATCACGCATTCTTTTTGGGGAAGATGATGAGGATGAAAAAGGTGATTCTGTCTCATCTCAAAAAGAACCGCTAACAGGAGAAAATGCGGGTGACATTGATTTGTCAGATCCAAATATGCAGATATTGCAGGAACTGGGAGATATTCCGGATATATCGGATGCACCGAAGGAAGAAGAAAAGCCGGATCCGAAAGAAGAGAAAAAGAAGAAAAAAGAGAAAAAGAAAAAAGAAAAGAAGCCAAAGAAAGAAAAGAAACCAAAGCCAAAGAAAGAAAAGAAGCCAAAGCCGCCAAAGGAACCGGATCTGACTCCTCCATTGCCGAAGGTGCCGGTAATTCTGATCTTTGTAATGGTATTTTCATTCCTTATTCTTGTGGTGTTAGCAACAAATCTGGTCGGCTATTCAAGCAGCTTTTCAAATGCAGAAGACGCATATGCAAAGGGTGATTATGAGCAGGCATTTCAGGATGTGGCAGGTCTTGAAGTGAAAGAGAAAGATCAGGATACCTACAGAAAATACCGTATTCTGGCATATACAACAGGTCAGTACAGAGCATATCAGAATCTGGTGAACCAGAAAATTTATGATATGGCACTGGATTCACTGATCAGCACGATCGGAAGATGTGAAGAATACAGCAGTGATGCCAAAGAACTTGGATGTGAAGGAGAGATTTCAGACATACAGGCAAAGGCAGAGGAAGCATTAGAAGCATTTAAGATTGATACGGAAAAAGCACTTGAAGTATATGACATGAAGGATCGGACTGCATATTCAAAAGAGATTTATCAGATACTGGATGATGCAGGACTTAGTGAGGAATAAAAATGATAGCGATCATTGACTATGATGCAGGCAATTTAAAAAGCGTACAAAAGGCACTTGACTTTTTACATCAGGAATGCGTGATAACGAGGGATTTTCATGAAATCCGTCAGGCAGACAAGGTAATCTTACCGGGGGTTGGTTCTTTCGGTGAGGCGATGGCCCAGTTAAAAAAATATGAACTGGATAAAGTGATACAGGAAGTGGCGGAGGAGAAAAAGCCATTTCTTGGCATCTGCCTTGGTCTGCAGCTTTTATTTGAGGGCAGTGAGGAAAGCAGCGGAGTGGAAGGTCTGCATTTGTTAGATGGGCAGATTCTGCGTATACCAGATACAGAGGGATTAAAAATACCGCATATCGGATGGAATTCACTGGATCTATGGAATAATGGAAGGCTCTTTGCAGGATTGCCGGAGCATCCATATGTTTATTTTGTTCATTCTTATTATCTGAAAGCAAAAGATGACAGAATTGTGAAAGCAACTACGGAATATGGCACACATATTCATGCTTCCGTGGAACAGGACAATATCTTTGCATGTCAGTTCCACCCGGAAAAGAGCAGTACAGTCGGACTTAAGATACTAGAAAATTTTGCCGGGATTTAAGACAGGAGGATAAAAATGTTTACAAAACGAATTATTCCGTGTCTGGATGTGAATAACGGACGTGTGGTAAAGGGTGTTAATTTCGTAAATTTAAGGGATGCAGGAGATCCGGTTGAGATCGCAGCGGCTTATGATAAGGCGGGGGCAGATGAACTGGTATTTCTCGATATCACAGCAACCTCAGATGCCAGAGAGACGGTCGTGGATATGGTGCGCAAAGTGGCAGAAAAAGTGTTTATTCCATTTACTGTAGGCGGCGGTATCCGTACTGTGGATGATTTCAAGGCATTACTCCGTGAGGGTGCGGACAAGATATCGATTAATTCTTCTGCAATCAACCGTCCGGAACTCATCAGTGAGGCGGCAGATAAGTTTGGCAGCCAGTGTGTGGTGGTAGCGATCGATGCAAGAAAGCGTGCAGACGGTTCGGGCTGGAATATTTACAAGAACGGTGGACGTATTGATGTCGGAATTGATGCTGTGGAATGGGCAATGAAAGCGGACCGGCTTGGCGCAGGAGAAATTCTTCTGACCAGTATGGATTGTGATGGAACCAAGGCAGGTTATGATCTTGAACTGACCCGTATGATCGCAGAAAATGTTTCTATTCCGGTGATCGCTTCCGGTGGAGCGGGGACGAAAGAGCATTTTTACGATGCGCTGACGGAGGGAAAAGCGGATGCAGCGCTTGCTGCTTCTTTATTCCATTACAAAGAACTTGAGATCTGTGATCTGAAAGATTATCTGGCAGAACGCGGTGTCTCTGTCAGAAGATAATAAGAGGGTAAATATCATGGCAATGATTACGAATGACTGGCTCCCGGCAATTCAGGGAGAGTTTAAAAAGCCATATTACAGGGAACTATTTCAATTTGTAAAAGAAGAATACAGCAGGGCGGTCATTTATCCGCCGGCAGATGATATCTTCAATGCGATGCATTTTACACCACTTAGTGAGGTAAAAGTACTGATCTTAGGACAGGATCCGTATCACAATGAGAATCAGGCACATGGTCTGAGCTTTTCCGTACTGCCATCACAGAAGGAGATCCCGCCATCTCTGCAGAATATTTACAAAGAGCTTCAGGATGATCTGGGATGCTATATTCCGAACAACGGATATTTAAAAAAATGGGCGGATCAGGGCGTACTGCTTTTAAACACGGTGCTGACTGTCCGTGCACATCAGGCGAATTCCCATCAGGGAAGAGGCTGGGAGCAGTTTACGGATGCAATCATACAGGCAGTCAATGCACAGGACCGGCCAATCGTATATATGTTGTGGGGAAGACCGGCACAGAGCAAGATACCGATGCTGACAAATCCGAAGCATCTGATTTTAAAAGCGCCACATCCAAGCCCACTTTCTGCATACAGAGGTTTTTTTGGATGCAGACATTTCAGTCAGGCAAATGATTTCTTAAAAGCAAATGGGATCGAGCCGATCGACTGGCAGATCGAAAACCTGTAAGTTCCCATAAATGAGGAGTGCCCAGACACCTTTCGGCGCCCGGGCTATTATGAAAAAAATTTATCAAGTATATTATAACAAGTTGTCTAAGTATTTTTTAACTGTATTTAGTATATCAATCATATATGAACAAAGTATGAATAATAAATTAACAATTTTTTAGTAATTTAAAACAAAAAAACAGAAAAAAATACAAAAAAATTGGTTAGGTTATCCATACACCTGAAAAGACGGTTTTACTTGTGGAAAATGCTTGAAAATATAAAGAGAACGGCCTAAAATGACGATATAAAAGAAAACAGGGATGTTTGATTCATAACGAACAGGTTATTGTATTATTTCAAAGGAGTGAGATATATGGCAACAATTTCTGGCTATAATTCATATTCAATGGGAGTTTTGTTTTCTGGTCTAAACACTACATCATCTAAGAATTCATTGTTTTCGAACAGTATGTCAGGAAGTGATATACTTGGAATCAATTACAGTGACTGGGCAACAATCAGATCGGGCAGCTATTTTAAATTGTTAAATGCGTATTATGGGAAAGGTGGACAGGTCAGTGATTCAGACGATACAACATCTTCCTCAACGTCAATATCCAAAGACAGCACCAGGACACTCGCTGTGATTGAGAGTGATGCGAAGAGTGTGGAGAAGTCGGTTGCAGCTCTTCAGGAAACAGGGGATAAATCCTTATTTAACGAAGTGACAAAGACAGATGAAAATGGAAACAAGACAACCGGTTATGATACGGATGCTATCTATAAAGCTGTTAAAAACTTTACAGACAGCTATAATAGTCTGATTGATGAAGTGGGCAATTCCAATACAAAGAGTATTTTAAGAGCCGGTGCCAGCATGGTGAATGTGACAGAGGCAAACCGTAAATCACTTTCTGATATCGGTATTTCCATAGGTGCAGACAACAAGCTTACCATTGATGAAGAGAAGTTTAAGAAGGCTGATATGAGTAAGGTAAAGGCAATGTTTGCAGACAACAGCTACTATGGAACAGAAGTGAAACGGCAGGCAGGCCGTGCAGAGTCTTATGCAAAGAGTGAGGCCGCAAAGGCGAATACCTATCAGAAATCAGGTTCTTATACCTATAATTACAGAACAGGCGAACTTTATAACTCTACGATCTGATCGCAGAGCTGCAGAAAAATATGTTGCTGTTTTTCATACATTTTGAAAGCGGACAGCAGCGGTCATACTGGTATGATGTGATCCGGACGGTGGAAGGATTATATCACAACAATCATTTATGAGAAACTCGGATTGGGTTTCTCATAAATTTTGCAAAAAAATAATCAGCGCACCGGAAAAAAAGATTGCACAATGGGGCGATGTATGGTCAAATAATAGATAGTGTAAAAATGGATGTTGACATCTGGCAGAATAGAAAATATTTGAGATAGATGAAATGGAGAAAAGAATGGCAGCAAAGAAAGTAGTAGTCGGTATGTCAGGCGGTGTGGATTCCTCTGTGGCAGCATATCTTTTGAAGGAACAGGGATATGATGTGATCGGTGTGACCATGCAGATCTGGCAGGATGAGGATGAATTTGTGCAGGAGGAGAGTGGCGGATGCTGTGGTCTTTCGGCAGTGGATGATGCCAGAAGAGTGGCAGACCGTCTTGGAATTCCTTATTACGTCATGAATTTCAAACAGGAATTTAAGAAAAATGTCATGGATTATTTTACTGCGGAATATTTAAAAGGCAGGACGCCAAATCCGTGTATTGCATGCAACCGTTATGTAAAATGGGAATCTCTTCTTACACGGAGCATGGAGATCGGAGCAGACTATATTGCAACAGGTCACTATGCGAGAGTAGAACAGTTGCCGAACGGACGCTATGCGATCCGGCATTCGGCAACCTGGTCAAAAGACCAGACCTATGCGCTTTATAATCTTACCCAGGATCAGCTGAGAAGAACGCTGATGCCTGTCGGTGAATACGAAAAAGACCAGATCCGCGAGATCGCAAAAGAGATCGGATTGCAGATTGCGAACAAACCGGACAGTCAGGATATCTGTTTTGTATCCGATGACGATTATGCATCTTTTATTGAAGAAGAAAGTAACCAGAAAATCCCGGAAGGTAATTTTGTAACACCGGACGGAAAGATCCTGGGACGGCATAAAGGAATCATCCACTATACGATCGGACAGAGAAAAGGACTTGGACTTTCTCTTGGGTATCAGGCATTCGTGCTTGAGATCCGTCCAGATACGAATGAAGTTGTGATAGGGACGAATGAAGATCTGATGACGACGCGGGTCCGTGCAAATAAGCTG
>ERZ791645.2195-NODE-2195-length-10307-cov-3.445084_pt1 | contig 10307 bp, 9 predicted proteins | sample MGYA00509939_ERZ791645 | MGnify/ENA primary metagenome ERZ791645 (study PRJEB30046, sample SAMN00715249) | human gut metagenome | study: EMG produced TPA metagenomics assembly of the A metagenome-wide association study of gut microbiota in type 2... | reverse complement strand
CCGCCGCACATGCCGGTGCCGTCGACCATGATCGGGCTCATGGAAACGGTGGTGGGGATGCCGTAGGGCTCGGTGGTCTTGGACACGAATTTCATCATGATGGCAGGGCCGATGGCGAAGATCTCGTCATACTGGTTGCCCGCGTCGATAAGCTCCTTGAGCGCATCGGTGACAAGACCCTTCTCGCCGTAAGAGCCGTCGTCCGTCATCAGCTTCAAAACGCTGGACGCCGCGCGGAACTTGTCCTCAAGAATGACGAGGTCCTTATTCTTGAAGCCGACGACCGCGTGGACTTCCGCGCCGCAGTCGTGGAACTTCTTCAAAACGGGGTAAGCGATGGCGCAGCCGACGCCGCCGCCCACGACGCAGACCTTCTTCTTGCCTTCGGTCTCGGTCGGGCGGCCCAGCGGGCCGACAAAGTCCTGAATGTACTCGCCCTCGGCTTTATGTCTGAGCTTTTCGGTGGTGGCGCCGATCGTCTGCACGATGATGGTGACGGTGCCCTTCTCACGGTCGAAGTCGTGGATGGTGATGGGGATGCGTTCACCGTTTTCATCGACGCGCAGGATGATGAACTGGCCGGGCTCGGCCTTCTTTGCCACCATCGGCGCCTCGATCTCGTAGAGGGTCACGGTGGGCTTGAGCGCTTCTTTCTTCACGATGCGATACATGAATGATTCTCCTTTTTGTTGAGATTCAGCGCCGTGCCGTCCGGGGAGAACGGCAGGCGGGATTCCTGGACGCAGCGCCGGGAATATGGAATGATGCTATGTTTATATCATGAAAGTTTTCTTGCGTCAATGAATATCAAAATTCTGACAATGCAGGAAAACTTGCATTTACGAAAAATACTTGCAAAAAACTAAAGCAGCGTCACGCTGCGGCCCTCGGTGCTGATGAGGTCCTCCTCGCGCATCTTGCGCATCTCGCGCATCATGGCGCTGCGGTCGGCGCTGATGTAGTCGGCAAGCATGCTGAGGGAAAACGGCAGGGGGAACGTCCGGCTGCCGTGCTCGTCGGCGAGCTGCTCGAAAAAGCACAGCAGCTTTTCGCGGATGGAGCGGCAGGCGAGCACCTCGATCCGGCGGCTCAGATGCAGAGACTTTTTCGAGAGCAGTTGGAAGAGGTTCGTTACGACCTGACTGTGGCAGGCGCAGGCGTTTTCGCAGCGCTTTGTGATCTGGTCATAGCGCATGAAGATGACGCGGCAGTCCTCGCGGCACTCGATGAGCGCGCTGCCGTCGCGAAAGCCGGTGAACGCCAGCTCCTCGCCAAAGACGCTGCCCTCGTCCATGCTTTCAAGCACGGTGCGGTTGCCGTCGGCGTGCAGGCGCAGAAGCGCCGCGCTGCCCGAGAGCAGCACGCCGATCATATCCTGCTGCTGCCCGCAGGTGAGGATGGTCTGTCCTGCGCTGAAGCGCTGCTCGTAAGCGCTGAAGCAGCGCAGCATATTTTCGCACGATACTTCGTCCACGCCTGTAAACAGTGCGGAATCGCGGCAGTCCATCGCTCTCCCTCCCGTAAGGCCTGCTGCTTTACCGGTGCAGCGCAGCCGTTGACCTATTGCATTATCATATACCAGAGAGGAAAAAAAGTAAATGACAATTTCGCGAAAAAATCGGGTAAAAAATCGAGCGATCCCTGTAAAAAAGCATCCGCCTTATTTGGCGGATGCTTTGTCCTTGGCTTTGCGCGCATAGTCGTAAAACACCTGCGCGATGGGCGATAAAATGCTGTTTTTGTGCTTGACGATATAGAGCTGGCGGCGGAAGCGCGAGTCGGGGAAGGGGAAGGCGAGAAGCTTTCCGAACTGAACATAGTCCTGCGCGGCGCTCTGCGCGATGAGACCGACGCCGAGACCCTCACTGACCATCTGCTTGACGCTCTCGGTCGAGCGGATCTCGACCGCGGTGCGCAGCTGGGCGATGTCGATGCTGAGCTCATTTAAGAGTTCCTTGCCCGCCTGATACGTGCCGCTGCCCTTTTCGCGGCTGATGAACGTCTCTTCCTTGAGCTGCTCGATGGGGAAGGGCTTGCCCGCAAAGGCCTGATACTTTTCGGTGTTCGGCGCGATGAGCACCATCGGGTCGTTGGCAAAATCCTGATAGACGCATTTGTGGCTCGCCACCATCGTGCCGCAGAAGCCGATCTCTACGCTGCGCGTGGCGACGAGCTCCACGACCTTAGGACTGTCCTCCATCTGGATATTGAAGGTGATGTCCGGATAGCGGGCGCGGAAGTCCTGCAAAAGGTGCGGCAGATAATACTGGCTCGGCACCGTGGAGGCCGCGATGGAGATCGTACCCTTCATCTCCTGCGAGAAGTTGCGCAGCGCGATGGCCGCATTCTCGCGCACCTGCAGGATCTCCTTGGCGTATTTGTAGAGGAGCTTGCCCGCGTCGGAGGGGTAGGTCTCCTTCGTGGTGCGGACGATGAGCTTGATATTCAGTTTTCTCTCCAGTGCGGAGACGTGCGAGCTGATGGTCGGCTGCGTCAGGTGCAGCAGCTCCGCGGCGCGGGAAAAGCTGCAGTTTTCCACCACGTAGACGAACGCTTCGAGCTCTTTGATATCCATATCAATGTCCATGAAGTTCCCCCGTCAGACCGGCAAAAGCAAAATGTTTTGCGTTGATAGTGCGTTGAATGCTTATTTTTTAACAGTATACACAGTTTAGCGCCGTTTGTCCAGAGAGGGAAACGGCATTTTGCAGGATTTTATGCATTTTTTGCCCGTGCGATGCACCGCGCGGGCAAAAAATGACGACTTACTGCTTGTCCTGCGCCAGCGCCTCGCCCAGCGCGATGGCGAGCTGATCGGGGCAGGAGGTATTCTTGAAGCCGCAGCGGATGCCGCGCATGCGCGCGATGGCATCCTCGGCCTTCATGCCTTCGACCAGGCGCGAAATGCCCTGAAGGTTGCCGTTGCAGCCGCCGATGACCTCTACGCTCTTGATGGTGTGGTCGTCGTTCAGCTCAATGTGCATTTCCTTGGAGCAAACGCCCTTGGTGCGGTAGTTATAAGTCATTTCTATCTCTCCTTTTCTGATAGTCCGCGCCAATCATAGCACATTCGCCCTGCGTTCGCAAGGGATGCACCGAAAAAGGAAAGAAAAAGAAGATGCGGCAATTCGGGGTGGTATTCCGCGAACAACTGTGCTATAATTATCCTGTTAGAATATTGCCATTACAGAACAAAACGCAAAAGGAGTTGTTTTTTATGTCAGTTTTGACCGCCGTTGTTCTCGGCCTTGTGCAGGGGATCGCGGAATTTTTACCGATCTCGTCCTCCGGCCATCTCGCCATCGCGGAGCATTTACTAAGCATCCAGGGCGCGAGCAACGTGCCCGACTTTTTCGACGTGCTGCTCCACCTCGGCACGCTCGTGGCGGTGTTTGCCGCTTACTGGGATGATATCCGCGATATGATCGTGGAGTTTTTCACCGGCATCGGCGACCTTGCCCATCATCGCACGCCGAACCCCGTGCCGCCTGCGCGCCGCCTTATTCTGCTCATCATTGTGGGCACGCTGCCGCTTTTCGTCATGGTGCCGTTTCGCCGTTTTTTCACGGAGCTGAGTGATAATATGTACTTTATCGGCGGCGCACTGATCGTCACGGGCATCCTGCTCTTTGTGAGCGACCGTGTGCGCCATGGCCGCAAGACGGAAAAGACCGCCACGCTGCTCGACGCGCTGCTCGTCGGCATCGGTCAGGCCATCGCGCTGTGCCCGGGCATCTCCCGCTCCGGCATGACGATCACGGCGGGCTGCTTCACGGGCTTTGAGCGCAAGTTTGCCGTGCGCTTTGCATTCCTGCTCTCCATCCCCGCGGTGTTGGGGGCGAACATCCTGACACTCAAAGACGCGATCGACGCGGGCATCGACTTCTCCAGCGTGCCCGTGTACCTCGTCGGTGTCGTCGTCGCGGCGGTGTCGGGCTATGCGAGCATCCGCCTGCTGCGCTATGTTGCCGACAAGGGCCGTTTCGGCGCGTTTGCCTATTACTGCTGGGCCGCCGGCGTGCTGACGCTGGTGCTCACGATCCTGCACTAATTTTTGATTCTGAGGTGAATCATGGCACAACAGAAGAAAAAAAACACCACAACGAAAAAGAAAACGACGGGTTCGTCCCGCTCCTCGTCTTCCGGCAAGCGCACGGCGAAGAAGAATCAAAAGCGCCCCATCCGCCGCGAGGTCGCGGGCGCGATCCTGCTGGTGCTGGCGCTGTGCCTGGGCTTCAGCTATTTCCAGTCGGGCGCGTGGCTGCTCGATCAGCCGGCGAAGCTGTGCCGGTCGCTCTTTGGCTGGGGCTATTACCTCGTCGCGCCCGCACTGCTGCTGGGGAGCTACATTCTGCTCTTCCACCGCGGGCGGAACGTCGCGTCCTGCCTTGTCGGCACGGCGCTGCTGCCGGTCGTGTTCGGCGCGATCATGCACATCGCCCTCTGCAAAGAGAAGTATGTCAACATGGATGGCATCTTGAAGCTTCTGTGGACGAGCGGCAGCGCGCTCGAGTCCGGCGGCGCGGTGTCTGCATCGCTTGCGATCATGCTGGTGCTGCTGGTGAAAAAGGTGCTGGCGATGGTCCTGCTCGTCGTGCTGTTCGTCGCGTTTTTGATGATGGCGTTCCGCTTGACGCCTGCCGCCGTGATCGAGGCCGTGCGCTCGCACGAGCGCGTGCCCTATGAGCCAGTGGAGGAAGAAGACCTTCCGCCGCAGCGCACCCATGTGCCGCGCCGCAGTGCGCCGGTCCATACGCCGGACGCCGCCATCGACATTCCGCTCGACGGCGAGGAGCGCGTCATCAAGAAAAATCCCACGGGCGGCTTCTTCCGCAAGAAGTCCGATAATATCAAGAGCCCCGACGAGCTGTTAGCGGGCGGAAGTGCCGCGGAGACAAAGATCGCTGCACCCGTTTCGCCTGCCGCCGCGCCGTCCGCACCCGTTAAGCCTGTGACGGTGGAGGCCGACGACTTCGACCTGCCGCCGTTTGATACAGCGCCGAGCGCGCCCGCGCCGGTCGTCCCGGCACCCGCACCTGTGATGCACACACCGTTTGCCGCGCCCACGCCGAGCGTGCAGAGCGCACCCGTCGCCGCAGCCGCAGCAGCAACGACGGTTCCCGCCGTGCTGACCGACAAGCAGGAGGACAAGCTCCGCCGCGCCGAGGTCGATGCCGCGCGCGAGGAGGTCACGCGCGAGATCGAGGGCAGCGACGCGCAGCCCCAGCCGCCTGCATATCAGTATCCGCCCATCACGCTCTTAAAAGAGGGCAGCGTGACGAACGCCGCTGAGGCGGGCGCGGAGCTGCGCAACAACTCCCGCCGCTTGGCGCAGACGCTCACGAGCTTCGGCGTGGACGCCCAGCCGGGCGATGTGGTGCGCGGCCCGTCGGTCACGCGCTATGAGTTCACGCTCAGTCAGGGCGTGAAGCTCTCGAAGATCACAAATTTGCAGGACGATATCGCCCTTGCGCTGGGCGCGAGCGGCGTGCGCATCGCCCCCATCCCCGATAAGATCTCCGTCGTCGGCATCGAGGTGCCGAACAAGCTCGTTTCCCCCGTCGCCATCCGCACGGTGCTTGAATCGCGCGAGTTCACGCAGCATCCCTCCGCCACGGCGTTTGCCGTCGGCAAGGACATCAGCGGCAAGAACATCGTCGGGAATATCTCGAAGCTTCCGCACGTGCTCATCGCCGGTACGACGGGCTCCGGTAAGTCCGTGTGCACGAACTCGCTGATCGTCTCGATGCTCTATAAGTCAACGCCCGAAGAGGTGCGCTTTATCATGGTCGACCCGAAGATGGTCGAGCTTGCGCCCTACAACGGCATCCCGCACCTGCTCATCCCCGTCGTCACCGACCCGAAAAAGGCTGCGGGCGCGCTGCAATGGGCCGTGTACGAGATGATGAAGCGCTACAAGATGTTCTCCGAGCACAACGTCAAGGACCTTGCCTCCTATAATAAGGTGGCGGAGACGGACGAAACGCTCAAAAAGCTGCCGAGCGTCGTTGTCGTCATCGACGAGCTGGCCGACTTGATGCTCGTTGCGGCGAAGGAGGTCGAAGAGTCGATCTGCCGCGTGGCGCAGATGGGCCGCGCCGCGGGCATGCACCTGGTTATCGCGACGCAGCGTCCGTCCGCGGACGTCATCACGGGCCTGATGAAGGCCAACATCCCGAGCCGCATCGCGTTCGCGGTCGCTTCCGCGATGGAATCGCGCATCATCCTCGACACCGCGGGCGCGGAAAAGCTCGTGGGCCGCGGCGATATGCTCTATGCCCCGCTGGGCGAAGGCAAGCCCAAGCGCGTGCAGGGCTGCTTCATCTCGAGCGAGGAGATCGAGCGCGTGGTCAACTTCGTCAAGGAAAACGGCGAGACGGACTACGACGAATCCGTTATCGACAAGATCAACGCCGCCGTCGCCGAAAAGGAGAAGGGCAGCGCCAAGGGAGGCGGCAATGCCGCGCCTGATCAGAACGCCGCCGACGATGTGGATGAGCTGCTCCCCGCCGCGATCGACGTGGTCATGGAGACGGGTCAGGCGTCCGTCTCGATGCTCCAGCGCCGCTTGAAGCTCGGCTATTCGCGCGCCGCGCGCATCGTCGACGAGATGGAGACGCGCGGCATCGTGGGCCCGTTCGAGGGCTCGAAGCCCCGCCAGCTGCTTATCACGAAAGAGCAGTGGCAGGAGCTCAAGATGAAGGGCGCCTACGGAGCAGCGCCACCGGAAGCGGAAGAGCTTCCGCCGCCGGACGAGGAAAACTGAACAAAGCGAAAGCACCGTAGATGAAATTCATCTGCGGTGCTTTTTTGCGCGTGTTTGGTTCCCCGCGCACAGGAGTCGCATAGACTGTCGGGGAAGAAGAAATGGGGGAGGAGATCGACATGGCCTATTCCGACAGGGAGCTGCTCGCGCGCCTCATCGAGTGCGAAGCGGGCGGCGAGGGCGAGAATGGGATGAAAGCCGTGGCGAGCGTCGTGATGAACCGTGTGCGCTCGACGGGCGGCGAATACGCGCGCGTGGGGCAGGGCAGCATCCGCAATATCATCTTTCAGCCGGGGCAGTTCGTCTGCGCGAGCGAGACCGAGCGCGGCAGCTACAACCCGCAGAACATCTACAACATGCGCCCGACCGATATCCATTACGAGATCGCGGACTGGGCCATCGCGGGCAACCGATTGCACGGCCTTGGAACGGCGCTGTGGTTCTTTAACCCGTTTTCGCCGTCCTGCCGCGCGAATTTTCCTTCAAATGTGGGGACGTTCGTCATGCGTATCGGCGACCACTGTTTTTATAACCCCACCGCCGCGTATTACGACACCTGAGAAAAGCAAATCAGCAGCAACGGGAAAGGGAGAGGACGTTTTTATGATCCAGATGGGAAAAAGCATGCCGTGCCTTTATGAGCAGATGGCTGCCGTGCCCGCCATGGCGAGCGCGCAGCAGAGCGGCAACAGCAATAATAGCAGCAATAATAGCAGTAATAACAACAGTAACAACAACGTGAGCCAGAGCTATGAGGAAATGCTTGGAGGATCGTCGGGGGCGGGAGGCATGTCGCTCGTGCCGCAGAGCGGCGCGAGCGGGCAGTTCCAGCCCACGCCCGACGAGATCGAAGAGTCTCGGACGGTCGACAAGATGGCCTACAATTCGTGGAAGGGGATGCTCGCGCGCAACATCGGCCGCGCAGTCATCGTGAGCTTCCTCGTCGGTTCGCAGAACACGGTCGTGGCGGTCGGCACGCTACAGGAGGTCGGAAACGACTATATCACGCTGTTCCACCCCGGCCGCAGCGCCTACATCACCGCCGACATCTACTCCATCCGCTTCGTGGAGTTCCCGCAGGGGAACAACGTGATCACACTCAACTAAAAAGGGACGCTTTCGCGTCCCTTCATTTTTGCTTTTGCGTTCGCAGACGCAAAGAATTTTGATCGTCGATCGCCGCGACCAGCGCGTGGCGATCGACACCTCTCGCTCCGCGCGTGTCGCAGCCGCCAGCGGCGGCAAGGCACAAAGCGGAGTGTGGCCTTTCTCAAAAAAGCGGCTTTACCGCTTTTTTGAAGTACTTAGAATCTTCTTCTCCGGCCGCGGTAGCCGCTGCCGGCTCTGCCGCGGCGGCGGTGGCCGTAGCGACGGCGGCGGGAGAACATCGTCACATAGACGACGAGCGCGACGATCAGCAGTACGACCACGATCAACAGAATGCGGACGAGCGGCTTTGCGAAAAAGTCAGACACCCTGCGCTGCGCCGTCAGGAACCACGAGGCCGATACATCGTTCAGCGCTAAGAGGTCCGTCTCGGCGTAGACCTTACCATTGTAGGAGAGCGTCAGCTTGCCGAGCACGTCGCCCGCGGAAACGGGCGCGTCGACCGTGTCGTTCGTGAGCGTCACGGTGCGCTCAAGCATGTCGGGCTCGACATTGTCGGGCAGCAGGCAGGCGATATCCTCCGCCGCGTGGGTCGAAACGTAGCTCGCCTCGCTCGAAAGCGCGACGGGCACCTCCTGCACAAGGTCGGAGGAGGAGAGAATGTCGCGGAGGACAAAGTTGTCAAAGCCCCAGTCGAACATGCGCGACGTTTCGGAGAAGCTGCGCGTCTGGATGGTCACACCGTCCTCGAGCGTCACGCGCTCCGCGCCCAGCACCACGCTGATCATGTGGCGGCTGCCGCGCAGGGCGGACGAAATGAGGCAGTAGCCCGCCTCGGGTGTCGAGCCGGTCTTGATGCCCTGCGCGTCGCGGTACACATAACCGCGGGCGCGCCAGTTGGAAATGAGAAAGTTCGTCGAATGCAGCTCACGCGGCTTGTCGGTCATGTTCGTGGCGGGCACGGTGTAGCTCTTGGAGTTGCAGATCTCCATGAATTTGTCATGCTTCAGCGCCTCGCGCGTGATGAGGTAGAGGTCCCACGCGGTCGTGTAGTGCTGGGAATTGTGAAGACCCGTGGCGTTGGCAAAGTGCGTGTGCTCGCAGCCAAGCTCCGCCGCGCGCTCGTTCATGCGCGCGACAAAGGCGTCGACCGAGCCGTAGAGCGTTTCGCCCAAAATGTTGCACGCCTCGTTCGCCGAGACGATGAGCATGCAGTTGAGCAGCTGTTCGACCGTCATCGTTTCGCCGGGGACGATGTTCGCCGTGCTGCCGTCGCTCGACAGCCCCTCGAACGCCGATTCCGTCGCAGTGACGGAGTCGGTCAGCGCGATCTTGCCCTCGTCGATGGCTTCAAACACCAGCAGCGCGACCATCACCTTTGTGAGTGACGCGGGGAAGTTCTCCTGATGGGCGTTTTTCTCATAGAGAATTTCGCCCGTGTCGGCCTCAATGAGAAGGCCGGCCTTCGCGTCGAGTGTGAAGTCCTCATAGGCGTCGGCGCTCGTGAGCGAAAAGAGCGGGAGCAGGAGCGCAAAAGATAAAAAAAGTGAAAACCAGCGGCGTTTTTTCATGGAAATATACCTCGTTGTATGATACAATCAAATAGAATACAGTGAAGAGGAGCGCGCCGTTCGGCACGCTTCGACATCAGTATAGCAAAAAAGGCAGGCGAGCGCAACCGTGGAAAAGCAAGAAAAGAAAACCAAAGTCAGCGGCGTCTACCTTGTGCTCGCCGCGCTGACGGTGCTGTTCGCCGTTTCACTCGTTTTTCTGCACAAAACGGCCTACGAGGGTGCCTCGCACGGGAATTACACCGTGACGACGCAGGACAAGACCGATGAGATCACCGCGCCCACGCGCGTGCTGATCAATGTCAACACCGCGACGGCGGAAGAGCTTGAAACGCTGACGGGCATCGGCCCGTCGCTCGCGCAGGCGATCATCGACTACCGCGCAGAGCACGGTGCATTTGAGACGGCGGAGGATCTTTTGAACGTCAAGGGCATCGGAGAGGCGAAGCTCGAGGGATTCCGCGCGGAGATCACATTCACGGAGGAGGATGGCAATGAAAATTCTGGTGGTTGACGACGAGCAGCTTCTCGTCAAGGGCATGAAATTCAATCTGGAAAACGAGGGCTACACGGTCGAGACCGCCTACGACGGCGCGACCGCCATCGACATGGCGAAAAGCGGCGGGTTTGACCTCATCATCCTCGATCTGATGATGCCGCAGGTGGACGGGCTGACGGCCTGCATGCGCATCCGCGAATTTTCCAATGTGCCCATCATCATGCTGACCGCCCGCAGCGAGGACGCCGACAAGATCATCGGCCTTGAGTCCGGCGCGGACGACTATATCACAAAGCCGTTCAACATCTTAGAGCTCAAAGCGCGCATCCGCGCGCTGCTGCGCCGCGCGAACGCCGCACCGCAG
>ERZ791645.2189-NODE-2189-length-10332-cov-3.039895_pt1 | contig 10332 bp, 6 predicted proteins | sample MGYA00509939_ERZ791645 | MGnify/ENA primary metagenome ERZ791645 (study PRJEB30046, sample SAMN00715249) | human gut metagenome | study: EMG produced TPA metagenomics assembly of the A metagenome-wide association study of gut microbiota in type 2... | reverse complement strand
TCCAACACTTCGTAACTTCTCCGTATTTTTTCTTTCTGATTTAGATGAGCTGTTTCTGCGCCTGCACTGGCGCTCATTTACTATGAACGACTACCGCTTGGAATCGCCGCCGATTTTGCGCGATTTTCTATCCTACCACGAGACCATCAAAGCCCACTCGCAGAAAACGGTCGATGAATATTTCCTCGACCTGCGCAACTTTTTCCGCTATTTGAAGCAGTCGCGCGATCCGTCGCTGCGCGGCCTCCCTCTCAATGAAATTTCCATCATGGACGTCGATCTTGACTTTGTGAAAAAAGTAACATTGACCGATATTTACGCCTACATGACCTATCTGAGCCGTGACCGCGTGCTGCATCAAAACAGCGACGTGTCCGACTACGGCTTAAATGCCGCGTCCAGAGCGCGAAAAATCGCGACAATTCGGTCTTTTTACAACTATTTGGTCAATAAAGCACACCTTTTGGACACGAATCCCTGCAAGGACCTCGATTCCCCCAAGATCAAAAAGTCGCTGCCGAAGTACCTGACGCTCGACGAGAGCGTGCAGCTTTTGCAGTCCGTCGACGGGCAGAACCGCGAGCGCGACTACTGCATTCTGACGATCTTTCTGAACTGCGGGCTGCGAATCTCCGAGCTCTGCGGCCTTGATCTGCAGGATATTCAGGACGACGCGCTGCGCGTGCTCGGCAAGGGCAACAAGGTGCGCATCGTCTACTTAAACGACGCCTGCAAGGATGCGCTCAAGCGTTATCTCGCCGTCCGCCGCCCCATCTCCGGCCGCGATCACAATGCCCTCTTCCTCTCGTCGCGCAACGAGCGCATCAGCCGCTCGAGCGTCCACGCGCTCGTCAAAAAGCACCTGAGCGCCGCGGGGCTCGACGCTTCAGAATACTCCTCGCACAAGCTGCGCCACACGGCGGCAACGCTCATGCTGCAAAATGGCGTGGACGTCAAAGCCGTGCAGGAGGTGCTCGGGCATGAGCATCTGAACACGACGGAGATCTACACACACATTGATAACGACGCGCTGCGCGTGGCTGCAAAGGCAAATCCCTTGTCGCATGTAAAGATAAAAAAGAACGAGGATTAAAATTGACTTTCCCGGCTTCATCCGATATACTTAATAGTTGATGAAATGTATTTTTCAAGGAGGGTTTCCATGAATACACAAGAGCTTTCCCCCATCTGCCGGCAGGTGCGGCGCGACATCATCACGATGACCGCCAACGCCGGCAGCGGCCACCCCGGCGGTTCGCTGTCCGCGGTGGAGCTGATGACCAGCGTCTTCTTCAATCACATGCGCGTTGACCCGCAGAACCCGCACGATCCCGACCGCGACCGCTTCGTGCTCTCCAAGGGTCATGCGGCTCCCTGCTACTACGCGGTGCTCGCCGCTAAGGGCTTTATCTCCCGCGACGAGTATGAAAACTTCCGCCAGCTGCACTCCATCCTGCAGGGCCACCCCGACGCCAAGAAGGTCCCCGGCGTGGACGCCTCCACCGGCTCTCTCGGTCAGGGCGTGTCCATCGCCGTCGGCATGGCGCTGGGTGCCAAGCATCTCGGCAAGGATACGAAGGTCTTCGCCCTCGTCGGCGACGGCGAGAGCCAGGAGGGTCAGATCTGGGAGGCCTATATGGCCGCCGCGCACTATAAGCTCGACAATCTGACCGTCATCATCGACAACAATGGCCTACAGATCGACGGCACGAACGACCAGGTCATGAGCCTTGGCGATCTGCCCGCCAAGCTCCGCGCGTTCGGCTTTGACCTCGTCGAGCTGCCCGACGGCAACGATCTCGACGCCGTCGAGGCCGCGCTCTCCAAGCCTACCATGCCCGGCAAGCCCAAGGCCATCCTTGCACACACCGTCAAGGGCAAGGGCGTTTCGTTCATGGAGAATCAGGTCGGCTGGCACGGCAAGGCCCCAAATGCCGAGCAGCGCGAGCAGGCTTTGAAGGAATTGGAGGACTAAGAACATGGCTGATAAAATTGCAACCCGTCAGGCTTACGGCGAAGCGCTGATCGAACTGGTCGAAAAGAATGATAAGGTCGTCGTGCTCGACGCCGACCTCGCCAACGCCACGCAGACCTGCAAGGTCGCCAAGGCGCACCCCGAAAAATTCTACAACTGCGGCATTGCCGAGGCCAACATGGTCGACATTGCCGCCGGTATGTCCACGATGGGTCTCATCCCCTACTGCTCCTCGTTCGCGATGTTCGCGGCGGGCCGCGCCTACGAGCAGATTCGAAACTCTGTCGCCTACCCGCACTTCAACGTCAAGGTCTGCGCGACCCATGCGGGCGTCAGCGTCGGCGAGGACGGCGGCAGCCACCAGTGCATCGAGGACATCGCCCTCATGCGCGTCATCCCCGGCATGACGGTCATCTGCCCCGCGGACGCCAACGAGGCCAAGGCCGCCACCATGGCGATCGCCGAGATGAACGGTCCTGTCTACATGCGCCTTGCGCGCCTTGCCACCCCCGTTTTCGAGGGCGACATGGTCAAGCCCTTTGAGATCGGCAAGGCCAACGTCCTGCGCGAGGGCAAGGATGTCGCGATCTTCGCGACCGGCCTGATGGTCAGCGAATCCCTCGCCGCCGCGGAGAAGCTCGCCAAGGAGGGCATCGACGCCGCCGTCATCAACATCCACACCATCAAGCCCATCGACGCTGCGTGCGTCACCGAATGGGCTGAAAAGTGCGGCAAGGTCATCACCGTCGAGGAGCACAGCGTCATCGGCGGCCTTGGTGACGCCGTGGCCGACGTCCTGATGGGTAAGGTCAACTGCAAGTTCCATAAGATCGGCGTGAACGACCGCTTCGGCCAGTCCGGCAAGGCGGCGGACGTGCTGCGCGAATACGGCCTGACGGCCGATCAGATCGCCGAGACCGTCAAGGCGAACATCTGATGAACACCGCGCCCGAGTGCGTCGACATGACGGAATCGCTGCGCCGCGGCGCAGGCCGCCTGCTTTATAACGGAGATGAAGGCTCTCTCGTCCTCAGCACGGACGGAACGTTTCTGCTGAGCGACATACAGGACGGCGCGCTTCTGTGCGAAAAGATTCGCACGCTTTGCCCTGCCACTCCCAAGCTGTCCACCGTCAAAAGTGACGATGCCGCAGCAGCGCTGATGCGGGAATTCTCCCTGCACGATTCCATGCGCTGCACGCAGTGGGTCTATGAAAAGGGCGAGCCGCCCTGCCCCGTCACGGCGGACATCCGCCCGCTGACGCAGGAGCACGCGGCGCTGGCCGCGTCCGTCTATCACGACGGCGACGGTGCGTACATCCGCGACCGCATCGAACACGGCACACTCTTCGGCGTATTTGAGAGCGATGCCCTCGCAGGCTTCGCCGGTTTTCATGACGACGGCAGCATGGGCATGCTCGAAATTCTACCGCCGTCCCGCCGCCGCGGGTATGCCGCGCAGCTGGAAGCATTTCTGATCGCCGCGGCGCTGAAGGAGGGCCGCACGCCCTACTGCCACGTGGTCGACGGAAACGAAGCGTCGCTGCATTTGCAGCGGAAAATGGGCCTCACCTGCACCCGCCTTCCCGCGATCTGGGTCAATTAAGCAAAGAAAGGAGACAAAGCGAATCGGTTTTGTCTCCTTTTTTCAAAAATATCGCAAATCCTCTTGCAAAATCAAATTTCTGTGTTACAATGTAATTAGTTCCAAACGTACCAAACATTTGAAATAACTTTTTATCAAAGGAGAAGATATTATGCCGCTCGTAACATCTACTGAAATGTTCAAAAAAGCCTATGACGGCGGATACGCCATCGGCGCGTTCAACGTCAACAACATGGAGATCGTGCAGGGCATCACCGAGGCCTGCCAGGAGGAGCACGCTCCCGTGATCCTGCAGGTTTCCAAGGGCGCCCGCGCCTACGCGAACCACACCTACCTCGTCAAGCTCGTGGAAGCTGCTGTCGAGTGCTGCCCCGATATCCCCATCGTGCTGCACCTTGACCACGGCCCGGACTTCGAGACCTGCAAGTCCTGCATCGACGGCGGCTTCACCTCCGTCATGATCGACGCCTCCTCCAAGCCCTTTGCCGAAAATATCGAGATCACGAAGAAGGTCGTCGAGTACGCACATGACCACGGCGTCGTGGTCGAGGCCGAGCTCGGCACCCTCGCCGGTATTGAGGACGAGGTCAAGGTCGCCGCGCACGAGGCGTCCTACACCCATCCCGAAGAAGTCGAGGAATTCGTCTCCAAGACTGGCTGCGACTCTCTTGCCATCGCCATTGGTACCTCTCACGGCGCTTACAAGTTCAAGCCCGAGCAGTGCACCGTCAATGAGCAGGGCATCCTTGTCCCGCCCCCGCTGCGCTTCGATGTGCTGAAGGAAGTCTCCAAGCGTCTGCCCGGCTTCCCCATCGTGCTGCACGGCTCCTCCTCCGTCCCGCAGGAGTATGTCAAGATGATCAACGAGCACGGCGGCAAGATGCCCAACGCTATCGGCGTGCCCGAGGATCAGCTGCGCGAGGCCGCAAAGCTCTCCGTCTGCAAGATCAACATCGACTCCGACCTGCGCCTTGCCATGACCGGCACCGTGCGCGCCTTCCTCGATGAACATCCCGACAAGTTTGACCCGCGCGAGTATCTCAAGCCCGCCCGCGCCAACATCAAGGAGCTCGTCCGCCACAAGCTCGTCGATGTGCTCGGCTGCGCCGGCAAGGCCTAAGCGATAAGGAGAACTGCTATGAGTGAATTGAAAGGCGCGTGCATCATCGGCCAGTCCGGCGGCCCGACCTCCGTCATCAACGCGAGCGCTTACGGCGTCATCCGCACGGCGCTCGATTCCGGCTGCATCACGAATGTCTACGGCGCAGAGCACGGTATCAAGGGCGTGCTCGAAGACCGCCTGTTCGACATGAGTCAGGAAGACCCGAAGGAGCTGGAGCTTTTAAAGTACACCCCCTCCTCCGCCCTCGGCTCCTGCCGCTACAAGATGAAGGACCCCGACGAGGACGACACCGATTACAAGCACATCCTTGAGGTATTCAAAAAGCACGACGTCCGCTATTTCTTCTACAACGGCGGAAATGACTCGATGGATACCTGCAATAAGATCAGCAAGTACATGCAGAAGGTCGGCTACGAGTGCCGCGTCATGGGCGTGCCCAAGACGATCGACAACGACCTTTATGGCACCGACCATTGCCCTGGCTACGCCAGCGCCGCCAAGTACATCGCGACGAGCCTGATGGAGGTCTATCAGGACGCGCACGTCTACGACACGGGCATGATCTGCATTGTCGAGATCATGGGCCGCCACGCCGGTTGGCTGACTGCCGCCGCCGCGCTCGCGACGAAGTACGGCGCGGGTCCCGACCTCATCTACCTGCCCGAGACTGATTTCGACATGGACACGTTCCTTGCCGACGTCGAGCGCATCTATAAGGAGACCGGCAGCTGTATGGTCGCCGTATCCGAGGGCATCCACTATGCCGACGGCAGCTTTGTCTCCGAGGCCAAGACCAGCGCGACGGACGGCTTTGGCCACGCGCAGCTCGGCGGCCTCGCCGCGCTGCTGGCGAGCATCGTGAAGGAAAAGACCGGCGCGAAGGTGCGCGGCATTGAGCTGTCGCTGCTCCAGCGCTGCGGCGCACACCTCGCAAGCGAGACCGATATCGAAGAGGCCGTCATGGCCGGTCGTGCCGCGGTGGAGAACGCCGTCGCCGGCATCACCGACAAGATGGTCGCCTTTGAGCGTGAGACTGTGGACGGCCACTACGTTTGCAAGACGAAGCTGCTGCCGCTCACCGAGGTCGCAAACTTCGAGAAGAAGATCCCGCTCGAGTGGATCAACGACTCTCACAACGGCGTCAAGCAGGAGTTCATCGACTATGTCCTCCCCCTCATCCAGGGCGAGCCCAAGCTCCCGAAGGAGGACTCCCTCCCCCGTTTCGCCAAACTCAAAAAAGTGCTGGCCAAGTAAATTTTTCAGTAAAAAAGGAACCGATTCTTTCGAATCGGTTCCTTTTTATATCATTCCGGTCAGTCCTCTGCAAACCACTCGCCGAGAATATCTGTGGTAAGCGGCAGCGTCGTTTCCTTCGTGCCGCTTTCCGTGTAGAGCGTCAGCGTAACGGTATTGTCCTGTGCGTGATAGGTCTCCGCCCGCGCGGTCACGCCGAGGGGCGCACTCAGGCGCGCAAGCTGCGCGTCCGCCTTATCCCAGTCGACCTCACTGCGCTGAGAGCCCCCCTCCGCGGCGTTCCAACGGTAGACAAAAACACACGACATGCCGTCGCCAAAGGTGCTGCGCGTAATGAGTTCGCTGCGCCCATCTCCCGTGAGATCAAGCGGCCATGCGCCGTCGCCCTCCGCCGCATCATCAAAGTCATAGCCAAAGGTCCTGCCCGCATAGACGAAGCCCTGCTCCGTCAGCGCATAGAAGTCACAAACTGTCATAACTATGCCTTGGATCGTTTCAAGCTCGAAGCCCGGAAATCCGAGCACATCGTCCCGTGCGGTGAGGGAGACTTTTTCGGCAGCGTTGCCATTCCCGATCCAAGTGCCGCGATTCACGCCGAACGGTATGTCGATCTCCGCACCGTCCGCGCCAAAGAGCGCGTAGCGCGCATAGCCAGCCTCATCCGGCTCGTAGACTCTCAGCGTGACGGTCTGATCACCGGCCTCCTCGGTCTGCGTGAGCAGCGCGGTGGGCGCGTCAGCCTCCTCCGGTGGCAATTCCTCTATGATGGGCTGCGGGGTGCGGCTTGCTAAGATGATGCTGACAAGCGCCGCTGCCACCAGCAGCGGCAGCGCGATCTTTCGGCCCATATCCTCTTCCTCCTGTTATCCTTCTTATAGAACAGCATAACAGCGGGCAGCGGAAATGACAAGTTACAAAGTGATGACATTCCAGTTACAGGAATGTAACAAAGCGAGAGGAACCTCCTCTCGCTTTGTTTCTTTACAGGATGATACAGATAAGACCGCCCGTGCCCTCGTTGATGATGCGCTCAAGCGTCTGGCGGAGCTTGAGGCGCGCGTCGTCCGGCATGTGCTTGAGCTTTGCCTGCAAGTCTTCGTTCACGATCTCGTGGAAGCTGCGGCCGAAGATGTTGGACTGCCAGATCTTCGTCGTGTCGCCCTCGAACTCCTGCAAGAGGTAGTTGACCATGTCTTCGCTCTGCTTTTCATTGCCGACGATGGGCGAAACCGTCGTTTCGATGTCGGCGCGGATGATATGCAGGCTCGGCGCGCTCGCCTTGAGCCTCACACCGTAGCGTCCGCCCTGCTTCATGATCTCCGGCTCCTCCAAGTTCAGCTCGTCGACCGTCGGCACAACGATGCCGTAGCCTCTCTCGCGCGCGTCGGACACCGCCTGCGCCACCTTGTCGTACTCCGCCTTGACCGACGAGAGCTCAGTGAGAAGGCTCAGCAGATCGCCGTCATCCTTCACATCGAAGCCCGACTGCTCGCTCAGCGTCCGGTAGAACAGTGCGCGCGGGAGCTGCAATTCCGCCGCGGCGACGCCCGTGCCGAGCTGAATGGACGTGATGCGCGCGCTGCTGACGCTTTCGCAGCCGCCGATGGCGCTGATCGCGCCCTGCACCTCTCGGATACAGTGGAGGCTGCCTGTGTTCTCGCGGATGGCCTGATAGAGGCCGCTTTTGATCGGGTGATCGTCGGCAAGCGCCTCGACCCACGGCGGGATGAAGAGGTCCAGCTCGCAGAGCGGGAACTCGTAAAGGATGGCCTTGAGAATCATTCCCACTGCGTTGTCGTCGAGCGTCAGGCAGTTGACGGGCAGACATGTCACGCCATAGCGTGAAGCGATATCCCTTGCCATTGCCTGCACGCGATCGCTTTCCGGCTCTGTCGCGTTGAGCAGGACGAGGAAGGGCTTGCCGATCTCCTGTAATTCGCGGATGACGCGACCCTCGGCCTCTATGTAGTCCTCGCGCGGGATATCGGTGATACTGCCGTCGGTCGTCACAACGACGCCGATGGTCGAATGCTCGCGGATGACGCGCGTTGTGCCAAGCTCCGCCGCCTCACTCATCGTCACCTCGTGGTCGAGCCACGGCGTCGAGACCATGCGGGGGCTCTCGCCCTCCATCTGCCCCGTCGCGCCGGGGATCATATAGCCCACGCAGTCGATGAGCCGGACCGAGCAGCTGCTTCCCTCGTCAAGCGCAATGTCCACCGCCTCTTCCGGCACGAACTTCGGCTCCGCCGTCATCACCATGCGGCCGCTGCCGCTCTGCGGCAGCTCATCCTTCGCCCGCTCGCGGCGGTAGACATTGTCGATATTCGGGATGACCTGCGTTTCCATAAAGCGCTTGATGAACGTCGACTTGCCCGCGCGCACGGGGCCGACGACGCCGATGTAGATGTCCCCCGCCGTGCGGGTCGAAATATCCTGATAGATCTCCGTATTCATGCTCATACCCTCTTCCTCCGTTCCTCAGCGCCTGCGCGGGATCAGCAGCAGCTTTCCGATCACCGCGGCGGATTCCTCCTTGAGCTCGTTGGCCGCGAGGATGGCCTCGACCGTTGTGCGGTACAGCTTGGCAATATCCCACAGCCGCTCGCCCTGCTTCATCGCGCGGAGCACGAGCGAGGGGACGTTCTCGTCCTTTTTCCCGCACTCCTCGGCCTCAAGCGACTGAAGACAAGGATAACGCGGCATTTCCGCCACGCTGACGGCAAACGTTACGGGGAAGCGCAGCTCCACGCCGTCCGTGCCGACGGACGCGGCGATCTCGCCCGCGTACATGTCCTGCACCCGCGCCTGTCCGCTGCCCGGAAGGTCGGTCTCGAGCAGCACCTCGCTCCGCCGCTCGGAGAGCAGCGGCACGGCGTTTTCGTCGAGATACAGCACGCGCAGATTCGCCGTCGCGCGCAGCGACGCGCTCTCTCCCCCGCCGCTCACGCCCGCGCTGCTGAAGATCACGTCCGTCGCCAGCACCGTCTGCACCTCGGCCCCGGTCTCGATCTTTTCGCGCACGAGCTGCTCGCGCAGCACCAGCGCCGCGCTGTCGCACAGCTCGACCGTCTCCGTCTTCGCGGTCAGGTCGTAGGCCGTGCTGTAAAGGTCCGCCACACAGCAAACGCTTTTCACCTCGCGCACCGCTGTGAACGCGCTGATGTAGAGCCGCAGCGAGATGGCGCGGTTGTTGTCCGGCTCGCTCTCGCTGCCGACATGGATCTCCGCGCCTGTCAGGCGCAGCGACGCGCGCACCGTCGTCTCGCCCTCCTCTTCGGCAAGTCCGTCGAGGATCTGCGAAAACGGCAATTCACTGCTCATCGACGCAAGATTCCCGCTCTCATCCAAGTAGATGGCATCCAGCCGCGCGACGCCCTTGAGCACGATCTTGTTGCCGATCGACTTGCAGTCAGTCACGCGCAGCGCGCACTTTGTGCGTAAAAGCTCCTGAATGGGCTCCTTCGTGCCCGAAAGCAGCACTTCATCGGAAAATGTGAAGTCCTTTTCCCGAATGGCGCGGATAATACCGATGTCCTTTTTCTCGCACAGCGTTTCGATCTTGTAGGCTTCCTGCTCCTTCACGCCGCTGCACACGCTCAGCGACGCGGGCACGTAGGGCGTAAGCGTCAGCTCCACGTTCACGCGCGTGAACACCTTGCGCGGATTGAGAATGCGCACCTCGCACGAGCAGAGCCGGCCGTCGAGGCAGCTGTCCGCGCTGCCGCTCAGCGCGCGCCCCTCGATCGTCTCGTCGAGCGGCAGCGTGTATTCAAATGACTTCATCCCCTGCGCGTCCTCGGCCACGTACAAAAGCGTCATGCGGACCATGCCCGACACCTGCGCTTTTCCGTCTGCGATCTCACGGCTGCGCAGGAAAAGGCACCCGCTCGCATCCACGATGCGGGCAATGTCCGGCAGATAGTCCGGCACGATGGTCTCCGTTGTCTCCTCGCGGTTCTCGCTGAGCTGCGGTAACGCCTGATAACAGGCAAACTGCTCCTTTTTCAATTCCAGTTCCATTGCAGTCCCTCTCCTTCGGCTAAGTGGTTACTGCACTCTATGCACTGTGGACGCGCGTTATGCTTCCTCCCTGACGCCAAATACGCGCCGCAGCAGCGACGAGAGGACCTTGGGTGACTTCCAAACGACAATTTTCATGCTTTTCCCTCCCAATATTCATACCCTTTTCAACCGATGTTAGAATCTGCGCAGGCATCCGATGCCGCAAAAGATGAGAAGAAATGCGACCAGAAACATCAGCGCCCCCACCGGAAAAACAGCCGCGATGAAAATACCGAGCCCCAGCGCCAGCGCGCAAACACCCACGCAGTGCCACGGGCCGAACAGCGGCGGTCCCGGCGGGCGCGGCGGC
>ERZ791645.2188-NODE-2188-length-10334-cov-3.062263_pt1 | contig 10334 bp, 12 predicted proteins | sample MGYA00509939_ERZ791645 | MGnify/ENA primary metagenome ERZ791645 (study PRJEB30046, sample SAMN00715249) | human gut metagenome | study: EMG produced TPA metagenomics assembly of the A metagenome-wide association study of gut microbiota in type 2... | reverse complement strand
ACAGTACAAAAGAACAATATCAAATATGATTGATATTGTTCCGAATTCAAATGACATTGTTCCAGATTTTGTTGACATAGTTCTCGAAAATAACGGCATAAGGTTGTGTATAAATATGGTGAAATCGGTCAGCAGTATGCGGATATCGCTTCAATAGAACAGAAGGAAAGATCGCTTATCGGATGCCATTTTTTCTACAGGAAAATGTCCTAAAAAAGTAAGAGAAAAGATAAAACGCTGCAATGTTTTTCTGTTATACTCCTTAATATAAAAGACGTGTTTTCGTATGGTTCACAGTCAACGCAGGAAATACGCATATCTGCAGGCATGTTTTGGAGTGTGAAACCATACCATTCAGGGATAAGGAGGAATCAGTATGAAAAAAAGAATGTTGACAGCGATCGGATTATCAGCCATGATAGCAGTTTCTCTTGCGGGATGCAGCACGACGGTGTCTGTGCCGGATACCGTGAAGGTCGAAAATGTGGGAGACAGTTCGGACGGAAAGATCACCATGGACAGCAGTGAGACGGTGAAGATCGTGCCGGATATGGCGAAGATCGTGTTTGCGGTTACTTCTGAGGCGACTAAAGCGGATGAGTGCCAGCAGAAGAATACGGACGGCTTAAATTCCCTGACCGAATACCTGAAAGGACAGGGGATCAATGAAAAGTCCATCACGACCTCCGGATATTACCTGAATCCACGGTATGACTGGAGCAGCAACACGAGGAAGCTCATACCCAAACTCCGCAAACACAGACATCACAAATCCGGAACAATCCGTTCCGTTTGTCAGGCTTGTCCCTCCCCAGACATATGGGTTTCCAAGGAACTGCATCGCATAATTTACCATGGATGACAGACTGCTTGAGGAACTACTGTCAGAGGATGTCTTAGAAGCGATCCCGGATGACTTGATCGATACGGCGCGGTCAAGATTAAACGTCACCTTAACGAAATCCTTGCTGACAAATGCTTTCTCATTATCAATGCTGATGCACATCCAGTTCTTCAGATTGTTGTACATCTTCCCGGTATTAATATTCTTAAGATCGGACTTCTTGCAGTGCTTGGCAATATAATTCTTCATCCAGCTCTTTGTCAGATTCTTTTTATAAATATCATACTCATCCTCCTCGGAAATCTGATCATAGATCCCTGCATCCGTTGAAGGAAGATAACGTACATTTAACGTCTCTGTATTCACAGAGATTCGAAGATTGGCGATCTTTTTGGCAAGTTCCTCTGCCTCATGATCCTTTGCCAGATAACTCGCCTTAACATAGCCTTTCACCTTGCCGGACACGATCTTCGCCCAGCCCTTATTGATCGTATAAATATTACAGCCGGAATGCTTCGTCATCTTGCCGATCACCTTTGCACTCTCGCCCGGCTTATTTCTAACATTCAGGTAAGAATCCACATCTGCAACACCAAGTCTGTCATACTTGAGATTCAGCTTGAGATGACTGTCCTTCTTCTTGGTCGTTTTCTTGTCAGAGCTGTCTGTTGTCTCCTTAGAAACCGTTGTGGATGTGTTCTTAACAGATACCTGCTCTGCCGTAACCTCCATATTCTTCTCTGCGGTCTCCTCCTTCTCCTGCTCTGCAAGAACAGCATCGCTGTACTTGTCCAGGCTGAGATTGATGCCCGCCATCGGCTTCTCGGTTGCCACCGTGCCTGCATGGATCGTCGCTGCGCCACCAGTGACAAGCACCGCGACCAGTACTGCTGCAATCCATTTTATATTCTTTCGGTACATGTTATTCCTCATTTCTATCAAAGAATGTTAAATATTCATTCTAAATGTTACACATATATTACAAAAGAATTATAGCAGTATGCCGATTTCTTGTCAAACCATAAATGCATTTATGGAATCATCCCCGAGGAAATAACCATGTTTCCCTCTGATTTCGCCGCAATACTTCCCTTATGCGCATCCACGATCTTCGATCTGTTCGCGGTTTGCCCGCACGATAAGACCGTCCTCTGCTTCCACTGAAAGCATCACATCCTTCTGCTCAAGCACCTCATGAAACGGTTCTACTGCTTTCTCGACCAGCTCCTTCATATCGATTTCCTGCCGCTCATTATTCTCCTGCACCCCCTCTGCCGTCTTGATACGGCTGCGGATATGCTCCATCGGTCTTTCCTGATGCTTTCCGTCAAGCTCGTCCACCCTCTCATTCAACCAGCCAAGTACCTCCTGCTCCAACTGTTTCAAGGGTTCATAATATCCACCATAATATGTAAGCTGTGTATCTTCCACAATATCACCTCATTATTTCCAAATATTAAACGACAGGCTTTCTGTCTGGTAAAAAGGGCAAAACCGACGTTTTGCCCTTGGTTCACACTACTTTACAAGCATTTCCTATCCATTACAAATACGGCACAACCCGCCAAATTCTTTTTTCATGGCAATATTGTGCCGTATTTGTATGAAAAATCAATGAACGCATATGCTGCAAACATTAAATTTCAGAAACTATATAATACCCTGTGAACGGATATGATCTGTGACATCCTTTGAAAATAAAATACTTCGCTCCGTCATCACTAAATGATGATGCAGACAAGACCACCGTTGCTGTCGTTGATCACCTTCTGGATCGTCTCCTGCAGCTTGAGCTGGCTTTCCTGCGTAAGCTTATTGACCTTTCCGCTCATCCCCTCATCGACAAGCTGGCGCACGGTCTTTCCGAAAATATTGGTATCCCAGATTCCGTCCTTATCCGGTCCCGCCTGACCGGAAATATACTCAAGAAGATCCTTTGCCTGTTCCTGCGTTCCAACGATCGGAGCGATCTCTGTCTCAATATTGGCACGGATCATATGTATAGACGGGCTGACCGCCTTAAGCTTTACACCATATTTATTACCATGGTGGATCAACTCCGGCTCCTCGATCGTAATCTCATCTGTAGTCGGTGTGATCACTCCGTACCCCTTCTGATGAACCTCCTGCCATGCCTGACCGATCTTCCCGATCTCTTCCTTCTGTACAGCATATTCCTTTAACAGCCGGATCAGCTGGTATTCTCCCGGAATCTCTGTGCCAACGAGCTCACTTAAGATCTGATAATATCTGGAATCGTCAAACAGTGTATCAATAAAGACCTTTCCGTTTTCCATACCGATCTTGCGGATATGAAACTCTTTGATCATGTCGCTGTCCACCTGAAACTGTTCTCTGGTAACATCGCTGATCCTTGCAATCTTCCCTAAAATCTCCCGCACCTTCTCAAAAAGCTCTGATTTGAGCCAATGGTCATTTGGCAGCATTTCCACCCATTTCGGCAAATGAAATGCGATCTGCGTCACCGGGAAAGACTGAAGGATCCGCTCCATGATCGCCAGAATGTCCTCCTTGCGAAGCTGGCTGGCGTTGATCGCCATTGCCTCCACATCATAGCTGTCTTTGATCTCATTTACGATATTTACCGTTTCTTCGCTGTAGGGATGCATTGAATTAACCAGTACCACAAAAGCTTTTCCAATGTTCTTGAGTTCGCGGATCGTTCTCCCCTCCGCCTCCAGATAAGCATCCCTGTCTAACTCCGTAATACTGCCATCGGTCGTAACGACAACGCCCACCGTGGAATGATCGTGGATCACCTTCTGCGTTCCAAATTCTGCCGCCCGTGTAAATGGCATCGGCTCCTTCGACCATGGCGTCATGACCATCGCTCCTCGCCATCCTCCGTCAGACCATTGACCCCATCCACAATATAGCCGACGCAGTCAATAAGACGCATCTTCACCTCATTATCTCCCATCAGCCGCACACCGACCGCTTCCTTCGGAATAAACTTCGGCTCTGTTGTCATAATGGTTTTGCCGTCTGCCGACTGTGGCAGTTCATCCACCGCTCTTTGCCGGTCATGCTCATCCGTGATCGACGGAAGCACCAAAAGCTCCATAAAACGCTTGATAAATGTCGATTTGCCGGTGCGGACCGGACCGCACACTCCCAAATAAATCTCGCCATTGGTTCGGCTGGCGATGTCTGTATATACCTGAAATTCCTCCATGGCTACCTCCCGGAATACATTGGCAATGCACTGGTACATGCCGACCGGGCATTGCATGGTTTGCTGTTTGTCTATCTATATGCATCCCGTGATTCCAATATTCCTCTGCCACTTTCCAAAATCCCTCTGTCTCCTCCAAAAAAAGTGCTGCGGGCTTCCACTTAACTGAAACCTGCAGCACGTTATGTGTCACTCTTCCTCAAGATACTTCTTAAAATTCTTCGAATAATGGAGCTTTTCGTCTTTAGTAATAAATACTGCTTCCACATCATCGAGCGAATCGATCAAATCCATTCCCTCGGAAAGCCCCAGTGTAAATGCCGTTGTCGAAAGTCCGTCTCCATCAACAGATCTGTCCGATATTATGGACACACCGAGGAGATTATTATCATAGGAATAACCCGTCTTCGGATCTAAAATATGATGGTACATCGTCCCCTCGTCTGTCTTAATATACCGCTCATAAATACCGGAGGAAACAACGGACTTCCCATTGATATCGACCACGGCGACCGTCTCTTCCCGGTCAGCAAACGGCTGTCTTATCCCAATCCGGAAATCGTCCCCCTTATTCTTTCCGCCGATGCACAGAATGTTTCCTCCCAGATCAATGACCGCACCTGTAACGCCATTCTCTGTCAGATACTCCCTGATCTGATCGGCGATATATCCTTTCGCAATTCCGCCAAGATCCAGTTCCATACCGGATTTCTGAAAGATCAGCATATGCTTTTTTAAACGAATGTTGTGGTAATCCACATACTTCAATGCCTCTTTGATCTTCTGTGCATCCGGCACTGTACCTTTCCCGGAGGAAAAATCCCACAAACTACTGACCGGATCGATCGAGATATCAAAATTGCCGTCCGACAGCTTGCAGTAGTAAAGTCCTTTTTGAAGAATATCATGCATCTGATCTGAAATCTTTATGGAAACGCTTCCATCAACCTCTCCGCTCTCAGCTGCTTCCCTGCTGACCTTATTGATCTGATATAATTCACTGTCTTTCCTCGTAGTGCTGAGCAGCTTTTCATAATCTGTACAGAGTGAAACACAATGATCTAACAGCTTCCGGCTTCCACCCTGATAAAGAGTGACCGTGTAAGTGGTATCAAACGCAAAGCCGGATATTGAGAGCGGCTCTGCACCCTTCTCTTTATCTGAAAAGGGTGATACACAGCCTGTAATGCTGCATACCACCATAATAAATACAAGTTCTGCCGCGAAAACGGCTTTTCCTCTCCAAAGCTTCATGACATGGTACCTCCTGTTACTGCAGATTTTCAAACATCTGCTTTACACAATGCTCTACCTTCCATGCCCAGGTAAAAGATGCGGAATAGTGGTGATTGATCTCCATCAGTCCGGTTCCATCATAATAAATGCCATCCTGTGTAAGATAGCTTTTGGCAAGCCATTTTGCGGTTCTCATAATATTCGCCTGATCACTGGCTGCATTGATGCCCTGTGCATCATCCGAGTCCACACCAAAACCGGTAAAATTATGATCCTGTCTGGCTCTTCTTGATGTTCCCCACGCACTTTCGAGTGCGGCGATGGATGCCAGTCCAACCGCATTGACCCCGTATTTATGTTCTGCCTTCACAAACACCGGAGCAAGCGTAACTAACTCACTTCCCTCTAACATTTTGCGCATCTGCGATTTTGTCACACCACTTCTGACCGTTAAGTCATACGGATTAAAGATTACCGGATTATGCTTCCTGATTCCTTTGACATACCGGGTATGAATCTTTTCGTATTTTGAACGGATATGATGTACCGGCTTCTTCAGATTCCTGAGCTTGCGCCCGCACTGATTGATCTCCTTATCCAGATAAAGTCCCAGGTCAAAAGTCTCATTCTCCTCAAAAAACGTGTCCATGCCGGAAACTGTCAGCACATCAAAATAATCTGGGTTACACAAAATATATCCCTGATAGACCACCTGATCGACCGTAGAATCAAGCCCCTGTACTGCGGCAGCAGATACCACCTTCGATACTGCAGATCCGGTTGCCGCCACCTTGACTGCCATGGTATTGCTTCCAATAGTACGGCGCATTTTCTCGAGATATGCCTGTCTGACGGTCAGTGACTGCGTCTTTGTGATCAGTTCCTGACGCTTGTCTGTGATCCGTTTGTTGGCATCTTTCAGCTTCTGGATCTGCGACAGATACTGTATATTGTACATCTGTACATTTCCCTCGATCGGGCGGTAAGTCGGTACCGGTGTCGGAGCTGCCGGATGGTGCTTTTTATTTTTATGCTTTGCGGCATGTTTCCGGTTCTTTGCCACCTGACTCTTTCCGGCATCTGCTGCTTTTCCCTTTCCGGAATCGTCTGCCTTCGGCTTTGCAGATTCTTTCTTTGCCGGAGCTGCTGTTTGGGCAGGCTTTGGTGTTACTGCCGGCTTTTCCTGCTCCGGTGCATTGTCCGGATCATCGCCTGTTCCATTGTCCACAGAGATTTCTGTCGTCGTCAGAACCTCATCATTGGCTGCCCTCAGCTGCCATCTTGGCGCCACCTCCACCAGAATCAGTGCCACTGCTATGATCAATACGGTTACTTTCGCTATCTTGCTGCTCATGCTGTCATCATTTCCTTTCCTGCTGCTTATACAGCCAGTCTCTTTCCTTCTCCGTCAGCTCTGCTTTCTCCAGAAGATCCGGTCTATTCTTCGCTGTCCGAAGAATTGACTGCTCCCGGTACCAGGAGGCGATATTCTTGTGGTGTCCCGAAAGCAGGACAGGTGGCACCTTCTCCCCCATCCATTCCTCCGGTCTTGTATACTGCGGATATTCTAACAGATTATCCGAGAATGATTCCTTGACCGCAGACATTCCGTTGTTAAGTACCCCGGGCACCAGTCTCGAGATCGTGTCCATCACGACAAGCGCCGGAAGCTCTCCGCCGGTCAGGACATAATCGCCGATCGACACATTATCGGTCACGATCTTTTCCAGAACACGCTCGTCAATTCCTTCATAATGACCACAGAGCAGAACCAGATCCTCCTCCTGCGATAACTCCTCTGCAATCTTCTGATTGAAGGTTCTTCCCTGTGGTGTCATAAAGACCACCCTCGGGCGTTCATTTCCGATCGAATGACAGATACTCTCATAACAGCGATACACAGGCTCTGCCTGCATCACCATTCCGGCTCCGCCGCCATAGGGATAATCATCCACGCGGTTATGCTTGTTATTCGCAAAATCACGGATATTCACGGCATCTACCGATATATATCCTGCCTTGATTGCCCTGCCGGTAATGCTCTCATTCATTGCACGTTCGATCATTTCCGGAAACAAAGTCATTACATGAAAGTTCATTTACCTATCCTCATTTCTCATGTCTGATTGATCTGACAATTTACAACAGTCCTTCCATAATATGAACCGTCACAACTTTAGTGTCCATATTTCGGGACAGTACACAATCCGGAATCACCGGAAGCAGCACTTCCTTCCCTTCATGCTCTACCACATAAACATCATTGGCTCCTGTTGTCAGTACATCCTTTAATACACCGAATTTCTCCCCATCCTCTGTCACCACGGTTGCACCGAGAATATCGGCAATATAATACTCGCCCTCTTCCAGCGGAACCGCATTTTCTCTGGTGACCAGAAGATCTCTGCCTTTATATTTTTCAATGTCATTGATCGAATCAATTCCCTTAAATTTCAAAATGACCATGTTCTTAAAAAAACGTGCGGAAGCAACCTCCAACACCTTTTTCTCATTTCCGGTATCCAGAATGATCTCCTTCATTCCCTTAAAACGCTTCGGATCCTCTGTGGTCGGAAATACCTTGACCTCTCCTCGGATCCCGTGGGTATTGGCAATGACACCTACTCTAAAATAATCTTCCATACAAACAATACCTTTCCGTCATTGATTCTATATATTTCAGCTATAAAGAAAAATACACCTGTACATAACCATGTACAGGCGTCTTCCACGAACCTACTGTCCGATTTCTACAGTAATCTTTTTGTCCGTATTGTAAGCGGCAGCCTTCACTACTGTGCGAATTGCCTTTGCAATACGTCCCTGCTTTCCGATAACCTTACCCATGTCATCAGAAGCAACTTTAAGTTCCAATAGGATTTCATTCTCTGTCTCAGTCTCTGCGACCTCAACCTCTTCCGGGTGATCCACAAGTGCCTGTGCGAGAACTTCCACTAATTCTTTCATATTCTACACATCCTCACTGGTCAAAAAAATTACTCGATTCCAGCCTGCTTTAACAGCTTTCCAACTGTCTCCGTCGGCTTAGCACCATTTGCCAACCACTGCTTAGCCTTTTCCTCATCAAACTTGAAAACGCTTGGGTCCTGATTTGGATCATAGGTACCGATCTCATCAATAAACTTACCATCTCTTGGAGATCTGGAATCAGCAACTACTACTCTATAGAAAGGTGCTTTCTTCTTACCCATTCTTCTTAATCTGATCTTTACTGCCATGTTTTTCACCTCCTAATCTTACATGTACTATTTATATACAAACCCCGGTGTGACCGGAATCTGAATGCATCTTAAAATCCAAACGGAAGCTTTGGCATTCCGCCGCCAAAACGCCCCTTTTTCTTGCCCTTGCCGGACATCATTCCCGACATCTGTTTCATCATCTTACGGGACTGTTCAAACTGTTTGATCAGCTTGTTGACCTCTGAGATATCTACACCTGCACCTTTTGCGATACGCTTCTTACGGGATGGATTGATCAGGGCCGGATTGCCCCGTTCCTCCGGTGTCATGGAATAAATGATCGCCTCTGTACCCTTAAACACATCATCATCAATGTCTAAGTCGGTCGGAAGTCCCATTCCAGGCATCATACCAAGAATGCTTTTGATACCGCCCATCTTCTTCATCTGACCGATCTGCTCCAGGAAATCATTGAAGTCAAACTCCGCCTTACGGAACTTCTTCTCCATCTCCCTTGCCTTGTCCTGATCGATCTCAGCCTCAGCTTTCTCGATCAATGTAAGCACATCGCCCATACCAAGAATACGGGATGCCATACGATCCGGATAAAACTGCTCCAGATCTGACAGCTTCTCTCCCATGCCGACATACAGGATCGGACGTCCTGTCACTGCACGAATGGAAAGTGCCGCACCACCTCGGGTATCACCATCTAACTTTGTCAGGATAACACCGTCAATCTGAATCTTCTCATCGAAGGTCTTGGCAACATTAACTGCATCCTGTCCTGTCATGGAATCCACAACGAGGATTGTCTGATCGATATCAATGTTCTCCTTAATCTCCTGCAGCTCGCCCATCATATCCTCATCCACATGAAGACGTCCTGCCGTATCCAGAATGACTACGTTCTCATTATGTGCTGCTGCATGCTCGATCGCTGCCTTCGCAATGTCAACCGGCTTGTGGCTGGTACCCATCGCGAATACCTCAACGCCCTGCTTCTCACCATTGACCTTCAACTGCTCGATCGCTGCCGGACGATAAATATCACAGGCTGCCAGCAACGGACAACGTCCCTTCTGCTTCAGCTTTCCGGCAATCTTGGCGGTCGTCGTTGTCTTACCGGCACCCTGAAGACCACACATCATAATGATGGTTATCTCATTGGATGGCTTCAATGCAATCTCAGTGGTTTCGCTTCCCATGAGACTGACAAGCTCTTCATTCACAAGCTTGATCACCATCTGCCCCGGCGTCAGGCTGTTCATCACATCCTGTCCGACTGCCCGCTCCTGCACTGTCTTGACGAAGTTCTTGACTACTTTAAAGTTAACATCTGCCTCCAGAAGAGCCATCTTAACTTCCTTTAAAGCTGCCTTAACATCCTCCTCCGTCAAACGTCCCTTGCTACGGAGGTTCTTAAAAACATTCTGCAGCTTTTCGGATAAACTATCAAATGCCATATAATACCTCCATTTCAAAGTCTGCTTTCACAACACAATGGCTAGTATACACAATCGTTTCGATGTTGTCAAGTATTTTTCTTGACGTTTTTTATTTTTAAACATTAAACGTCTGGTAAATTATTTTAATTTACTCAAACTTCGCACACCGATTAGTTGATTGCGCCCATACTATTTCTTATGTCCGAGGAAAATTAATATAGATTTTTGCCTCAGGATATCTGACGAAACCGTGAGCTGGTGGTATTAAAATTGTCTTGTCACTTACGGATTTCAAAAAGTCTAATTGCTTTGCTGCTTTGATTTTTGATAAACGCATCCTGCCGTACTCGCTCCGAGGTGGGATTCAGATGTTTCGAAAGGCACTTGCACCCGCCGGTACTTACGCC
>ERZ791645.2187-NODE-2187-length-10337-cov-5.041334_pt1 | contig 10337 bp, 8 predicted proteins | sample MGYA00509939_ERZ791645 | MGnify/ENA primary metagenome ERZ791645 (study PRJEB30046, sample SAMN00715249) | human gut metagenome | study: EMG produced TPA metagenomics assembly of the A metagenome-wide association study of gut microbiota in type 2... | reverse complement strand
AGATTCGGGGTGTAGCGCAGTCCGGTTAGCGCACCTGCTTTGGGAGCAGGGGGTCACAGGTTCGAATCCTGTTACCCCGACAAAATGAAAGCCAGCCGTTTGCAGCGATGCAGACGGCTGGTTCGCTTTTGGTCCGGCCATGCCGGGCGGGGAAAGGCAAGTCACCGGCAAGAACGGATGCGGACGGCCTGACAGAATGGCCGAACGCACGAGATTTCATGCCCGGAGCTGCGGCCAGCCACAATGGCCGGACGTAAACCGCCCCATGCAGCCGGGCTCAATGGCCCGCCATGCGCGCCACAGCATGGGCCCATGCCGAACGGAAAAAGGCCGCAGGCAGAGGCTCGTCGTAGACCAGCCGGTGTTTCCACCGGCTCCGCCACCAGCGAAGCAGCCGTCCTCGAAGCAGTGGCGGCGACACGTCGGGACGCCGCATGGCCTCCTCCAACACCCTGCTCTCGAGCGCTGCACTGCACACGGCCGACGGGACCGCCGCGACATCGAGCCCCAGATGACCGACACACAGCGCATCGAGGCAGTCGAGAAACCGCTCCATCCGCAGACTCCGCGCCTGCTCCGCAAAAACAGCCCAATCGATCTCTTTCCCGCACCGGTCCAGAAACTGCCGCCAGTCGGCCAGGTGGCGCAGGCCGAACCCTGCCGCGGCGAAATGCACGGCGGCATGCCGCAGCAGATGGAGCGCCCCGAACTGCGGCGAGGGCAGCAACACCCGCTCCCCGCCGACATCAACCGCTGCCGGGCCCGACACTGCCAGGCGTTCCAACAGCGGTTCGAGCCGCACATTCGAGGCATGGGTCCGCGGATCGAAAAAGCAGGCGTGGTTCTCAACCGCCACCCTGCCGATCCGGAAGGTCGTATGGTGGCCGTCGAAGGCACGTTCCGGGGGGCCGAACCGCTCCGCAAGGCAACGGTCCGCTTCGCGCCGGCGGCCGAAAAACCAGACATCGACATCGCCGCACGGACGAAGAGCCGGCACGGGATAGAGCCGGCTCAATCCGTAACCCTTGAGCAGCAGCATCGGCAGTCCCTCTTCACGTGAGAGCGCAGCCAGCCGCACGACGGCATCGCGTTGCGCAAGCCATCGCTTCTCCAGCTGCTGCACGTGGCAGGCCCATGCCAGCCGTACCTCCCGGGGCGGAGCAGCGGCACCGGACAAACGGCCGACCACGGGCCACACCACGCCGGCCACCCCGTGTGCGGCCGCCAGGCGGAACATGCCGTGCCACCACACGGCGGCTTCGCCCGGCCGGAACCCGTCCCCGGAAAGTTCCGTACCGACCGCCGTGCGCTGCAATGCCTCCCGCATCCAGCCGATCAAACACGCTTCGGGTCGCTGCATGATTGAAAAACGGGCAAAAGCCATACCGGATTCGAAAATAAATGGGCCGCTATGTCTTCGAAATTCATAAAAAAGTCGTACCTTCGTAGTCGATCCGGACCCCTTTTTACACAAAATGATCCTCCTGAACGAAAAAAAAGAGTGCTGCGGCTGCGGTGCCTGTGCCGAGAGTTGCCCGGCCCGTTGCATCCGGATGGAGAAGGATGCCGAGGGGTTCCTCTACCCCGCGGTCCAGGCCGACGCCTGCACCGGCTGCGGGCTCTGCGAGCGCATCTGCCCGATGCGCCACCCCGCGCCCGAACACACGCCGTCGGAGGTGTGGGCCGCACGGAACAACGATATGGCCACCCGCACCGGCAGTTCGTCGGGCGGCATCTTCCTGCCCCTGGCCCGCCTCACGCTCCGCAAGGGAGGTCTCGTCTTCGGCGCCGCCTTCGAATCCGATACGTTCGGGGGGGGGACAATCCGGCACCGCAGCGCCACATGCGAGGAGGAACTCGCGGCACTCGCCAAATCCAAATACGCACAAAGCGATACATCCGGAACCTTCCGGGAGGCAGCCCGCGCCCTTGACTAGGGTCGCGAAGTCCTCTACACGGGCACTCCCTGTCAGATCGCCGGACTGCGGGCCTTTCTGCGCGGCCGCTCCACCGACCGCCTCGTGACGGCCGAATGCCTCTGCCACGGCGCACCCTCCCCGGGCCTGCTGCGCCGTTACCTGCAGGAGCTCACCGGAGGGCGTCCGATTCTCGGCATCGACTTCCGCGACAAGCGCGACGGCTGGCGCAAATACCGCTTCACGGTGCGCACCGCTCGCCGCACCTACAGCATCACAGCCCGCAAGGATGTCTATTTTCGGGCATTCCTCGACGACTGGACCCTGCGCCCGAGCTGCTACGCCTGCCCCTTCAAGTTGGGGCGGAGCGGCAGCGATCTCTCGCTGGGCGATTTCTGGAACGTCCGGGAGGTCCTCCCCGGATCCGACGACGACCGCGGCACGAGCCTCGTGCTGGCCTACACACAATCGGGAGCCCGCCGCCTGGCCGAACTCTTCGCCGCAACGGATGAATCGGGCCGGCCGGCATTCGACTCGCAGCGCCTCGAATGGGACGGGCGCATCCGCCGGCGCAACGGAGGGTTCAAGACCGAGATCGAAATCCCCGCGGCCCGCACAGCCCTTTTCGACGAGCTGGCCGCATCGGAACGGGTCACCCGACCGCTTTTCCGCCACATCTGGCCCGGACGGATACAACGGCTCAAGCGGCTGCTGCATCGCATCACGGCATACAAGCACCACAGATCCATACATGAAAATCGCATTACTGACCCTGCCGCTCAACTCCAACTACGGCGGCGTTCTCCAGGCCTTCGCGCTGAAGAGCCACCTGACCCGACTGGGCCACGAGGTATGGCTCATCGACAACCGCAAACGCCTCAAACCGGTGAGCAACGCCTTCCTGAAGACCGTCCTGCGCCGGGCCGTGGAGTCGCTCTTCCACCCCAAGGAGATCTTCGCCGAGATGAACACCCTGCTGACGCAGGACTACAAGAAGTCGGAGATTGAGAAATTCATCTACCGCCGCCTCACGCCGAAGACCCAGCCGGTCTTCGACGCCGCGGACTATGCCGAGCTGGCCGCTTCCGGGAACGGATTCGACCTCTACATCGTCGGCAGCGACCAGGTCTGGCGCCCGCGCTACGCAGGCGACCCGGAGCCCTATTTCTTCTCGTTTCTGGAGGGAAGCGGCGCCCGGCGTATCTCCTATGCCGCTTCGTTCGGCGCCGGCGACTGCGAATACACGCGCGAACAGCGCATGCGCTGCGGAGAGCTGCTGGCCGGATTCGAAGGGGTTTCGGTGCGTGAAGACACCGCCGTCGGGCAGTGTCGCGAATACTTCGGCTGCGACCGCGCGGTACACGTGCTCGACCCGGCGATGCTGCTGACGGCCGACGACTACCGCACGCTCTTCACCGCCGGCTCCGCACCAAGCGACACGCTCTACTGCTACCTGTTCCGCGTGAAGCCCGGGGCCCGGCACATCCTGCAGGATTTCGCTGAACGCCACAACCTGCGCGTAGTCCGCACGACGGACCGCCCGAATGCGGCGCAGGGAAAGATGCCCGGCATCGGCGAGTGGCTCGCCGGGCTGCACGAGGCGCGCTACGTCATCACGGACTCGTTCCATGCATGCGTCTTCTGCATCCTCTTCCACAAGCCTTTCGCCGCCTACATCAACCGCAGCCGCGGCTCGGCACGCATCCACTCGCTGTTGAAGCAGTTCGGACTCGAGTCGCGCATCCTCTCATCGGGGCTGCAGGATATCTCTATGCTCGACACGCCGATCGACTGGGAGGCGGTGGACCGGATCCTGGAGCGGCGGCGCGCCGAGTCGTACGCATTCCTCGATGCACACCTCTGCCCGGCAGCCGATACGGTAACGGCAGCCGAGCCGGACGGACGGGCGGCAACTGCCAAGGCTCCGGCCGGAACGGGCAAACGGATCCCCGCGACCAAGGCCCCGCTGCCCGAAATCGTCTGAAGGAGACGTACCGGCACGCCGTTCCGCGCGCCCGGAGGTCGTGCGGAACGGACCGTCAAGCGCCGGCCTCGCGGCTGATGTCCGCCACCGTGGCGCGGACGTAGGCGATCAGGTCCGCCGGTGCGATCTTCAGCTGCAGGCCGCGCACCCCGGCACTGATGTAGATGAACGGCTGGGCTTCGACCGACGCATGGATATAGGTCGGGAAGGATTTCTTCATGCCGATCGGCGAACAGCCGCCGCGGATGTATCCCGTCACGGGCAGCAGCTCCTTCATCGGGATCAGATCCACCTTCTTGTTGCCCGAGACCCGGGCTGCCGCCTTGAGGTCCACTTCGTGGTTGCCGGGAACCACACAGACGAAATAGCCCGTGCGGTCGCCCTTGAGCACAAGGGTCTTGAAGACGCAGGCGATCTCCTCGCCCAGCTGCTCGGCGACGTGTGTCGCCGCCAGATGCTCCTCGTCCACGCGGTAGGGCACCAGTTCGTAGGCGATCTTCGCACGGTCAAGCAACCGTGCGGCGTTCGTTTTCTCTATCTTCGAATGGCTCATATTGTCTCTTTTGTCGTTCGATCTCCCGCAAAAGTAATTTATTTTCGGCGAATCGGTACTTTTTGGCTACATTTGTCCTTATGATGCTCTGCCGGATCATCCTCCTTGCAACAGCCCTGCTGTACGCACTCGGTGCCGCAGCCCAGACCACGCGCGTGCGCGGCCGGGTCACCGACGCCGCCGACGGACATCCCCTGCAGTTCGCCAGCGTCGTCTTCCCCGGCACCACAACGGGAATCACCACCGACGAGAAGGGCATCTACGCGCTCGAGACGCGCGACACCTCGACCCGCGTCCAGGCCTCGATCGTGGGCTACACCCCAGCCACGCAGACGATCACCCCCGGGGCATTCAACGAGGTGAACTTCGCCCTGCAGGCCATGGAGTTCGGCATCGACCGGGTGGTCATCACCCCGGGCGACAACCCCGCGCTGCCCATCCTGCGCGAAGCGATCCGCCGCCGTGCGGAGAACGCCCCCGAGCAGTACGACACCTACCGGTGCCGCACCTACACGAAGATGGAGCTCGACCTGACGAACATCCGCCCCGGATTCCGCAACAAACGGCTCCAGCGCAACTTCGGATTCGTCTTCGACTACATGGACACCTCGGCGCTCACCGGACAGCCCTACCTGCCGGCCATGATCTCCGAGTCGTCGGCCGACCTCTACCACAGCCTCAGCCCCTCCTTCACGCGCGAGGTGATCCGCGCCAGCCGCGTCTCGGGCGTCGAGGACAGCTTCGCCGTCGCCCAGTTCACGGGCGGCATGCACGGCGACGTGAACTTCTACGACCATTTCATCGACCTGTTCGACGTGCGCTTCGCCGGACCGCTCGGTCCGGGCGGCACCTCGTTCTACAACTATTTCCTGGTGGACAGCCTCACGGTCGATGGCCGCAAGACCTACAAGATCCGCTTCCACCCCCGCCGCCTGACCTCGCCGGTGCTCGACGGCGAGCTGCACATCGACTCGGCCAGCTATGCCCTGCGCTCGGCCTCGGCCCGCATGCCCCGGGGCGTGAACGTCAATTGGATCCGCCACCTGCGTCTCGACAACGAGAACAGCCCCACACCGGACGGCCGCTGGTTCCGCGACCGCGACCGCGTCTCGGCCGAGTTCTCGCTCACGACGGCCGACTCCTCGAAGCTCGTCTCGTTCATCGGCACGCGCGAAATCACCTATTCGGACGTGCACATCGGCGAGCCGATCCCCGAGGAGGTGCTGCGCATGGACAACCGCGTGGTACTGGCCGACGAGGAGACCAACCGCCGCGACGAGGCCTTCTGGGATTCGGTGCGCCCCTACGCGCTGAGCGACCGCGAACGGGGCATCTACTCGATGGTCGATTCGATCCAGGAGGTCCCGCTCTACCGCAACATCTACACGCTCATCAATACGCTGATCGTCGGTCACTGGAACACGAAGTACATCGGCATCGGCCCCTACTACAAGATGGCCAGTTTCAACCGCCTTGAAGGGTTCCGCATGCAGCTCGGCGGGCGCACGACCACCGAACTGAGCCGCCGCTTCCGCATCTCGGGATATGCGGCCTACGGTACGCGTGACGGACGGGTCAAGGGAGGCGGGAGCCTCGAGGTAGCCTTCAACCGGCAGCTGACGCGCGAGCTGACCCTCTCGGGCCGCCACGACGTGCTGCAGCTCGGCGCCGGAGAAAATGCGCTGACCGAGAGCAACATCCTCTCGTCGATCCTCTCGCGCGGCGACACGCGGCTGTCGATGGTGGACGAAGGCGACCTGGCCTACGAACACGAATGGCACCACGGCGTGACGGCCTTCCTCGGCACACGGCTCAGGAGGATCCATGCCAACCGCTACGTCCCGATGCGCTACCCCGACGGCCGCCCGGCCGGCTCCGTCGCCGACGCCTCGGTACGCGTGGGGCTGCGCTTCGCCAAGGACGAAACCGTCTACCGCCAGCCCTTCGACAAGCAGTCGCTCGGATCGAAATACCCGATCACCACCCTCTTCTTCACGGCCGGCATCCCGGGAATCCTCGACCGAAGCAGCCGCTACTGCCGCATCGAGGGATCGCTCCGCTACCGCCCTGAACTGCCGCCCCTCGGCTACTCGGACCTCACACTGCAGGGCGGTCACATCTCGGGCCGGGTCCCCTACCTGCTGCTCAAGCTCCACGAAGGCAACGGCACCTACTTCTACGACCCCTACGCCTTCTCGTGCATGGACTACTACGAATTCGCCTCCGACACGTGGTTCGCCTGGTTCTACGAGCACCACTTCAACGGCATCCTGCTCGGTCGCCTGCCCCTGATCAAGCGACTCAAGTGGCGCGAAGTGGCCATCTGCAAGGGTGTCTGGGGCACACTCTCCGAACGCAACAACGGCGCACGCCCCGGCTCGGGCGCCCCGCTGCTCTTCCCGCCGGGCATGTCCTCCGTCTCGACGCCCTATGTCGAGGCGGGCTTCGGCATCGAGAACATCCTGCGCATCTGCCGCGTCGATTTCATCTGGCGCCTCACGCACCGCGACCCGCAGCCCGGCGAACGGATCCAGCGCTTCGCGGTCAATCTGGGCGTGCAGCTCAAATTCTGAGGCCCGAAGGTTCAGGGTGTCGGATTTTTAGCTACCTTTGCCCGCTGAAAACGACACGACAATGAAAAAAGCTGCGCTTTTCGACATGGACGGCACGCTGGTGGACAACACCCCGGCCCACATCCGCGCCTTCGAGATCTTCTGCGACCGCTACGGAGTCCGCAACTGGAAAGAACGCCTCTCCCAGGGATTCGGCATGGGCAACGACGACATCATGCGGCTGATCCTGCCCGAGGAGGTGATCGCCTCGCGCGGGCTGCAGGCCCTGGCCGACGAGAAGGAGGCGATCTACCGCGAGATCTACGCTCCGGAGATCCGCCCCGTCGCAGGACTCCGCGACCTGCTCCTCCGCCTGCGTGCGCTGGGCATCCGCTGCGCCGTCGGGTCGTCGGGCTGCCGGGCGAATGTCGATTTCGTGCTGGAGCGCTGCGGCATTGCCGGATTCTTCGACGCCCGGATCTCGGGCGATGCGGTCACGCGCTGCAAACCCGATCCGGAGATCTACCTCAAGGCTGCCGAAGCCCTGGATGTCACCCCGGGCGAATGCATCGTTTTCGAGGATGCCAAGGCCGGCATCGAGGCGGCCCGCCGGGCCGGAGCCGGACGCATCGTCGCGCTGGCCACCACCCTGCCGCGCGAGACGCTGCTTGCGGAGGCGGACGCCGACCGCATCGTCGATGACTTCACGCAGGTCTCCGACGACGACCTGGCCTGACCCACATACGGAAAATAACCCAAAAACACCCTATATCCAATCATGTTCCGCGGATTCCTTACCGTCACGCTGCTGGTCGTCTCCAACGCCTTCATGACGCTGGCATGGTACGGCCACATCGCATTCAAGTCGAAACTCGAGCGCTTCGGCCTGATGGCCATCGTGCTCCTGAGCTGGGGCATCGCCCTGTTCGAATACTGTTTCCAGGTACCGGCCAACCGCCTCGGTTCGGCCGAATTCGGAGGTCCCTTCTCGATCTGGGAGCTGAAGGTCATCCAGGAGGTGGTCTCGCTCTCGGTATTCACCCTCTTCGCGCTGGTCTTCATGAAGTCGGACACGCTGCGCTGGAACCACCTGGCCGGATTTCTCTGCATCATCCTGGCCGTCTATTTCATCTTCCGCAAGTAAACCCGGCAGACTGCCGGTCACAAACACGGTGCGGGGACGGATGATCCGTCCCCGCACCGCATCTTTTCCTACGGGAGATTCCCTTTCCCGCCGCTATCCGAACAACGAAAGATAGAACTCCCGGTCGGCGACGTCCGAGGCCTTGATCCGCGACTTGAGGCGCGACTTGCGGGCATAGACGTTGGCCACGCTGTCGCGCATGAAGAGGCTGATGACCTGCGGCGAGAAGCCGCCGAAGACGTAACACAGCAGCCGGCAGTCGGACTCCTTCATGGCGGGGAAATCATGTCGCAGGCGCCGCATCGCCCCGTCGTGCACGGCATCGACCATCTGCTCGACCTCGCGCAGCATTTCGCCGCTCTCGGCAAACCCGTCGATGAGCTCCTTCACCTGACGGAACATCACGGCCTGCTGCGAGGCCGTATTCTCCCGCTCGTAAAAGGTCTTCCCGAGCCGGTCCACAATATCGAAGCGCGTGGCGACCAACCCCTTGAGCCGATCCTCGACGATCCGCCGCTGCTCGAGCCGTTCGGACAGACGGCCGTATTCGGCGCGGGCCTCACGCACAAGCGACAACTGCCTGAGGCTGCGCTCACGCTGCAGCCGCATCTGCTGCCGCACGACCCAGGCCGCGCCTCCGACCGCCAACAGCGCCATGGCGGCGATGACCATCTCCCAGCGTCGCCGGCTCCGCATCCGATACTCGGCAAAGGCGGCCCGTTCGCGCAGGAACTCCTTCTCGATCATGCCGGCCGACTGCCTCAGGGCATTGCGGTTGAGCGAGTCGTTCATGAGAATATACCGATGGATGTCGCGCGACGCCTCGCGGTAATGGCCCGCACGGACATTGGCCCGGTAGGCCGTATAGAGCAGTGCGGGCAGGTCGTTCGGGTCGCTCGTCCGGCGCTCGGCCTCCTGCAGCGTGCGGAGCGCACTGTCCGGATGGTTCCGAAGCAGCTGGACCCGTGCCCGGGTGGCCAGTCCCGCATGCGTCGTGTCGCCCCGGACCGAAGCCTCGATCCGGCCGAGCAGCTCCTCGGGTATGCGCACCGTATCGGGGATGATATAGAGGCGGGCGAATTTCCCGAGACACTGGCGGGCCAGCGAATCGTCGTGCAGTTCATCGGCCAGGTCGAGCGCCATCGAGCAGCATCGCCGCGCCTGCGCGGGATCGCGCATCCGCAGCGCCGTCTCGGCCATGCCGAGCAGGGCGATGACGGCATCGCGCGAATCTCCGCCCCGGATCACCAGATCGCGGGCTTCGCGGTAGTAGCGGTGGGCCCGAGCAAAGTTCTGCTCGGCGTGATAGACCTCGCCGATACGCAGATAGAGCAGTCCGAGGTAACGGGGCTCGTCGATGCGGCGCAGTTTCTCCTCGACCTCGAGGTACATGCGGAGCGCCCCCGACTTGTCGCCCCGCTTCCAGCAGGCGCGTCCGCTGTAATAGAGCATCTTGCAATGGTTGCGCAGGTCGTGCTCACGCGGTCCGTAGTAGGCCTCGGCGATGCGCAGCAGCGAGTCGTCGGGCACATCGAGTGCTCCGCGGTCGGCGGCCTCGACATAGAGCAGCGCATAACGGGCACGGCGGGCCTCGCCGCCGAGCGCCTCGGGCGGAATCTCGCGCAGGATACGCAGGACGCTGTCGGGTTGCGCGGCGACAATCCGGTCGGCGGCATCGAGCATCCGGTCGGTGGTCCGGTCATCCCCCGAACAGCCGGCACAGGCAAGCAGCGCGCCGATCAGGACAAGCAGGGTTCGTAGCATAACGGTACAGTCAAGGTTTCGAAGGTACGGAATAATCGCGACCCGTGCAAGAGCCGGAGGCGGTTTTGGCGCGAAGGAAACGGCCCCGGGACCCGCAGCGGCGCGATACGCTCCGCCGCACGCCCCCGTACACAACGGTCCGAGGACGGGGGAGCAAATCGCGCGCCCCGCCTTCGGGCCCGGCTTGTCCGGACCGCATGAAGCGGGGCGCACGGCTTGCATATCCGATTGCAAACCTTGTGTTTGCGGAGATTATTTCAAGTTTTCCCTGTCCTTACGGTAGATCTGGTAGGAGTTCACGAAATTCTGCCAGACGATGTAAGCCGTCGGGGCAATCGATGCGATCGGGTCGAGGAACGACTGGGCCATCCATACGGCCAGCACCGTATTCTTCTGCCCGAGCGACTGCCCGCCCGCCGGAGCG
>ERZ791645.2177-NODE-2177-length-10351-cov-3.470668_pt1 | contig 10351 bp, 9 predicted proteins | sample MGYA00509939_ERZ791645 | MGnify/ENA primary metagenome ERZ791645 (study PRJEB30046, sample SAMN00715249) | human gut metagenome | study: EMG produced TPA metagenomics assembly of the A metagenome-wide association study of gut microbiota in type 2... | reverse complement strand
CGGCGTCGGAGTAGCTGTCGCAGCCGGGGTAGCCGTATGGCTGGGCGACGGTGTCGGTGCCGGTGTTGTCTTGCTTATTACAGTAAAATCTGTTTCTGCAGTGCCAGTGGACGATACTATTCCTATTGTGTGTGTTCCAGCCGTTAATGTTTTAAGGAATTGCGGTGTCAAGCTGATGATCGTGCTTCCTTCTTTCACTGTATAGTCTGTATCCCGGGTTAACTCTTTCCCATCCAATTCCACACGCACAAAATCCACAAGAGCTGCATTGGAGCGAAATACTGCAGATTCATTCGCCGTCACATCAATTCTGGCATCTTTTCCGTCGATTATACTTGGTGTCATTTTCTGGATGACAGTTCCTGTCTGCAATTTCTCTCCGCAGTCCTTACAATATAAATCCCCGGTGTACCCGGTCTCTGTGCTAGTCGCTTCTTTTACACCACGTAATTCAGTATTCTTATGATTTCCCGGATTGTATTCACCATATTCCTGATGACATACAGTGCAAATTGCTTTTGCAGAACATGTGGCTTCTCCTCCCGTATGTACATGTTCTCCCGATATTCCGGTAATACGAAATGTTAATTCATGATTCTCAATTTCCGTGACGGAAATGCTTATCTGGCCCGTAATCCATATTTCTTTATCGACTGTTACTGCTGCATCCGATTTCGTGTCATAGGTTCCTCCCAGCACTTCATAATTCCACTTTGGTCCTGAATAATTCATGTTGCTGGGGAATCTCGTACCAGTATCTACAAGATAGCACACCAGACCTGATTGCAAATTTATACCATCGACTTGCGAGTCATCCGCTTTATACAGTTTTTTGGTCTGTGAATCATATGGATTCCCATTTCCCGTAAAATCTCTGTACTCCAGATAAAGTGTCTTGTTCTTCTCCGGAATATCCATTTTATAACCAACAATTGCCGAGCTATCCCCGCTTCCCAAAGCCGTCAGCGTATACTCTCCATCGGCTCGAAGTGTGGGGATATTTTCATCTCCTACCCAGCCAAGAGCTTCCTGTTCCTTCACAGATATAAGCTGTGGCACCGGAGATAACGGTTTTCCCATAACCGACATAAAATATACCGGTGACTGACTTTTCGGATTATATAAATCCCCTAATCCAAAAATATGAGCTGTCTCATGCACCACTTTTCCCAATGATACAATAGCATTTCCATTGGCATCCTTATACAGATAGCCATTGGAATCTCCGGGAGCCTTCTCATAGCCATTCGTCAACTGTGCGTATTCCCCACTATTCAGCGTCCTCGCACCTGTATTTATAGTTACTAAACCGGTATAGTCCTGATAGTCCCATAATGGATCACCCCACTGTACGGAAATATTCGTCTGCGTTGTGTTCTTATATATGATCGTTATCGCATCAATGATTCCATCACCATTTTTGTCAAGATCTTCATAGCTATATTGTGTTGTTCCATCATAACCGGATATGGGATTACCTGCGTCTATGGCAGGCAGCCATAACTGCATTCGACCAATCTTCCTTCAGATCATACATGCGACTATATTTCTCACTTTTATCCGGATATCCTTCCTGATTGGCCTCACTATACTCCGCATAATACCCTCGTGAGTGGGACAGCGTTAAAGAATTTCCTCCATCGAAGAGATACACACTGTTCATTCTCAATTTGCCGGAGGATACTGTCTGAAAATAGTCTGCTACATTGTAGTATGCTGTATTGTAGGAATTGTCGGTAATTTTGCGGACGCTCGTCCCCTCATATTCCTTATCGATAAATTCATCTTCTCCTGCAAATCTGACAAACACAATTAAGTTCGTAAAGTTGCTTTCTTCCGGCACTGCTGCAGCCGCCCGGCATATAAGAGTGTCATTTAGAAAAAATCCAACTATAAAAATAAGCATTGCCAAATAGTAATTTATTCTTTTCATTCTTTTCTCTCAGAACCCCGGTAGAGGCCTGCATTTATCTCTCAACCTTTTCTTTATCCTGTACGCTGATATCTTTCCCGATCTGTACCTCGATCAGTTTCAGTTCGGTCTGTGCCATAACTGTATGGCAGCATCCTGCGGGCATTGTCACTACATCACCCACTTTCACGGACTGCTCTACGCCATCTATAACTGTTCTCCCCTCACCGGAGATCACTATCCACACTTCATTGCGGTGCTTATGATTATGATAATTCATAGAGTGTCCCTCATTGAGCGTCACCTTAATTGTCATGGATCCTGCTTCCACGTCCAACACCCGGAAGCTTCCCCAGCTCTTCTCAGCAAACATGATCTGCTGTTCGAACTTATCTACAAACGGTTTGATATATGAGCTCTGTTCTTTATCTGAAACTAAAATTCCCTCCGGGGATGCAGATATTACTACATCATGAAGTCCCATGGCCAGCACCGGAACATCCATCTCATTCACAATGTGCACGTTGGAGCAGTTATCATTCAATACTCCCTTTCCGATAACCGAATCCTTCATTGCTTCTGTCAGAGTATTCCACGTACCGAGATCCTTCCATTGTCCGGCGAAGCGCTGTACCTGAATCTTATCTTCTTTCTCAACTACCGCATAATCAAAAGAAATCTTTGGTAATGTCGCATATTTAGCAAACAGGTCGTGATAATCCGTAAAATCAATCAATTTGTGGGCGATCTCCATGACATACTTCAATTTGTATGCAAATACTCCACCATTCCACAAAGCTCCCTGTGCATGGAGGTAGTGGCTTCCGAGGCCAGGGTAGACAGGATCTTCAGGTTCACTTCCACCATATCCCGTTCGAAAGGAACTCCCATGGCTTCTGCCAGTGCCGTGATCTCACGGATCATGGTCTTGAAAGCTTCCCGTTCCTCCCCTTCTCTCTGAAAGTCCGCTGCCGTGGCATGATAGTAAAGTCCCGCCGCACCGATGGGAGATACATAGGAAAATTTCTCCAGTGCTTCACGGCGGATGTTTTCCGAAAGAGTCCCGTCGATATGACTGTCACAGAGGTCTTTCTGAATCTCTTTCAGTTCCAGTCGGGGATCATATTCTTCTTTTTCACGAACACCATATACTACCCGCAGGATCTTCCCGTGCTGGATCAATACTCCCGGCTCCTTAATATTGGCAGAGACATAGATGCATCCATCCGTCACCAGCAGATTCGGCAGCTTTTCCTGCATTTTCGCGCCGGTTCCGTAGATATTCAACACCGGGATCACAATGGTAGAAGGATTCGCCACCCTCTGAATAAACGGAATGGTATCTTCCAGAGAATAACCCTTCACGCAGACCAGGATCACGTCCGGCCGCTCGCTATAGTGGTCCATATCCGCAGCTTTTACCGGAATCGTTTCGGTGGTGCCATCCCACATTTTTTCCACGGCAAGACCGCTCTCCTGCATGGCTGCAAGATGTCTGCCTCTGGCGATCAGGGTGACATCTTTTCCTGCTTTCGTCATATAAAATCCCAGAATTCCTCCGGTTCCTCCGGCTCCGATAATTGCATATTTCATGATAATGATCTCCCTTTCTGCCGCCCCGCGCATCCGTATCATACCGTTCTTCCGTCCGTTCGCCCAATTATCAGCTGCGCTCCATTTTACCCTCTCATAGTGAGGGTGTTCTGCCTGCGGACAATTACAATGAATTTATGATACCATGACCTAAAAGAAGCCGCCAGTCTCTGTTTTCACATAACTGGCGGCTTCCTCTTGATATCTTATATTCTCTTACAGAAATTCTTTGACAGACTTGTAAACGCCCTTGGCATCCAGACCGTACTTCTCTACCAGAGCAGCAGCGGAACCGGACTCACCGAAGACATCCTGCATGCCGACCTTCTTCACAGGCACGGGATGATTTGCGCACAGACAGTCGCAGACAGCGCTTCCCAGTCCACCAATCACGGAATGCTCTTCCACGGTCACTACCTTGCCGGTCTTCTTGGCGCTGTTAATGATGATCTCCTCGTCCAGAGGCTTGATGGTACAGATATTTACAACCTCTGCACTGATGCCTTCCTCTTCCAGCATCTTTGCTGCACCCAGAGCGGAATCTACGCAGATACCAGTGGCTACGATGGTGACATCCTTACCTTCACGGACTACGGTTCCCTTACCGATCTCGAAATGATAACCAGGATGATCATTGATCACGGGTACTGCAGCACGTCCGAAACGAATATATACAGGTCCTTCATATTCCAGAGCGGCACGAACAGCGGCTCTTGCTTCCACATCATCGGAAGGGCACATTACTACCATGCCAGGAATGGTACGCATCAGAGCAATATCCTCGTTACACTGGTGGGTAGCGCCGTCCTCACCTACGGTGATACCTGCATGGGTCGCACCGATCTTGACATTCAGATGAGGGTAACCGATAGAGTTCCGTACCTGTTCAAAGGCACGTCCTGCTGCGAACATTGCAAAAGAGCTTACGAAGGGAATCTTCCCTACCAGAGACAGTCCTGCAGCCACACCCATCATGTTGGACTCTGCGATACCGCAGTCGATGTGGCGGTCGGGATATGCCTTACGGAAGATTCCGGTCTTGGTAGCTGCTGCCAGGTCGGCATCCAATACGACCAGATTGGGGAATTCTTCTGCCAGCTCCTTCAGGGAGTTACCATAGCTTTCTCTGGTTGCGATTTTTTTCACGGTATTCTCTGCCATTACTGCTCACCTGCTTTCTCTAATTCTTTTTCGATCTTATCAAGGTCTGCCATTGCCACTGCATACTCCTCATCGTTGGGAGCCTTGCCGTGCCAGCCGACCTGGTTCTCCATGAAGGAAACGCCCTTACCCTTCAGGCTATGGAATACGATACAGGTGGGCATGCCCTTGGTCTCTCTTGCTTCCTTGAATGCTGCACGGATCGCATCAAAATCATGAGCATCTGCATTGATTACATGGAAATTGAATGCCTCGAACTTCTTATCGATAGGATAAGGAGAGCATACCTGGTCGATAGGTCCATCGATCTGCAGATTATTGTTATCTACCATAACACAGAGGTTGTCCAGCTTACGGAAGCCTGCGAACATGGCTGCCTCCCATACCTGACCTTCCTGGATCTCGCCATCGCCCAGAATGGCGTATACCCGGTAGTCCTTGTGCAGGTATTTGGCTGCCATAGCCAAACCGCCTGCCACGCTGACGCCCTGTCCCAGAGATCCGGTGTTCACATCAATGCCCGGCGTCTTGTTGCAGTCGGGATGGCCCTGCAGGTGGCTGTGCAGCTTGCGCAGGGTCCACAGATCCTCCCGGGGGAAGAAACCCAGATCTTCCAGAATGGCGTACTGTGCCGGGCAGCCGTGACCCTTGCTCAGCACAATGCGGTCACGATCCTCCCACTTGGGGTTCTTGGGGTCCACATGGGCAGTGTTATAGTAGATAGCCATGAGCATCTCCACCAGAGACAGTGATCCGCCCGGGTGGCCGGACTGGCACAGATACAGCATCTTGATAATGTCTGCGCGCAGCTGCTTTGCTTTTTCCTGTTGCATAGCAAGTTCCATAATATGTATCCCTCTCAATCAGATTTGAAGATGTACGTTTTTACGTAGCCGTTGCACCCAGCAGCATATCCGGCAGGAAGGTAACGACCTGCGGGAAGATACAGGTGACAGCCAGCGTGATCAACAACGGAACCAGGAAGGGCAGGATCGACTTGTAAATGCGTTCCAGCTTGATCTTGTTCACGTCCGAAATGACAAACAGGCACACGCCGAAGGGAGGAGTGACCTGACCGATCATCAGGTTCAGCACCACCACAACGCCGAAGTACACCAGATTGTAGCCCATGGTGTCGGCGATGGGCAGCAGCACGGGCAGCATCAGGGTCAGGATAGCGCCGGGCTCCATGACCATGCCAAGGATCAGCAGGATGATGTTGATAATGAACATGACAACCGCCGGGTTGGAGGAAACGCCGGTGATGGTGTTTGCGATGAGGGCGGAGATGCCCTCCTTGGCCATGATGTCCTCCACCACTTCCTGGAACAGTGCATCGGTGAAGTAGGAGGTGACGGTGCTGGGCTTTTTGCCGCTGTCTTCTTCGGCCAGCACAAGGGGCTGTGCAGCGCCGTTGCGGTAGTCCTCCTCGCTGATCACACCCTGCTGCCACATATTGTACATGATGAAGTTGCGGCGGTGGATCAGATTTTCGGGGTTCGTATAGGGGTTATAGTTGGTGGGATTTTTGGTAATAGAGGCAATGGTGGCGCACTCCCACAGGCTCAGCTGGCTGACGTCCTTGTTGAAGTACTCGTTGGCCGCCGTCTGCACACCCTGAATGGTGCCGGTAAAGCTGATGGTGTTCAGGTACGCCTCCAGAATGGTCTCCTTGGAGTAGCTGCGACTCAGGCAGAGGGCGCGGTAGATCTCGCGCACCTTGCGCAATGCGCCATCAATACCGCTGGCGCTGTTGTCATCGGTCAGGTTCTTGATGAGCTGCTGTTCCAGTGTGGATGCGCCCTGCTTGGAGCTGTAAATGGGCAGCAGATACTCATTGATCATTGCGCCGATGGTGCGCTTGAAGTTGACGCCAGGCTCTGAGTAGAAGTCCTTATCCTCGGTGCAGATGAAGGCATACTGCAAATTGGAGGGAATCTGCTCAAGGTCTGCCCATACGCGGTGGCTGTTGGAGGAGCGCAGGGTGGCATACTCCACCTGTGCGCCGGTATCCGGGTCGGTAGCTACCACCATACTGGACTGGCTCAGCTGAATGTTGTCCAGGTCCAGCAGGTCACCGTCGTTGGCAGTAGCCTGCACCACATAGAACACCATGCCCACGGCCACCACGCTGCCCAGCATGATGCCAAGGCAGAGCACCGTAGCGACAGTGCGGCCAATGAACCGCAGAATGGGATGCTTGCTCTTTTCCTTCGGCGGCTTGGGGCTTTTGGGTGCCTTGGGTGTGCGGGTACGGTTTTCCGCTGCGGAGTGTACCTCGCGGCGGCTCTGGGAAACATTGACCTTACGTCCCACCGGGCGGGCAGGCTGCTCCTCGCCGCCCCGGTGGATCTTTCTCATCTCATTGTTGGAGATAGGGATCGCCTCCTGACATTTCAAGACTGTTGCCGGGCATGGCTGCACCGGGCTTTATCCACATCGTTTGTGACACGAAATTTCAAACTGCAATACCATATTATAGCACGCAAGCCCCAGCCGGGCAAGAACCAATCTTTGCGCGCTGAGCAGATATAAATAGTATAACACACTCTCTTGTGGAAAGTACAGTATCTGCGTGTGAAAATTGTCTGCCATCCGCCAAAACGGGGCATACTTACCGGGGAAGGGAGTGTTTTTTATGCGCAAGCTGTCTGTCTGCCTGTTCTACGGGCTTTGCGTATTCACCATTGTATTCAGTCTGTTCTGGATGGCGCTGCCAAAGCTGCCGCTGTCTCAAAGCCCCGCCGGGTCTGAGACCGACCCCGCCTCTCCCCTGAGCCTTGCCGCGCAGGCAGTGCCCCAGACGGACACCGCCCGCTACTGCCTGCAAGACAGCGGCGGGCGGGTGGCGGTGTACACCTGCCGCGCCGACGGCACCCCGGGCACCCTGATCCGCGTGACCGGCATCTACACCAATCTTCTGCCCGAAAACGACGCCTTACGCATCAAGCGCGGGCTTGTGGTCAACAGCCCCCGGGAACTCGACCTGCTGCTGGAGGATCTGGGGGAATAAGTATAAGAGGCCGCTGCAAACGATGTGCAGCGGCCTCTGTTATAAATATGACTTACGCTTCCATTTCTTCCAGCGGCACAAGGTATTCCTTGCGGCACTGCTCGTACTCCAGCATATAGTCCTTGCTGGGGCTGTGGTGCATGATGTTTTTCAGGGTGTGAGAGTCGTAATCATCGCCGGCCTCCATGCCCACCATGCGCACCGCAATGTTGGAGCAGTGGTCGGAGATACGCTCGGCGTTGTTCAGCACATCCAGGAACACCACGCCGGTATCGATGGAGCAAATGCCGTCCTTCAGGCGGCGGATGTGCTGGTCACGCAGACGCTCCACCATCACATCAATGATCTCCTCCAGCGGCTCCACCTGTGCAGCCTTCTGGGTATCATCGTTTTCAAAGGCCTCGTCCGTCAGCGCCAGAATGCGCTCCAGTGCGTCATCCAGCAGCTGCAACTCCTTTTTGGCGCTCTCGCTGAAGCTGGCTTCCTTGTCGTGCAGCTCCTCGGCCTTTTCCATGATGTTCACGGCATAGTCGCCAATGCGCTCGAACTCGGTGACAAAGTTCAGCAACTCGGTCACCGCGTGGCTCTCGTCGTCGCCCAGCTCCTGATCGGTCAGCTTGATCAGATAGTTGGTGATCTCCACCTCCATGCGGTCGATCAGGTTCTCGCGCACCTTAATGGCGCTCACGGTCTCCTCGTCCATCTTCAAAAGCAGCGGCGCGGCCAGACCCACGTTGCGGGCGGCGCGGCGGGACATCTTGATCACCGCATTCTTCGCCTGCTGCAAGGCCACTGCCGGGCTCTTGTACAGACGCTCGTCCAGCACCGGCATGCTCAGCTCCTGTGCTTCCTCCACGCTACTGGGCACCGTGAGCATCGCCAAGCGGCTCAGCACTCCGCTGCAAGGCAGGAACAGCAGCATGGCGCATACGCTGGACAAAGTATGGATGTTTGCAATGGAGCTCTTGTTCATCACATCGCCCCACATGGGGATGCCGATGGTGAACTGCACCGCATAGATCAGCGCCAGCAGGATCACGCTGCCGATGACGTTGAAGTACAGGTGGATGAGCGCTGCCCGCTTACCATCCTTGGAGGAGCCGCCGATGGTGAGCAACGGGGTGAACGCCGTACCGATATGCGCACCCAGAATGATGGGAATGGCAGAGCTGAAGGTGACAAGCCCTGTGCTGGACAGTGCCTGCAGAATACCCACCGAAGCGGAGGAGGACTGGATGATCACGGTGACCACCACGCCCACCAGAACGCCCAGAATGGGGTTGGTCATGGTGACGAACAGATTCTGAAAGACGGCGCTCTCCCGCAGGGGAGCAACGCCGGTATCCATCAGGCTCATGCCGGTAAACAGAATGCCGAAGCCCAGCATGATCTGACCGATATTCTTCTTTTTGGCATTGCGCAGGAACACATAAAAAATGCAGCCAATAAACGCCACCACGGGGGCAAAGGTCTTGGGCTGGATCAAGGTCAGCCACAGGCTGTCGCCTGAGATATCCGCCATGCGGATCAACTGACCTGTTACCGTAGTACCAATATTTGCACCCATGATCACGCCTACCGACTGCGTCAGTGTCATGATACCGGAGTTGACCAGACCGACACAAATAACCACCGTACCAGCCGACGACTGGATGACGCCGGTGATCAGTGTGCCGAAGATCACGCCTTTGATGGTAGAGGAGGTAAGCTTTTGCAATACGCCCTGCATCTTGCCGCCTGCCAGCTTTTCCAGACCGGCACCCATGATGGACATGCCGTACAGGAACAGCGCAACGCCGCCCAGCAGAGAGGTAATGTGTGTGATATCCATAACGATACTCCTAATATGAAACTTCCCTTTTTATCCTTTACAGCACACAGCCGCCGGAACCTTGCACGCACAGCGCCTGCCCTGTTCCGGAAGCCGCTTACTTTTATTATACCATCAAAGGGGGCGTCTCAACAAGGTTTATTTTACAGGAAAGTTACTTTTTTTACACATTCCGCAACATATTTCCGGGCGGCAAACAAAAAGATTTCCGTTATTTTACATACATTTTACATTCAGCTTTCCCAGATGCGATATGCCGCCGCTTACCCGGCCAGCTCTTCCATGGCCTCGCGCACTGTATCGGCCGAAAACAGGAACACCCCGCTGCCGGTGTATACTTCCACATGGCTTCCGACATAGCGCAGTTCAAAATCTTTCATCCGTGTTCCCTCCTGTATCTCATTTTTTGCAGCTTTTCAGAACGTTTTTGTTCCATGGCTGTATTATCGCACACAGCAGGTACTATAAATCGGATTTTCAACGCATTTTGCAGACAAAAAGCCGCCCGGCTCCAGATGCGGAACCGGGCGGCTGGCCACCTACCTATTTATATTGTTCAATGCACAGCGGCATATTCCGGGATGCGCTGCTCATGGGCCTGCTGCTCTGTGCGGGCCTTCTCATAGCAGTAACGGATGATCGCCTGCCTGCGCACGATGCCAATGAAGATGCCGCGGTCATCCACAACCGGCACAAAGTTCTGGTTCATGGCCGCTTCGATCAGCTGATCCATGCTGGTGGTCACGGTGACAGCCTTGTAGTCGCGCTTGTGCGGGAAGGCCGAAATGGGGACATCCTCAGCCGCTTCCAGATCCAGACCATGGAACTTTTTCAGCCCCCA
>ERZ791645.2175-NODE-2175-length-10353-cov-3.392795_pt1 | contig 10353 bp, 7 predicted proteins | sample MGYA00509939_ERZ791645 | MGnify/ENA primary metagenome ERZ791645 (study PRJEB30046, sample SAMN00715249) | human gut metagenome | study: EMG produced TPA metagenomics assembly of the A metagenome-wide association study of gut microbiota in type 2... | reverse complement strand
AGCAGGTGTGACTATCGCAGTGATCAGTTCCTGGATGTGGTTTGGTAATTCCTTTATTATGTTAATGGCTGGTGTGCAGGGAATCTCAAAAGATTATTTCGAGGCAGCAGCAATTGACGGAGCCGGAAGATGGACCGTATTTGGAAAAATCACATTACCATTATTAAGACCGATGTTACTTTATGTAGCGATCACATCATTGATCGGTGGATTACAGATGTTCGATCTGCCATATCTGATGTCAAATCCGGCAGGAGCATCTTATAACTCTGTATACACAGTGGTAATGTATCTCTATAAATTTGGATTTACAACAGGAACAACACAGACCGGTTATGCATCCGCAATTGCCTATGTATTATTCCTTATCATTTTAGCTGTTTCCATTATACAGTTAAAAGTATTTAACAAGGATGAAGATAAAGCAGCAGCACGCCGTGCAAAAAAACGGGCTTCATCTAAGACGAAATAAGGAGGATTACTATGAACGGCATTGGATATAAAATCAAAAAAACAGTTTTATATATCTTACTAATCCTGCTTAGTGTAGTGTGTATGTTTCCATTTTTATTAATGATTGTCAACGCAACACGAAGCGGATCTGAGATTATGAAATCATTTACTCTGATTCCGAGTGTTTATTTAAAAGAAAACTGGGCTACTGTATTTAAATACTTCAACCTGTTTTTAGGTATGTGGAACAGTTTGAAAGTAGCAGTTCCATCTACATTACTCTGTGCATACTTTTCCGCTATGACAGCTTATGCACTGGCAATGTATAAATTCAAGGGAAATAAAGTATTATTCATGACGATTTTGATTTTCATGATGATACCTGGACAGCTTGGTCTGATCGGTTTTTATAACTTATGTACCAAACTTCATCTGGTAAACTCTTATATCCCATTGATCATTCCGGCAATTGCTTCACCAGGAACCGTATTTTTCTTAAGACAGTATGTACTTTCCGTCATGCCGCCGTCACTGATCGAGGCAGCAAGAATTGATGGAGCAAGCGAGTTATATACATTCCACAGAATCGCAATCCCGATCATGTCACCTGGAATTGCAACCATGAGTATCATGGGATTCATCGGTGGATGGAATGCTTACCTGTTACCTATGATCATCTTAAATAAAAACAAGAAATTTACATTACCGGTTATGATGGCAACTTTAAGGGCATCAACAGATATTACTGCAAACCAGGGCGCGATTTATCTCGCCGTTGCAATTTCTGTAATTCCGATTTTACTCGTATTTGCATTCTTCTCTAAATACATCATCAGCAGTATTTCTGCAGGTGCTGTAAAAGAATAATGACAGTACATAAAATAGTTTCCTTACCATATTCTTCTCTAAACAGATAAAAGCAGAAACGCTACTCAAAAAATTTGGGTAGCGCTTTTGCGTGTTTAAAAAGAAGGTAAAAAGAACTCGAAAAATGTCATGAAAACAGGCAATTTGATCCGCCGGGGTTTGCGGGAAACGAAAGAAAATGGTATGATAAAGATACTTGGAAACAGAAATAAAGGGGAAGTTTTATGGTTACATACAGAATCAGAAAAATGATCGCATGGGGCATGGCAGTGACCATGACAGCCGGGATGACAAATGTTTTGACGGGCTGTGGAGCGGAAAGAGACGGACAGGCTGTGGAGACATCTCAGGTGGAGGACACCTCACAGGGTGATGAGGACACGCCTGCATGGGAAAAATATGCCGGAGAACCTGTTACGTTAGACTGGTATGTCAATTATTCCTGGTTTGCAACACCGTGGGGAGAGAATGCAGTCTCTCAAAAGATTACAGAGGAGACAGGAGTAAATATTAATTTTATCACACCGATCGGGAATGAAACAGAAAAATTAAATGCACTGATCGCATCGGATTCTCTGCCTGATCTGATCACATTAGGGTATTGGGAGCCACAGGTGAACCAGATGATCGAAGAGAACATGGTCTACGCATTAAATGAACTTGCAGATGATTATGATGCCTATTTCTGGCAGGTCACAGATGCAGATGTGGTGAACTGGTATACAATGGATGATGGCAATATTTATGGATATCCGTGTTCCACGGTTACACCAAAACAGGTGAAAGAGCATGATGATATCACATCCAATCAGACGTTTCTGGTGCGTAAAGATATTTATGAGGCAATTGGAAGTCCGGATATGTCAACACCGGAAGGATTTAAAGCAGCAGTGGAGAAAGCGGCAGAGATGTTTCCTGAGGTAAATGGGGAAAAACTGATTCCGGTGGGATCCCATGTATTTGATCATCAGGGAAATGTTTCTTTTGACAAATATCTGATGAATTTTCTTGCGGTTCCGTGGGAGAAGGATGGAAAATATTATGACAGATATACAGACCCAGAGTATGTTATATGGTTAAAAATGTTCCGTGAACTGGGGGAGGAAGGGCTGCTTGCCAATGATATCTTTGTGGATACACGGATACAGATGGAAGAAAAACTGGCAAAAGGTCGGTATTTTTGTATGCTCTATCAGTACAGTGATACGATCTCACAGCAAAAAGCATTGTATGAGAATGATCCGGACAGCATTTACATGGCGGTTGAGGGACCGAGAAATTCCAATGGGGATGATCCGACACTGCCGACTAACAATATGAATGGATGGACATTGACGCTGATCTCAAAAAATTGTAAATATCCGGAACGCGCCATAGCGTTTATGGACTATATGATGAGTGAGCATGGACAGATGTTGATCTATCTCGGTGTGGAAGGGGTTACTTACGATATCGTGGATGGTAAGCCGGTATTAAAAGAGGACGTCAGCAAAATTTTAAATTCCGACCGGGAGACTTACGACAGGTTATACGGCGCAGATGATGCTTATTGGATGCTGCAGAATAATGTCATGCAACTTCAGTGGGAGCAGAAGGCAGGTCCTGCTACTGAACAGTTACTCGTGTGGGCATGCAAATATACAGTCTACAATGGACAGTATGATGTGAGTTTGTCGACAAGTCCTGAAATTGCAGCTATGGATGAAAAATGTACCAAACTCTGGAGTGAGACACTGCCAAAGCTTCTTCTCGCATCAAATGAAGCACAGTTTGATGAAATATTTGAAGAATTTGTGGGAAAAAGGAATGCCATGGGCTATCAGGAAGTTTTGAAACAGAAAACAGTATTAATGAATGCAGCAAAGGAAAAAATGGGAATTAGCGAATGAAAAAAATAAGAGAGCTGTTTCGAAATACAAAGCTAAATATCAAATTTACCAGTATTATCATTCTGTTTATGGTGATTCCAATCGGGGTGTTAGCAGGGGTTTTGTTCTATGTTATGGAGCAGAATGCGGTGCAGGAGAACATGGATTACATGGAATATACAATGCAGCGGAATGAGGATGGAATCAAGACAAAGATTGATTCTATCAATATGTCCACACAGTTTTTCTTAAGTGATGATTCCCTGCTTCAAATGTTGAATGCATCTGCGATTGGGGGAGAAATCTCTACGGCCGACTGGCTGGATTTTAAAAATAACGAAGTGTCGGCGTTGGAACGGTTAGTTAACAATAACCCATTGCTGTATGGTGTCCGTGTCTATGCGGTGAATGACAGTGTGCAGGAGATGATGCCCATTTTATACAATGCATCCCGTATGAAAAAACAGGAGTGGTCCAAGCAGGATAAATATGTCGGCTGGAATTTTGATTACACAGATAATATTTTCAATTCCTATACGATGAACCAGAATCGGAAGATTATTTCACTTGTCACACCGATTATTGACAGTGCCAATGGAAAAGTTGGTGTGATCGAGTCTGCCATGACGATGGAGAATATGTTTCCAAGCCTGTACGAGGGAATTGAGGATGAGTGGAGTTTCTTTTATTCGGATGAGGGAGTAACCTATTTTGGACAGAAAGAGCAGACAGAATCTTCAGCGCTGCTTGACGATATTTTAAAACAGCGTCCCACAGAGGACAAGATACAGACCATTTATAAAAAATTGGATGGAAAAAATCTTGTAATCTCTTATATGCAGGTGCGCGAACTCTCCGGTACACTGATCTGTGTGAAGGATATCACAAAAAATGTTCATAATGTATATTTTATGCGTGATGTGTTTGTGGCTGTCATGCTGGCATTTATCATATTGCTGGCGTTCTTTATCAACCGTATTGTGCAGCATCTGTTAAAGCAGTTTTATGAGATCTTAAAGTCCATTCGAAAAGTACAGAAGGGTGATCTTGATGTCGCGATCGAAAACTGTGGCAAAGATGAGATGGGCGAACTCGGAACGCAGATCAATAAGATGTTGGAACGTATCAAGGAGCTGATGGAAGATAATTTAAACCGTGAGATGTTAGCAAAAAATTCTGAGATCCGGGCTTTGCAGAATCAGATCAATGCACATTTTATTTATAATGTGTTAGAATCGATTAAGATGATGGCAGAGATTGATGAAGAATACGCCATTTCTGATGCGGTGACCGCATTGGGGAAACTGCTGCGTTACAGTATGAAGTGGGTATCAGGAAATGTGCTTGTGGAGCAGGAGTTAGAGTACATTAAAAACTACATGGCTCTGATCAATCTGCGGTTTGATTATGAGATTTATCTGTCGTTAAACCTGCCGGAACTGGTATTAAAACAGGAGATTCCGAAGATGTCCCTGCAGCCGATCGTCGAGAATGCCATTTATCATGGAATCGAACAGATGGCAGAGGACACAAATATCTATATCAAGGGCATTTTAGACGGAGATGACTGTGTGATCGAGATCACAGATGCCGGAAAAGGTATGTCAGAAGAGGAAGTGGAGAAGCTTCGGTTAAAGATTGCAGGAAAAATTGATTCCAACGGAGGCTCCGGCAATGGAATTGGTCTGAAAAATGTACAGGACCGTATCCATATTGCATTTGGAGATCAGTATGGAATCGAGATCGCATCCAAATTGGGGTGTTATACAAAAATTATGGTCCGGATTCCAATCACGCATAGACAGTCAGAGGAAAATGACCCGGAGCATAAGTGAAAAATAAAGGCACAGGGGACTGTGACAGAAGAGAGATACAGGATTAGAAGAGGGTAAGGAAGATAATGAAAACAGTTTTGATCGTTGAAGATGAGAAAATGATCCGTCAGGGAATCAAAACAATGATTATGCGAAGTGGTGTGCCAATCGAGACCATTATGGAGTGCAACAATGGAGAGACTGCGCTTGAAATTCTGAAAGAGCAGGAGATTGATGTGATGTTTACGGACATCCGTATGCCGAAGATGGATGGCATCGAACTGGTACAGAAAATGCAGAGCCTCGAACATATTCCACTTACCGTGGCAATCAGTGGTTATGATGATTTTGCCTATGCGGTGGAAATGTTAAGAAACGGGGTGCGGGAGTATATTTTAAAACCGATTGAGCGTGAAAAAATCACCGAAATCTTAAAAAAACTCAATGCAGAGATTGAGAGCCGGAAAGAGAAAGAGGAGAACAATCAGAAAATTGGTTATCAGCAGATGCGGCACCTGATGCTTTCCGATGAGATTTCCGGGGAGGAACAGCGCACAATCGAAAGTCAGTATGCAGATCATTTTTATACCGGAAATTATTATGTGTGCTGCCAGAATCAGGTCAAGAGAGGAGAACTGTCCGACGATAATTATATTTTCATGAAAAATATGAATGACAATGATATTTTTATTGTTCCGGCAGAGAACCTTTCCCTCTTATTGAAAAACGAATTGCAGGATGGTTACATTGGAATCAGTGCGGCGCATTGTGGCTTAGAGAGCATCCGTCAGGCATATGCGGAGTCTGTCATGATGCGAAAGAAAGCATTTGTCCGCAATAAAGTGGAAGCGCAGTACGGTGTATTTCAGGAAAAGATACCGGAAGGTCTTATCACGGAGGCCGCTAAGTTGACAGAGGAGGCAGCCAGAATCCAACGCGTCCAGTTGATCGGAACAGATCATACAGACGATCTGGAAAAGAGTTTTCATCAGTTCTTTTATGAAGTGAAAAATGGAAGAATTGATGAGGCTGTTTTTGAGAGCTGTATGAAAGATTTCTTTACGGAGGTAGAGAAAACCTATCAGAATGCTTTAGAGACAGAGGGAGAACTTTTATTGGAATGCAAAGAAATCTGGAGTGAAAATTGTATCGATTCCTACGAGGACAAGGTAATGGAATTTGTGTTGCAGCTTCATGAGAAGATCAATAGCAGCTATGACCAGAACAAGAATGTACAGAAAATCAAAATGGCTGTGGATTATATAGAAGAAAATTATGCAAAGGATCTGAATATGGCGGTTGTCTCCAATTATATTTCCATGAATTACTCCCTGTTTTCCTACTCATTCAAGCAGTATACCGGAAGCAATTTTGTGAATTATCTCAAGGAAATCCGCATGAGAGAGGCAAAAAAACTCCTGACCGAAACCGATATGAAGATTATCGAGATCAGTCAGGCAGTCGGGTATGACAATGAAAAGCATTTTATGAAAATTTTTAAAGCAACCTGTGGAGTATCTCCGACAGAATACCGTCACAATGCTTATTTATCCAAATCCTGATGAAAAATCTGTTTTTGCTGGTACATATGTTCATCTGCCTTGGAAAATAAAGCTTTGACATCTTCTTTGGAAAGGGATGCACCCGGTGTGGACTGGGCATAGCCGCCGCTGGCAGAGATCTTATATTCCTTGTGGCTTATTTTATTATAATTATCTAAGTACTTATAGACGCGGGTGAGGAGTTCATCGGCATCTTCTTTTGTGTAATCCATTGTCAGCAGATAAAATTCATCGCTACTGAATCTTGCGCAGATATCGGTGGAACGGGTGACACTGGATAGGGCATGTCCGATGACCTGAATCGCAAAATCCCCCTCATTATGACCATAGTGGTCATTGATATATTTCAGGCGGTTTAAATCAAACAGAAAACAGGTCACAGTACTTTGGTTTTCTGCAGCTTCCTGAAGTAACAGCGTTTCACGGTGCAGATAGCCGTGTTTGTTATAAAGTCCGGTCAGCGCATCCTTGGTGTAAATGTCCTCCAAGTGAGAGACGAGGATGGAAGTACGTTTTGCGTCACTCAAACGTTTTAATAACTGGTTGATATTCATGAACCAGTGCACGAGCTGGAAGTGATAGTCAATGCGGTTGTTCTCGTAAGCTAAGGCAATATAGCCAAAAGTCTTATTCTTGAAGAACAGCGGAAAATAAAGGTAGGCAGAATCTGACTGTCTGTAGATATGTTCCGGCAGGAGGGAACGCTTGGTAAAACTGCATTCCGGCAGTCTTTTGCCATCCCGCAGACTTAATTTTAAAATAATCTCATCCTGACTTGGCTCAAAATCCATTTCATTTTCCGTTAATTCCAGTATGTGCTGGGAAACGCTGTCCCAGTTGGCGTACAGACACAGATAAAATTCGGAACAGTTTGGAATAGAATGAACGTAATTCTCCAACAGATCCATCGCTTCATCTATGTCGGCAATATTTTGGAATTCAGCAGACATTTTCATGGAACTTAAAATAGAAGACTCCAGAGAAGCAATCTGACTGGTCAGTTTCTGCTCAAAGTAAATAGCAGGAGTCTCTTTTGTAAGACTGCATCCACAGGAATTTTCCAGAACCATCTGTGCATGTACCACAGTGATGGCAGGAACATTTTCCTCATGGATTAATTTCATCAGTTTTTCTACGGAAGCTTCCCCAAGTTCATAGACAGGGAAAGAGACGGTCGTGAGAGAAGGTGTGAGATTCTGTCCTTCTTCACTGTGGTCACAGCCGGTGATCGCAAGGTCCTCTGGAATATGATAACCGGCAGAGATGGCAGCAGTCATTAATAAAAGTGCCAGTTTATCATTGTAACAGACAACCGCATCCGGTTTTGTTTCATTTTCTTCAAAGAAGCGGAGTGCTTCAGCAGCGGACTGCGCAGTGTAGGTTCCGGTATAGATGGAATGTGCGTGTGGTGCAATGCCATGTTTTTTTAATGCGTCCCGGTAAAACTTTTCTCTGGCATCCGAAAAGAAACTCTCATCGGCACATCCAAAATAACAGATATTTTTGTAGTGATGTTCTGTGATGAGATGTTCTGTAATATCAAAAAAAGGATGGTTATTTTCTAAGGAAACCGAAGGAAACTGCTGCTTATAAACAGCAATCTCTATGATAGGACAGTGACATTTTTCTTTCAGCAGGGAATAGATCTGATCCTTTAACTGTTCGTTTGGATAAGTTTCAGACGCAAAAATAACACCGCTTAAATCATCAAAATTCGGCAATGTCAGAATGCTTTCCTCTCCCAGACTGTAGTCCCCGAGATTCTCCCCATCCATAGAAGCAAAAATCTCAGCAGTGTAACCGTATTCCAGAGCTTTGTCAATAATACCCTGACATACATTCTTCTGGTAAAATCCCATAATGTGGGAGATAAAAATCCCGATTTTTTTATTGTGATACATGATAAAAACCCCTTGGAAGCAGCCATGATCCGGCAGCCTCTTTTTTTTACAACAATATAATCTTATTGTACAAAAAATCAAAATGTTTTACAATAGGAAAAGCTTCAAAATGAAAGGAATCTAAGGAAATGATACAGGATATTGCACCAATGCAATTGGATAATTCATATAAAAAGAAAGTACCGCATGCAGGCAGCAGGATGTTTGGTTTTGGAGAGCGAACGGTATATCTGGAATATAATGGAGAATTGCAGTTTTTGACTTATGAGCAGTGGAAGGATTACAACGAAAATATACTGGGAAGAGAAGTGCCGTCTTGTATTTATCTTTTTTCTATAGGGGAGGAAGAATACTTTCTGACTGAAATAGGAGCGGATACCAAGATTGGCGAGTTTCGTTTTTATAAGATGTTTGATGTCCGTCCAATGCAGCCGAAGGAACGTGTCCTCGCAGCTGCTACTGCATGGCATTTATTTGTGTGGTATCGTGACAATCAGTTCTGCGGCAGATGTGGGAAAAAACTGGTTCACAGCGAAATGCAGCGGATGCTGCAGTGTCCGTGCTGCGCGAACATGGTGTTTCCGAAGATCGCACCGGCAGTCATCGTGGGAGTCACGCACGGCGATAAAATCCTCATGACAAAATACGCGGGACGAGAGTACAAAAGGTATGCGCTTATCGCCGGATTTACCGAGATCGGTGAGACGGCAGAGGAGACGGTCAAAAGAGAAGTCATGGAGGAAGTCGGATTACACGTTAAAAACCTCAGATACTACAAAAGTCAACCGTGGTCATTCTCCGACACGCTTTTAATGGGCTTTTTTGCAGAAGTGGAAGGAGACGACAGCATCACGCTTGACCGGGAGGAACTGGCCTTAGCCGAATGGTTTGAACGGGAAAACATTCCGGTTTCTGAATCAGACATTAGTCTTACCAGTGAAATGATAGAGTATTTTAGAAATCATCAAGAGTAATTTTTACCACCCCAGTTAGTTGTACAATGAAAGAAGGACTATTTATCATAGCCCGGGGTATTGGGCAAGTGATGTTCCAGAATAACGCCTTGTCGGGACTTCTTATGTTAGCCGGGATAGCCTGCAACTCTTGGATACTGGCATTACTCGCTTTAGCAGGAAACATCGTTAGCACGTTAACCGCCTGCCTGTGCAAATACTCACGGGAAGACATTCGGAACGGCCTCTACGGTTTTAATGGTACATTGGTTGGTATCGCCATTGGAGTGTTCATGGAAATAAACATTAGTTCCATGTTCTTATTACTATTCGGCTCTGCCCTTTCCACCTGGATCACCCGGTTATTCAATCGCCAGAAAACAGTTCCGGGTTTCACGGCACCATTTATCATTACGGTATGGATTCTATTATTGGGGAACCTTTACCTTTTCCCCACTCTCCTATTGCCCGCAATACCCCATGTTTCCGAGGCAGTAGCTCATCTACCGAAAGCATTCTGCCTGAACATCGGGCAGGTCATGTTTCAAGGAGGAAATATTCTTGCCGGGTTACTTTTCTTGATCGGTATCCTTGTCAATTCCCGGATACAAACAGTTTACACGGTTTGGGGAGCCTTTCTGCCTTTGCTCGTCGTCCTGCCCTTGACAACCGATTTCTCCGCATTCAATGCCGGATTACTCGGATATAACGGAGTACTTTGTAGTATAGCCCTTGGAAACCGAACCTTCAAAAGCATAGCTTGGGCCACCTTGGCCATACTCCTGTCAACAGGAATACAAATTACAGGAATGTATGCAGGAATCACGACATTGACCGCCCCATTCGTGGTTGCCGTCTGGATCATGCTGTGTTTGCAACACCTGTCTTCTAGAAAATAAACCCAATTAATAATCTATTTATTTTCAAGAAAATAT
>ERZ791645.2173-NODE-2173-length-10366-cov-5.904665_pt1 | contig 10366 bp, 8 predicted proteins | sample MGYA00509939_ERZ791645 | MGnify/ENA primary metagenome ERZ791645 (study PRJEB30046, sample SAMN00715249) | human gut metagenome | study: EMG produced TPA metagenomics assembly of the A metagenome-wide association study of gut microbiota in type 2... | reverse complement strand
CCGCCTGCTCCAGATACGTCTTCAGCTCGGCGTCCTTGTAGATGGTCATGCCGCCTATTATTTCCGTCCACTTCTCGTCCTTGTCCGTGTCGCCGTTGCTTTCATTACAGATGAGAAAGGTTCCGCCGCTCTTCAGCACCCGCCAAACCTCTCGGAAGCATTGCGGCAAGTCAGGCCAGAAGTAGACTGTTTCAAAGGCCGTGACCGCATTGAACTGTTCCGATTCAAACGGCAGCTCCGTTACGCTCGCACGTAACACATCGCAGCGTCCTTTTGTAACGGCGGCTTCGTTGACCCTTTTTGATTTTTCAACGCTGACGGACGAATAATCGATACCCTTTACAACACCCTGCGGGCATTTTTTCAGAAGTCTTTTAATATTCGCTCCGCCGCCGCAGCCGCAGTCAAGCACCTTTGCGTCCGGAGTAAGCTCCAAAAAGCGAAGTCCCCACCGCGCCACGGGACTGTGACCCCAATTCATCATGGCGACCATGATTTTTCCGCCAAGCCCTACAGGCTTTCGGGTGTTTTCAAAAAATGACATTTTATCGCACCTCCGATTTCGTACATTCGGCATAAGTTAACGGAAATGACGCTTTCAGAATAACGCTTTTCCGCACTGCCCATCCGTTCTGCCGCAGAAAACTCAAGTATTCCTCGCTCGTCCACTTGCTGTGAAGAGGAAAGTCTGCGAGCTTCATAAAAAACGCCCTGACCTTGCCGAAAAACGAATTTCCCGCATGAGTGAAGGTCGGCGCAATCAGAACGCCGTCGTCCTTCAGCACGCGTCTGGTTTCCCACAGGGCTTTCTCCGGCTGCGGAACGATGTGCAGGGCATTGGACACGATCACCGCATCGAAAGAATTGTCCGCATAGGGCAGACAAAACATATCCTGCACCGAAAAGTGCAGCTTCGCCGAGCGGTTATCACGCTTTGCCTCGGCGATCATCTCTGCGGAGACATCCGTCGCCTCGATGTGTGCTGCGGCGTTCACGATATTTTTTGCAATCAGTCCGGTGCCCGTTGCGAGCTCAAGCACCGTCTTATTTTTCACAATCGGTCGAATAAGTTCGTACATCTTTTCATATGCCGCCCGATCCTTTCGCATGAAGCGGTTGTAAATACGGGCGTTTCTGTCCCAGAAATTCTTGTGTTCTCGCATCGCTGTCATTCCTTTTTCCGTCAGATTTTTCTAACCGATACATACACATCATGCGGTTAGTCGCGGCTAACTTACGCGCCGTTGAAAAGCCGCATCTCTGCGGCCTTCCGCTTATTCAAATAACTCCCTGCAAGCGCCGTGCACCAGCGTTTCCAGCACCTGCTGGTACAGTTCTCCGATCTGCTCCTTATGGGAGACGGTCAAAATCAGTCCCCGCACCGTCGCAGCAGCCAAAGACACACCACACTTGGGCATAAGGTCATGATTCTCCAAAAGTTGACGGATGTGCGTCTCGCCATCGTGGTAATGGACATTTTTGATGTCATCCGGCAATCTCTGTAAAAGCAACTTGGCGTCATGTTCAATGAAAACCATGTCGCCGGTATCAGACAGCCTCCGACAGACGGCCAGAACCGCCTCTGCCGCGCGCTCCGACGGCGGCAAGCCGCCATTTCTGTGCAACGCCTGGTCAGCCACCCCGTAAAGCTCGGAGTGGATACTTTCCAGAACCGCGAAGAAGGCCATCTCCTTGGATTCGTAGAATTTATAAAACGAGCCTTTTGCGATACCAACAGCCTTTGTCAGCTGATCCACTGAGGTTTTCTTCATCCCCAGCGTGACAGCACAATGTCTCGTTTCCTTCAGCAACGCCTTGCGGAGCTGCTCAGTCTCGTAATCGGTAAAAGCCAAGGTCGCACCCTCTCTGAAATATGACCGTTTCGGTTCTTCTGGTCATATTATACCGAGCTTTTTCTGGTTTGCAAGGGGTGTAGAGAAAAACATACGCATTTTAACAAAAAATTATTTTCCCTTAACACATTATTTCATGAAGGCGCTCCTCTTCCTTTGGCAAAGAACTGCACCCCCCTAAAATCAAAAATGCACCCCCTCCAAACCGTAATTGCACCCCCTTAACGGGTTTCTATCAAAATTAGAGTCATTTGCCAGAACAGAGAAAACCAGCAATCCATTGCGATTGCTGGTTTTTCTTTGTTTATCAATGCTTTGTGGCGCTCTCAAGGTACTTTGCAGCGCGAAAAACGTCGCAGTCTTGCGAAAGATTTCTCGGTTCATTAGCATTATGCACACGAAAAATACTAACAGCGCGCAACGATTATGCGTAAGTAAGTACTCGACAATGTATCTTCTTTCGGCTGGGGCGGTTGCCCGCCCCGCCTCGGGTAACTTTGCTCAGCGCCGACAACATACGCGTCCATCAGATCTTTGATTTCGTCGACGGTGTAGGTTTTGCCCTTCTCACCTTTGTCAAGGATCTTCTGCAGGTCGTAAACCGTCGCCTTCCGTACAACTTGCAATCTTTTCTTTCTCTGACATGGTGTCACGCTTTCTTTCGGTGTCGCTTTCTTATCACTGCTTTCAGGATAACATACCCGCAGACGTATGCCGACCATTTTCTTCAAAAGCCTCAAGGCATTTCACGCAAGGCGAAACCAAGCTGCGTACTTTTCGTCTGAATGTGCAGGACTCTGTATCTGGGAGCGGTGGCAAGAATTAAGACTAATTCAGGTATCATTGGCTATTTTTTTCGGCGCAACCCTGCTATAATGTTTCCACACAACAATGCGTCTTTAGGAGAACAGAGCAAATGGCAAGCACGGAACCATCAATGACCGAACAGCATACATGCAGCGCGGCGGCTATGCCGGAGGGAGCCTTTCTCCCGGCCGGACCGCAGTGCCCCGGACGCCATCCGGAAAGCGGCGCCGCAGGATCTGCAGGCGCTCTTTTCTGCGCCCGTGCGCTTGTGACACAAGCTGCCGCGGTGTGTAAATACGCGCAGGAGGGCTGCTGATATGGAGCTTTCTTCGTTGTTCCTCGCGGGAAAAGGGAGCGCCCTGACCTCCTTCTTCTCGACGGCATTTCTCGTCGTGTTCCTGCCGTTTTGTCTCGTGGTGTACAGTCTCATGCCGCGGCGCGGGAAAAAATACTTCCTCCTCGCCGCCGACTGCGCCTTTTTCTGGCTGATCAGCGGCAAGCTGCTCGTATACCTGCTTCTGACGGCGCTTTCGATGCACTACTTCGGACTGTGGCTGGACAAAATACAGTCGGAGACGAAGCTTCTGCTCGCGCAGACGGAAAAAGCCGAGCGCAAGACCGTGCGCAAACGGCAGCAGGCCGTGCAGCACTGGATCCTTTTGCTGGCCGTCATTTTGCACATCGGCGTCCTGTTCGCACTCAAATATTCCGGCTTTGCCGCGACGAATGTCAACACGCTCCTGGCGCACCTGCACATTCCCGTGCAGCTGGCGATCCCGAAGTATGTGATGCCGATCGGTATCTCCTTTTTCACGCTGCAGGCGCTGTCCTACATCGTAGACGTGCAGCGCGGCGTCACAAAAGCGGACACGAATCTGCTGCGCCTGACACTGTTCATCAGCTTCTTCCCGCAGATCGTGGAAGGGCCGATCTGCCGCTATGATCAGACCGCGCAGCAGCTCTGGGACGCAAAGCCAATCACCTACGAGAACCTGACGCTCGGTCTGCAGCGCATTGCCTACGGCATGATGAAAAAGATCATCATCGCCGACCGGCTCAACCCGCTCGTGAGAAATGTCTTTAATAACTACACCGACTTTGACGGCGGCGTGATCGCACTGGCCGCCGTGTGCTACACCGTGCAGCTGTACATGGACTTTTCGGGCTCGATGGACGCCGTCACAGGCACGGCGCAGATCCTCGGCGTCACAATGCCGGAAAACTTCCGACAACCGTTTTTCTCCAAGACGATCTCGGAATTCTGGAAGCGCTGGCACATCACGCTCGGCACCTGGTTCAAGGACTATGTATTCTACCCGGTCGTCACGCTCAAGCCGCTGGAAAAGCTCACTTCCGCCGCCCGCAAACGCCTCGGCAACCACTACGGTCCGCTGCTGGCGAGCGCCGTCGCGCTCTTTTGCGTGTGGTTCTGCAACGGTCTCTGGCACGGTGCCGCATGGAGCTATCTCTTTTTCGGCATGTACCACTTCGCGCTGATCCTCGGCGGCAACATCATCGCCCCGCCGGTGCGGGCCGTCAACGCGCGGCTGCACATCCGCGCCGAGAGCTTCCCGTACCGTCTGCTGCAGATGCTGCGCACGACGGTGCTGGTCATCATCGGCGAGCTGTTTTTCCGTGCAAACGGCCTGCGCGCAGGTATGCAGATGTTCCGCACCATGGTCACCGGATTTGCATTCCCCGTCTTTGACGATGCGCTCTTCAAGGCGCTCGGTATTGACAAGTTTGACCTCATGATCGTTGCTGTGACGCTGCTGATCGTGTTCGTCGTGAGCGTGATCAACGAAAAAGGCAAGTCCGTGCGCGCGCTGCTGGCACAGCGCCCCGCTGCGGTACGCTGGACGGTCTTCTACGCGCTCATTTTGTTCATCATCGTTTTCGGAGCATACGGAAAGGGCTACATTCCCGTCGACCCCATGTATGCGAATTTTTAGGAGGCACGCATGTCCCGTTTTCTCAAACATACGCTCAGATGCGTCGTTTTTCTCGCTGTGCTGGCGCTTTTGCTGACCGGTGTGTCGCAGCTGGTGCGGCCAAAAAACAACACCCGCAGCGACGGCATCCATGACCCCGCGGCCAACGGCATCCTCGGAGAACCGGACAACACGATCGACCTGCTCATCCTTGGTGACAGCGAGAGCTATTCCGCCTTCATCCCGATGCAGCTGTGGCAGCAATACGGTTACACGGCCTACTGCTGCGGCACGTCCAGACAGACACTGTACTATTCGGAAGCGTTCTTGCACAAAGCCTTCCAGAAGCAGTCGCCCAAGCTTGTGATCCTGGAGACCGATGTGATCTACATCGACTTTTCGTACGGCAGCATGCTGCTGCAGGAGGCCGGCGACCTCTTCCCGGTGTTTTCCTACCACGACCGGTGGAAATCTCTGAAGGCAAATGACTGGCGCATGACCGTCAATTACACCCACACCGAAAATGCCAAAGGGTATCAGTTCCGCCACAACGCCGTTCCGGCGGACGCCAGCAATTATATGACGCCATCGGATGCCTACGCTCCCATCCCGAAGCGAAACCGCGCCTATGTTGAGCGCATCAAGGCCTTCTGTGACGAAAACGGCGCGCAGCTGCTGCTCGTTAGTGCGCCCAGCACACTCAACTGGAACATGGCGCGTCACAACAGCACACAGGCATTTGCCGATGCGCTGGGTATCGGCTTCCTCGATCTCAACACCGAACACGAGCAGGTTGCGATCGACTGGAACACGGACACCCGCGACAAGGGTGACCACCTGAATTATTTCGGTGCGCAGAAGGCCACGACCGTGCTCGGTACGTATCTTGCCGATACCGGTCTGCTCCCGAGCCATAAGGATGACCCGGCCTACGCCGACTGGAACAAGCAGTCGGACGCCTTCAGCCGGACGGTCACCGATGCGCTCGCAAAAACGTAACGGCACCTCCGTTTCAGACAGAAAAAACCTGCAGTTTCCGAGGAAACCGCAGGTTTTTCTTTTTTTGCTGCGCCTTACGCGCCGCCGTTTGCGCCGGAGAAGGTGCAGAACTTTCCCTCGCGCGCGTATTTGCGCAGGACGCCGGCCATGGCCGCGAGGTCGGCGGGCTTGGTCGCCAGAAGCTCATGCCGGGTCTTGGCCAGCTCCTCCGGCGTCACGCCCTTGAGCGCGCGCACGCACTGGCTCTCGCACACGCCGGCGGGATCGAGCAAGGGATCGGTCGTATTGACCGCGCCGATGATAATGTCGTCGAGCGGCATGCCCTGCGCCGCGAAATCCTCGATGAAATCGGCAACGTTGAAAAACACCGCGCGCGTATTGTCAAGGTTCGGGTCACGATAGGAGTAGCAGAAGATGTCGCCGCTGCGGCGCACGTTCATGCCCGTGCCGTAAGCCCCGCCCTGCACGCGCACCATGTTCCACAGGTAGCCATAGCTCACAAGTGAGGACAGCACCGGGCACGCGCCGGAATAGCTGTCGCCGAGGGCGTAGAGGTTGTGTCCCAGCGCGCAGAAGCCCACATCCGCCGGGATCTCGACCGCACAGGCGGCCGCGTCATAGCGCTTGTGCGCAGCCGTCTCGCCGAGCGCGCCCTGCGGCAGCGCAGCGATGAGCTGTGCAAGCACACCGGCATCGAGCGCGCCGGAATAGCCTGCGAAGAGGCGGCTCGTGACGAACACCTTTTCGGTGAGCGTGCGAAGCGCAGCGCTCACCTGCGTGCCGTTTTGCGCAAAGCCGGCGGCCAGCGCCGCAAACCAGCGCACAAAGGTCTCGCCCTCGAGCGTCTCCTTGAGCGCAGCACCGGCCGAAAACGCCGACAGCGACTTGGTGACGGCGAAGGTATGGCCGTTCGAGATGAGCGACTGGCGCATGAAGTAGTCGTTTTGCATGACGGTCTCGCCGATGCGGTCCGTCTCGTCATAGCACCCCTGCGTGAGCAGCTCGCGCAGGAGTTGCACCGCCTCGGCCGCGTTTTCCTCGAGCATACTCGCCGACACGAGCAGGTACGGGTGCACGTGCTCGGTGTCGCCCTGCTTCTGCAGGCAGTCCACACGCAAAAACAGCGAGCCCAGCAGCGCCTTGACGCGGTTTTGCAGCACGTCCGCAGAGCAGGTCTCCGTGCGCAGCTCGCCGAAGCAGGTGCTCAGCACGTTGAGCATACACAGCTCCTCGTCCGTGAGGTCGGAGACGTCAAAGTACAGGTTGAGGTACACGATGCCGTTCGTGTCGCCCGAGACGTGCAGCGTCCGGACGCCATTGACCTCACCCGGCTGCGTCTGCACAGGGGCGACCGTCTGCGGCACATCCCCGAGGCGCAGATGCGGCAGGCTCATGAGCGCCTGCGCGCTGTCCTCGCTCTGCTGCCACTGCTGCATCCGCCGGAAGGCCGCGTATGCCTCGCTGCGCTGATCGGCATCCCACGCGGCGGTGGCGGCGGCGAGCCGCTCGGATTCACGGCGGGCGTCATCCTCCCCCTTCGTGAGCGACGGCAGCACATAGAGGGTGCACAGGTCGCCGCTCGAGCCGAGCAGGTCAGACAGCAGACGCTCAAAATAGCCCGCATGGATCTTTTCGCGCAGCGCGTCGAACACGGCGGCGTTGTCAATATACGCCATCGGGTCGCCGCCGTAGAGCCAGCTGTCAAACGCGCGGCAGGCAAGCTCCACGCCGTAGGGCTCGGTGATCTCGCGGTTGGTAAAGGCAAAGCGCTCGAGCGACGCCGAGAGCGACGCGCGGTCGAGGCCGGCTGCGAGCATATCACGCGTGACCTCCGCCGCAAGGGTCTTGACCTTGTCAAAGGCGTCTCTGGTCGTGTTGCGCACGATGAGCGCGGCGCTCGGCTGATAAATGCCGTCGGAGATCTCGAGCGTCACGTCCTGCGCAAGACCGCGCTCAAGGAATGCGCGTTTGAGCGGTGCCTCATTCGAGCCGGTGAGATAGTCCGAGAGGATCTTGGCTGCATAGACCGTCTCCACGTCGTCATAGCGGCACAGGAGTCTGGAGAGACTCATGTGGCAGAGCGTCTCCTCGCCGGGCATCGCCTCATAGTACACCGTGGCCTCGCCCGTGCGGGGCTGCTGCACCGTGAAGTCAAAATCCGGGGCGCGGTATGTGTACTGCGACAGGTACTCCGCGTCGATATAGGCAAGCACGCGCTCGGCGTCCATGTGGCCGTCGAGGAAGATGCGCGCGTTTGACGGGTGGTAAAAGCGCTTGTGCGCGGCAATAAACTGTGCATAGCTCAGCTCGGGGATGTGCTCCGGCTTGCCGCCGCTCGAAAACCCGTAGCAGGTGTCGGGATACAGCAGCCGGTCCGTCCCCTCGCCGATGACGCGCTCGACATCGGCATAGGCGCCCTTCATCTCGCTGAAGACGACGCCGTTGTAGTACGGCTGCGCCTGCTCGCCGTCAAACTCGTAGTGCCAGCCCTCCTGCATGAAAATCTCCGGCTTTTCGTAGATGTTCGGGCAGAACACGCCGTCGAGATACACGCGCATGAGGTTGAACAGATCCTGCTCGCTGCGGCTGGAGACCGGGAAGATGGTCTTGTCGCTGTAGGTCATGGCGTTGAGGAAGGTCTGCATCGACCCCTGCAGCAGGGACACGAACGGCTCCTTGACGGGAAACCGCTTTGAGCCGTTGAGCACGCTGTGTTCCAGGATGTGGAACACGCCGGTGTCGTCCTCCGGCAGGGTCTTGAAGCCGATGCAGAAGGTCTTGTTCTCGTCGTCGCGGTCGAAGTACAGGAGCTCCGCTCCGCACTTCTTGTGCCGCATGGTGTACAGCGTCGCCGCCTTGGAGGCGACGTACTGCTTCTTTTCCAGCTCAAAGCCGCAGCAGATATCGCCGGGCTGAGCGTCGGTAAGCTTCACATTTTCTCTGATCATGGTTCCCTCGCTGACATCAAAGTGATTTGCTGAACATTTGATAGTATGCATTGCTCGCGCGCAGCTCATCCGCGTGCCGGCGGCTTCGACCGTGCCGTCGCGCATGACGATGACGTAGTCGGCGCGCTTGGCCGCCTCATAGCTGTGCGCGATCATGACGGTCGTGCGATCCTTCATGAGCCGGTCCATCGCCTCGATGACGAGCGCGGTGCTCGTGGCGTCGAGGTTGCTCGTCGCCTCGTCGAGCAGGAGGTAGTCTGCGCTGCGCAGCATGGCGCGCGCAATGCGAAACCCTTTCAAATGAAAATGATGCGTTTTGGCCTTTGCCAAACGCGTGACAAACACAGTACCATTTTAACGCATTCTTTGCGCAATTTCAATAGTCGGGGGCCGCCCTCCGACCGCCGTTTTCTGCGCATTTCCATTAAAATCCTACAGAAACCATATTTTTCAGGGCATTTTCCTGCTGCACACAAAAAAGCAAGGCTTCCCGGATCCGGGAAGCCTTGCTCGGCTTGTCACCCCCCGCAGCGTCCCGCCGCAGGAGCTTCAGGTTTGCATTCATGTGCCGCGGCTACTTTTTGGGCTTGTGCGCGCACGCTCTGCCGCACTGCGCGCAGTTGCCGGTGCAGTTTCCGCCGCAGCAGCCGCCCTTTTTCATCGTGCGCCGCCAGACGCGCCACGCGATCACGGCGCACACCGCAACGATCGCCAGCAGGATATAGTCCAGCGCCCGCATCACACCAGCCCCGCGATCGCATACGCCGCGCACGCCACGATCCACGCGACCGTGCACTGCAAAAGGACGACGCCGACCGTCTTGAGCCGGGAATCCAGCTCGCGCCGGATGGTCGCAACAGCGGCCACACACGGCGTGTACAGCAGCGTGAACACGAGGAAGCTCACCGCCGCGCGCGCACTCAGCAGCGACGAGATCGCCGCGCCGCCGAGCAGCACCTGCAGCGTGCTCACAACGGACTCCTTGGCGATGAAGCCGGAGATGAGCGCCGTGGCGCAGCGCCAGTCACCGAAGCCGAGCGGCCGGAAGATCGGCGCGATCCAGCGGCCGATGAGCGCAAGCAGACTCTCGGCGCTGTCGGCAACAACATTCAGGCGCGTGTCAAAGCTCTGCAAGAACCAGATGATGATCGTTGCGAGGAAGATGACCGTGAACGCGCGCTGGAGGAAGTCCTTTGCCTTCTCCCAGAGCAGCAGCGCCACGCTCTTGAGTCCGGGCATGCGGTAGTTCGGCAGCTCCATGACAAACGGCACGGGCTTGCCGCGAAAGACCGTCTTGTTCATGATGAGCGCCGCGACGATGCCGATGAGTACACCGAGCGCATACAACCCTAGCATGACGAGTGCGCGGTAGCGCGGGAAAAACGCCGCGGTGAAAAACGCATAGATCGAGATCTTCGCCGAGCAGCTCATGTACGGCGTGAGCAGGATGGTCATTTTCCGGTCGCGATCGGACGAGACGGTGCGCGTGGCCATGATGGCCGGCACGTTGCATCCGAAACCCATCACCAGCGGGATGAACGACTTGCCGTGCAGTCCGATGCGGTGCATCACGCGATCCATGATGAAGGCTGCGCGGGCCAGATAGCCGGAATCCTCCATGAAGGAGATGAACAGGTAGAGGATGATGATATTGGGCAGGAAGACGATCACGCTTCCCACGCAGCCTATCACGCCGTCGATCAGCAGATTGATGCCGCCGATTGCCAGATTTGCAACTGCTTTCAGACCGTCTACCAGTAGGTTCATCATTTGCCGCCCCAGTTCTGACCAGTCTGTTTCCAGAAACTTGTCCTTGATATGCTGGACG
>ERZ791645.2168-NODE-2168-length-10386-cov-2.645436_pt1 | contig 10386 bp, 8 predicted proteins | sample MGYA00509939_ERZ791645 | MGnify/ENA primary metagenome ERZ791645 (study PRJEB30046, sample SAMN00715249) | human gut metagenome | study: EMG produced TPA metagenomics assembly of the A metagenome-wide association study of gut microbiota in type 2... | reverse complement strand
GAAATTATTCTATTGGTTTTGTTTTTCAAAATTACAATTTAATTCCACACCAAACAGTACTTGCAAATGTTGAATTGGCGCTAACTTTATCTGGTGTAAGTAAAAAAGAACGTAAACAAAAGGCTATTAAAGCATTAGAAGATGTGGGATTGAAGGAGCAAATACATAAAAAGCCAAACCAATTGTCAGGAGGGCAAATGCAAAGAGTTGCTATTGCTAGAGCATTGGTAAATAATCCTGATATAATTTTGGCTGATGAACCAACTGGTGCTTTGGATACTCAGACTTCTGTACAGGTAATGGAAATATTGAAGAAAATATCGAAAGATAAGCTTGTAATAATGGTTACGCATAACCCAGAACTTGCCGAGAAATACTCTACAAGAATTGTTAGAATACTTGATGGAACTATTATGAACGATTCTAATCCATATACGAGTGAAAAGAAGGAGGCTGAAAAATCAAAGGAAAAACGCAGAACTTCTATGAAATTTTTTACTGCCTTAAATTTAAGTTTGAACAATTTAATGACTAAAAAAGGCAGAACTATTTTAACTTCGTTTGCTGGAAGTATTGGAATAATAGGGATTGCGTTAATTTTAGCTTTGTCTAATGGAATACAAAATTACATTGACAAGGTAGAAGAAGATACTCTATCATCATACCCAATAACAATTGAGGAGTCTACAATAGATACGTCTGCAATGATAGAAAAAATGATGGACGAAAACAATAATGAAGAAGATAGACCACAAGACAAGATATATTCAAAAAATATCATGTCTGAGATGATTTCGACTCTATCTCATAAAATGGAAAATAATAATTTAACAGAGCTTAAACATTACTTAGAGCAAGAAGATAACGAGATTGCTAAAAACAGTAATGCTATTCAATATGGATACAATTTAAATCTAAATTTATATAAAGAAGATACATCTAATGGCGTAGTGCAAGTAAATCCAAGTACTGTAATGTACAGCATGGGAATGGGAAGCATGAGAGAGGCACAAGAGAATTCTCCAATGGCAATGGTATCTAGCTCATTTAGCACTATGAACAACGATGCTTGGACAGAAATGCTAGACAACGAAGAATTGCTTCATTCTCAATATGATTTAATTGCAGGAAGTTGGCCCAAGAGCTATAACGAAGTTGTTTTAATAGTAAATGAAGACAATGAATTAAACGATTATGTGCTATATACTTTAGGACTAAAAGACCAAGAAGAATTATCAAAACAGTGGGAAAAGGCTAAAAAAGGAGAAAATGTAGACAAAGAAGAAGAGACTACATATTCATATGATGAATTATTAAAATTATCATTTAAATTAATATTAAACTCTGATTATTATGAAAAACAAGGAAATTTGTGGATAGACCAGAGTGAAGATGATGACTTTATGAAAGAAAAAATAGCAAATGCCGAGAATATAAATGTTGTAGGAATTATTAAACAAAACGAGCAAAGCACTGCAACAGCTATGAATGGTGGAATAGGATATTTAAAAGACTTAAAAGAATACGTTATAAATAAGACAAACGAAGCGGACATTGTTAAAGAGCAGAAAGAAAATTCAGATATCAATGTATTCACAGGACTAGAGTTTCCAAAATCAGGAGAAAAGTCAGAATTCAATTTCAATAATCTAAGCAACGAGCAAAAAATGGCAATAAGCAAAATGTCAACAGAAGAAATTGCAAAAGTAATGGACACATACACAAAAAATCAGAATGCAAGTTATGAAAACAATCTAAAAACATTAGGAGCAATCGACTTAGATAAGCCAGCATCAATATTGATATATCCAAAGACTTTTGAAAGCAAAGAGCTAATAGCAAAAGCGATAGAGGACTACAACAAAAAACAAAGAGACGACGGAAAAGAAGAAAATACAATAACGTACACAGACTTAGTCGGAGCAATGATGAGCTCAATAACAAACATAATAGACGCCGTAAGCTATGCATTAATTGCATTCGTAAGCATATCGCTTGTAGTATCATCAATAATGATAGGAATAATCACATACATTTCAGTATTAGAAAGAACAAAAGAAATAGGAATACTAAGAGCAATTGGAGCATCGAAAAAAGACATTTCGAGAGTATTCAATGCAGAAACATTCATAATAGGTTTAATATCTGGAATGATAGGTGTTGGAATAACATTACTCTTAACACTGCCAATAAACAGCATAATATATGCACTATCTGGAGTTGCAGTACATGCAACAGTTTCAGTAACACAAGCAACCGTACTAGTATTAATAAGCTTAGGCTTAACAATACTTGCAGGACTAATACCAGCCAAAATGGCAAGCAAAAAAGACCCAGTAGAAGCATTAAGGAGTGAGTAAAATGAATATAGAAAATGAAGATTCAAAAGAAAAATTTTATTCAGAAAGTAATATAAAAGCAATAAAAGAATCAATAAAACAATTAGAAGAGGGGAAAGTCGTAAAAAAATCTCTTAAAAAGTTAGAACAAATGTCAGATAAATAATATAATGACTAATAAAGGCATCACAATTGTGTGATGTCTTTACCATTGTTAGAACTTAATTTGAATTACATAAAATACGGTCAAACTATTGACTGTACTGCGATTATGTAGTATAATCCTATTTGTTTGGTAGGAAAACCAAATATTATTTTTGTAAATGAAAAAGATATATAGTAGATTGCTAAAAAAATGGCAAAACTACTAGAAAATAAAAGACCAATTAGTAGAAAGGATTTGTAATGGAAAATTTATTAGATATACAAGATTTGCACGCTGTAGCAGGAGAGAAGGAAATCCTAAAAGGATTGAATTTGAAGATTAATAAAGGAGAAACTCATGTAATAATGGGACCAAATGGAGCCGGAAAATCTACAACTGCAAATGTTATTTTGAATAATCCAGAATATAAAAAAGTAAGTGGAAAAGTTGTGTTTGAAGGAGAAGATATTAGCGATTTATCAACAGATAAAATCGCAAAAAAAGGCGTATTCATGTCTTTTCAATCACCTGTTGAAATACCAGGAATATCTACTACAAATTTCTTGAAATATGCTAAAAATAAAATAACAGACAAGCCAGTGAAAATTTTTGAATTAAGAGATCAAATTCAGAAATATATGGAAGAATTAAATATGAATCCAAAGTTAATTGAAAGAAATTTGAATGTTGGGTTCTCTGGTGGAGAAAAAAAGAAAAACGAAATTTTGCAAATGCTTGTATTAGAACCAAAACTTGTAATATTAGATGAAACAGATTCTGGACTCGATGTTGATGCTGTTAGAACAGTTTCTAAGGGAATTGAAATGTACAAGAATGAAGAGAATGCAGTTTTAATAATTACACACAATACTAGAATATTAGAAAATTTGAAAGTTGACTATGTTCATATATTAGTTGATGGGAAGATTGTAAAAACTGGAGATGCAAGCTTAGCACAAGAGATTGAAGTTAATGGATATTCACAATATAAATAGCTCTCACCGTATAAGTTAGTTAGGTGAGAGCCGAGAATTACTTATTTTGCTTATCGGATTTGTCCGATTGGTTTTGCTTTTTTTGTGAAATCTTTCCGAAACTTATCCGTGACAGCAATAATTCCGTCACCAGAAAGTAACAGAACGATTAAGAGAACAAGAAGGTAACTCATAAGTATTCTCCTTTCAAATAAGAATACAAAGATTATATGATATAAAGCGAATAAAATCAAGAAAGAAAGGAAAGATTATGTCAAAAACTCAAGTAGACGATATAGATAGAAATATATATGATATAAAAAATAAAGATGACTACGAGTTTAAAATGAAAAAAGGTCTTAACAGAGAAATTGTTGAAGAGATTTCAGCAAAGAAAAATGACCCAGACTGGATGAAAGAGATTCGTCTGAAAGCTTTAGAAACTTACGAAAAGCTTGAACTTCCAACATGGGGACCAGATTTGTCTGAACTTAAAATGGATGAGATTGCAACATATGTTAAGCCAAAATCTAAATTGAACTCAAGCTGGGACGATGTTCCAGAAGATATAAAAAAGACTTTCGATAATTTGGGAATTCCAGAGGCAGAGAAGAAATCTCTAGCTGGTGTTGGTGCTCAATATGACTCAGAGGTTGTATATCATAGCATAAAAGAAGATTTGCTAAAGCAAGGAGTAATCTATACAGACATGGAGACTGCTGTTAGAGAATATCCAGATTTAGTAAGAGAGCATTTTATGAAATGTGTTCCAATAAATGACCATAAATTTGTGGCACTTCATGCTGCTGTTTGGTCTGGAGGATCTTTTGTATATGTTCCAAAGGGAGTAAAGGTTGATATTCCTTTGCAATCTTATTTTAGATTAAACTCACCAGAGTCTGGACAATTCGAGCATACCCTTATAATAGTAGACGAGGGAGCAAGCCTTCACTTTATAGAAGGATGTTCAGCACCAAAATATAATAAGGTAAATCTTCATGCTGGCTGTGTTGAATTATATGTAAAAGACAATGCTTATTTAAGATATTCAACAATAGAAAACTGGTCAAAAAACATGATGAACTTGAATACTAAAAAAGCAATAGTAGGGAAAAATGCACAAATTGACTGGGTTACAGGTTCGTTTGGCTCTAAGGTTTCAATGCTTTATCCAATGAGCATATTAAATGGAGAAGGTGCAAAAACAGAATACACAGGAATTACATTTGCAGGACATGGACAAGACCTAGACACAGGTTTCAAAGTAGTTCACAATGCACCAAACACATCATCAGTTGTGAACTCAAAATCAATTTCAAAAGATGGAGGAGCTTGCACATATAGAGCTTTAGTAAGAATTACAGAAAACGCTAAAAATTCAAAATGTAGCGTAAGCTGTGAATCACTAATGTTAGATGACATATCACGTTCAGACACAATCCCAGTAAACGATATAAGAACTGATGAAGTAGAATTTTCACACGAAGCTAAAATAGGAAAAATAAGTGACAAAGAAATATTCTACTTAATGAGTAGAGGATTGTCAGAAGAAGATGCAAAAGCCATGATAGTAAGAGGATTTGCATATCCAATTTCAAAAGAATTACCAGTAGAATATGCAGTAGAAATGAATAACCTAATAAACTTAGAATTGCAAGGTGCAATAGGATAATAGCCCAAAAGGGGCGTCCCTATTGGGCGAAAGAAAGGATTGAGGTAATGCTAAAATTAAATGAAACGCCTATTAGAACGGCAAATAATTTTAGAATAAATAATATAGAAATAGATGCACAAATTCCAGAAATAATTCCAGAGTTTGAAAATGCTCAAATTATAAAGGAAAACAGTGAAATAGATGAGAATGTTTCGAATAGAGAATTAGTTTTTGGAAATAATAAAGAGCTTGAAAATATAGTTTTTTCAAAGGCTAATAGCAAAATTAGAATTGTAAACAATCAAAAGAATGAGAATGTTAAAATTACATATATTTTTGATGAAGATAGCCAAGTTCTTTTAAATCAAATTGATATTGTTGCTAGTAAAAATATAAATGTCGTTATTGAGTACAAGTCGGAAACTGAAAAGGAATGTTTTCATGCGGGAATTATAAGAACATTTGCTAGCAATGGCGCTAATATAAATGTAACTGTTGTAAATTTGCTAAATGATGTGTCTACTAACATCGAGAGTTATGAAAATGATATTGAAGCAGATTCAAAGGTGTATCATAAGTTAATTGATATAGGCGCAAAGGAAAGTATTTCTAATTATTTCTCTAATGCTATTGGAAATAAAGCGGATAATGATTTGAAAACTATTTACTTAGGACAAGGTTCACAAGTGAAAGATTTAAATTACATTGTACACTTACGTGGAGAAAAAACAAATGTTGACATAGATGTACAAGGAGCTTTGAAAGATAGCAGTAAGAAAAATTTCAAAGGAACAATCGATTTCAAAAAAGGTTGCAAAAAAGCCAAAGGAAACGAGAACGAATATTGCATGTTATTATCAGACAAGGCAAAATCAATAGCACTTCCAATGCTTTTATGCACAGAAGCAGATGTAGAAGGAAATCACTCAACGGCTTCTGGAAAGGTAGATGAATCTGCAGTATTTTATATAATGAGTAGAGGATTAAGCTATAAAGAAGCGGTAAGACAACTTGTAAAGGCAAACTTCAACAAAATTATAGAAGGAATACAAGATGAAGAAGTAAAAACAGAAATATTGCAAGAAATTGATAAAAGACTATAATGTTTTAATAAAATTGAGATATATCAAGCATATTCCAGTATTTATTAAAGGAAGGATTTTAAAATGGATTATAAAAAGGATTTTCCGATTTTTAATAATAGAAACATTACATATTTAGATAGTGGCGCTACAACTCAAAAGCCACAATATGTTATTGATGCAATCGATGAATTTTATGAGCATAACAATGCAAACCCACACAGAGGTGCGTATTCTCTTAGCATAGATGCAACAAATGTGTATGAGGGTACTAGAGAGAAGATTGCAAAGTTTATAAATGCTAGAAAAGCAAATGAGATAATATTTTCTAAAAATGCGAGTGAAAGCTTGAATTTAATTGCATATTCATATGGCTTAGATAATCTAAAGAAAGATGACGAAGTCGTACTTTCAATAATGGAACATCATTCTAACTTAGTACCATGGCAATATGTTACTAAAAAGACTGGTGCAAGTCTGAAATACATGTATATAAATGACGAATTTGAATTGTCGAAAGAAGAAATCGAAAGCAAGATAACAGATAAGACAAGAATAGTTGGAATTACACATGTATCAAACGTGCTAGGAACAATAAATAATGTAAAAGAAATAATAAAATATGCACATAAAAAGGGTGCAGTAGTAATTGTAGATGCTTCTCAAAGCATACCTCACATGAAAATTGATGTACAGGATTTAGATGCAGATTTTGTAGTATTCTCAGGACACAAAATGTTTGCTCCACTTGGAATAGGTGTATTATATGGAAAAGAAAAATTATTAAACAACATGAATCCATTCCTAATGGGTGGTGACATGATTGAATATGTTTACGAACAAGACACAACATTTGCTCCACTTCCAAACAAATTCGAAGCTGGAACACAAAATGTAGAAGGCGTAGTAGGGCTTGGAGCAGCAATAGACTATATAAACAAAGTTGGATATGACAATATAGAAAAAATAGAAAAAGAAGTAGTAAGCTATGCAAGACAGGAATTATCAAAACTAGATTACCTAGACTTATACATGAGTCCTAATGAAGAAAATCATTCATCAGTAATATCATTCAACATAAAAGGCGTACACCCACACGATGTTGCAAGCATGCTAGATTTTAAAGGAGTTTGTGTAAGGTCTGGAAACCATTGCGCACAGCCATTATTAAGATATATGGGAATAGACTCAACATGTAGAGCAAGCTTTAGCATATACAATGCCAAGGAAGATGTAGATAGACTAGTAGACGCAATAAAATTTGCTTACTCAAAATTTGAAAAATTTATAAAATAATGTACATTTCGGTACATTTCGGGGACGGAGCAACAAATGTACAAAAGTTTGATGAATGAAAAAGTGCCATTGCATATGAAGAATTTATAAAATATTAAAATTTTCGCCCCCAAAAGGGCGTCCCTATTGGGCGAAAAGATGGAGAATATATAATGAATGTTTTAAATAAATTGACTAAGAAAAATTTATTGCTTAATAAGAAACGTACTGTTGTTACTATTATTGGAATTATGCTTTCTACTGCGCTGGTTTGTGCGGTTGCAGGATTGGTCACGAGTGCACAGCAGACGTTTGTAAATCTTATTAAGAATTCTGACGGAGATTATCACATTTCGTTTTCGAATGTGCCACAGGAACAGCAAAAGTATATTACGCAGAACAATGCGGTTGATAGTTATTATACTACAAAAGAGCTTGGATACAGTAAGTTTGAGAGTATTCAAAATGAGGATAAACCATATATTTATGTGGTTGCTATGAATGAAAATGCTTTCGAAAAAGGTGCATATAAATTGATAGAAGGTCGAATGGCTCAAAATGAGAATGAGATTGTTATTCCACAACATTTAATTGATAATGGTAGAGTTAAGATTAATATGGGAGATAAGATTACTTTACATGTTGGAACAAGAGAGCTAATGGACGGCAGTAAGCTTAATCAAAAAAATCCATATTTAGCAAGCTCATCAAAAGAATATATATATCAAGAGACTGGAAAAGCCGGAGACAACGAAGATTATGAGGAGCAAATTGTTGATGGACAGAAAAAAGAATACACTGTTGTTGGAATAATGAAAAGACCTAACACAGGAGTTGAGCCTTATTCAGCACCAGGCTATATGGCTGTTACATATTCAAACGATGAGAAAAATGCAGGTGGTACAGAAAAAATAACATCAATAGGCACAAAATTAAATACAAATGCTTCAATTATATATTTTGATTCTGAACTCGAAAGATTTGCAGACGAAACCTTTTTAGAGACAGCTTTACCACTTAAAGAACTTCTATGTAACTTTAAAAAATCCAAACGAATATAAAAATGTAATGAATCAAATTAAAGACACAATAGAAGCTGAAACTGAGAGTGAAATTGAAGTAGATATTAATAAGGACTTATTAAGATTTGAAGGAGTCCTGAGTGAAAGTATATTAGGCGTTTTATATAGAATTGCAGGTGTTATTATAGTAATAATAGTTGTAAGTAGCGTGTTTGTAATAAGAAACAGTTTCAGTATTTCTGTATCTGAAAAAACAAAACAATATGGAATGCTAGCATCTGTTGGAGCAACTAAAAAACAAATAAAAAGAAGTGTTTTACTAGAAGGATTATATATTGGTATAATTGCAATTCCACTTGGAATATTATTAGGAATTGTTGCAATAATAATTTTATTATGGATAGTAAATTTATTAATGGGAGACATGATGGAAGGTGCAGAATTTGTGTATAATGTACCAGGAATGGCAATTTTAATTTCAGTAGCAATCTCTGGCATTACAATATTCTTATCATGCTTAATCCCTGCAATAAAAGCATCTAAAATTCCACCAATTGAGGCAATACGTGGAACAGATGATATAAAGATAAAGACAAGAAAAATAAAAACATCAAAATTAACGAAAAAATTATTTGGAATAGGCGGAGTAATTGCAAGCAAAAACTTAAAAAGAAATAGAAAAAAATACAGAACAACAATAGTGTCACTAGTTGTAAGTATATCAATATTCATAGCACTTTCATCATTTTTAACTTATGGACAGATGATGACAGGCTCATATTATACAGATTTAAACTATAACATAGCCGTAAATGGTGGAAATGAAGCATTATATGAAAAAATTGCGACATGGAGCGGAATAAATAGCTACAGTTATTCATACCAGACTAGTGCTGAGATAGACGCAAACAAATATGGAACAGACTTTGCTAAAGAAGAATTAGAAAATAAAAAACAGATATATGAAAAAGATTTTCCAGAAGATGTTGGAAAGTATGAGTATAATACTCTAAGTTTGACAATTGTTATGCTTAACAATGACTACTTCAGGTCATATGTAAAAAGCCTTGGAATGAATGAGAAAGATTATTCAAACATAGCAATACTTGGAGACGACATGATGCATTATCTGGGGCAAGGAAAATCTAAGGTTGAACATTATTTTAATGTAAATGCAGGAGAAGTAATGGAAGCTACTATGGGTGATAAGCAAAAGCAAATAAAAATTTCTAAAATTACAACAGAAAGACCAATGGGATATGAAAGCTGTTATACAGAGGGAGGCTACTTGTTTGTATCTGAGGACTATCCAATAGTTACTAAAGATAAGAGCAAATTAAATAGTGGAAATCTATGCATAGATGCACAAAAACCATCAGAAATAGAAAATAAGCTAACAGACCTAAAAAAAGAAGGCGAAGAATTTAAAGATGTAACGATAACAAACTTAGCTCAATTTGCAGACCAACAAAAAAGAATAATAATACTTGTATCAATATTCTTGTATGGATTCATAGCAGTAATCACACTAATTGGTGTAACTAATATATTCAACACAATAACAACAAACATGATACTACGCTCAAAAGAATTTGCAAACCTAAAATCAATAGGAATGACAACCAAAGAATTTAACAAAATGATAAAATTAGAGAGCATAATGTATGGAGCAAAATCACTATTAATAGGAATTCCAATAGGGCTTTTAGGCTCATATGAAATATTCAAATCGTTTACAAATTCGATAGACTTTGGATTTATAATACCATGGCAAGCAATAATAATTTCTGTAATATTTGTATTTATAATAGTAGGACTAACAATGAAATATTCACTAAATAAAATAAACAAGCAGAACATTATAGAAACAATAAGACAGGATAATATATAAAATT
>ERZ791645.2163-NODE-2163-length-10405-cov-2.157778_pt1 | contig 10405 bp, 9 predicted proteins | sample MGYA00509939_ERZ791645 | MGnify/ENA primary metagenome ERZ791645 (study PRJEB30046, sample SAMN00715249) | human gut metagenome | study: EMG produced TPA metagenomics assembly of the A metagenome-wide association study of gut microbiota in type 2... | reverse complement strand
AAATATTCCTCGCCGGAGCGGATGGCGAAGCAGGTATTATAATAACGTGTCATCGTGGCGTTGCCGGTGCCAAACACGTAGAGAGTGTGTGGTTGCGTCATGAATGTTCCTCCTGTATTTATGTAAAAATATGTTTCTGTTCACGGGTAGGCACTTTTGGAACCGAAAGTGCCGAAAATATATTTTGACCCTGATCTGAATCTATGCTACTATAAATCTATCAAAAAGGCAAATGCAATGTAGATAATGTGCTGTTTACCCAAAGCGAGCGCGACGATAACGAGTCACGACAATATCCGGGCAGACAGCGCAGTTTGGGAGCTGATAACATGAGGGATTTAGCATATTTGAAGCTGCTTTCGCGGGAGTATCCGAATATCCGGGCGGCGGCGAGTGATATTATTAATTTACAGGCAATCTGTGGACTTCCGAAGGGCACGGAATATTTTTTCAGTGACCTGCACGGTGAGCATGAGGCGTTTATTTATCTGCTCCGCAGTTCGTCGGGTATTATCCGGGAGAAGATCCGCGAGACATTTGGACATATTATTTCGGAGGAGGACGAGGTACGGCTGGCGAACCTTATCTATTATCCGGAAAAAATGATCAATCAGATCAAACAGGCGAACGAATACACGGAGGACTGGCAGAAGACGGCGGTCTACCGTCTGGTGCAGATCTGCCGGGAGGTTTCGTCGAAATACACCCGTTCCAAGGTAAGAAAAAAGATGCCGAGGGAATTTTCGGGTGTGATCGATGAGCTTTTATATGTCGATAATACCGATGACAATAAGACGGAGTATTACAGCGAACTTATCAATACCCTGATTGACGTCCGGGTGGCGGACAGCTTTATTGTCGTGATCTGCAGCCTGATCCGGAGTCTGACGATCGATAATCTTCATATCCTGGGCGATATATTTGACCGTGGTCCGAGACCGGATATCATTCTGGAGGAACTGATGCATTTCCATGATGTGGATATCCAGTGGGGCAATCATGATATTTCGTGGATGGGCGCGGCGACGGGCAACCGGGCGTGTATCTGCAATGTTTTGCGTATGGCGCTCGGTTACAATGGATTTGATGTATTGGAGGACGGCTACGGAATTAACCTGCGCCCGCTGTCGATGTTTGCGGAGCGCGTGTACCGGGACGATCCGTGTACCTGTTTTCTGCCGCAGATTCTTGACAAAAATATTTACGATGCAGTGGATCCGAAGCTGGCGGCGAAGATGCACAAGGCGATCGCGGTGTTACAGTATAAGGAAGAGGGGCAGATCATCAAGCGCCATCCGGAGTACGGGATGGAAGAGCGGATACTTCTGTCAGCGATTCGTTATGACCGCGGCACGGTCACGATCGATGGAAAAGAGTATCCGATGCACGACATGAATTTCCCGACGGTGGATCCGGCGGATCCGCTGCGGCTGACGGACGAAGAGGAAGAGCTGCTTCACACGCTGGAGCTGTCGTTCCGCCACAATGCGCGGCTGCATGAGCATGTCCGTTTCCTATATTCCAACGGAAGCATGTATAAATGCTGCAATTCCAACCTGCTCTATCACGGCTGTATCCCGATGACGGAGAATCGGGAATTTGACGGTCTGATGGTGGGCGGCAAGATGTACCGCGGCAAGGAATTGATGGATTTTATTGACACACAGGTTAAAAATGCCTATTTTCTTCCAGAGGACGCGCCGGAGAAGGAGGCGTGCCGCGATTTTATGTGGTATCTGTGGAATGGTGCGAAATCGCCGGTATTTGGAAAGGACAAAAACCGCAGCTTTGAGCATTATTTCATCGAGGATCCGGAAGTGATGAGAGAGACGATGAACCCGTATTACCAGCTCAGTGAGGAAGAAGAGACCTGCGATATGATTTTGAAGGAATTTGGACTTCCGACGAAGGGCTCGCATATCATCAACGGGCATATGCCGGTGAAGATTAAGAGTGGAGAGACACCGATCCGGGCTGGCGGCAAGCTCTTCATCATTGACGGCGGGCTGTCGAAAGCCTACCAGGAGCGGACGGGAATCGCCGGATATACGTTGATTTTCAATTCGCACCATCTCGCGCTTGCGGAACACAAGCCATTTGACCCGGAGCGCGAGCGGACGCCGAAGGTATATATTGTGGAGAAAATGCAGAAGCGCATCACAGTGGCGGATACCGATGAGGGCAAGGAGCTGGCGGGCCGCATCGAGGATCTGAAAGAGCTCTTGAAAGCGTACCGGAGCGGACTTTTGAAAGAGCGCATACGCTGAGGCAGTTGAAAGGGACGGGAACTGGAAGCTTGTTTCTTTCGGCTGGGTGAAACGGGAGAAACGGGACGGTTTGAGGAATAAGGAGACAAGATGAGAAAGACAGAGTTTTTACAGGAGCTTCGGGAGGCGCTGGACGGCGAGGTTTCGGCTTCAGTCATCCAGAGCAACATAAGCTATTACGATCAGTATATCAGCCAGGAGGCGGCGAAAGGGCGCCGGGAGGAAGAAGTGATCGAGGAGATCGGCAGCCCACGCCTGAATGCGAAAACCATTATCGACAGCAGCGAGGGCGCCGGGGAGACCGGCCAGGGCGGTTTTTCGGAGCGGGACGACAGCGGTCTGCCGCCGAACTTCCATTACATCGATTTGAACAAATGGTACTGGAAGGTGATTCTCAGCGTGGTGGTTATTGCGATCTTATTTGTGCTGTTTGCACTGGTCGGAGGTATTTTTACCATCCTGATTCATCTGGCGGGGCCGATTCTTCTGATTTGGCTGATCTATACAGTTATTAAGAGTATTTGGAAATAGAAAAGAACCCCTGCCGCCGGCTGTGAGGGATGACCGGAGCGGGGGTTCTTTTCTTGTTTTTTCGCAAACATATGGAGGTTTATTGAGTTGAAAAATGTTGTATTATGGAACATTTCAGAGGGAGTTTCCATAATACAAAAAAAGCACTTGTCATGCCGTCTTTGGCAAACAAATGCTTTTTAGCTGGGCTACAAGGATTCGAACCTTGAAAATGACGGAGTCAGAGTCCGTTGCCTTACCATTTGGCGATAGCCCAATCTTTTATTTCATAGCTGTCTCAGCCACATTTATTATTATATCATAAATTTTTGTTTCGTCAAGTATTTTTTTCAAACACTTATGTTTTTTTGAACAATTATAATTATTTACCAGTTCGAAACATTTTACAGTCTCGTAATGCCCCGGATATTTTTCCGTCACGAGGCTTCCTGCAAATAATTCTAATGGTTCTTAAAATTCCTGCTGCCCGAATCCAACTTCTGATAACTCCAGACATATCATGGTTCAGGCAACAGGAATCATATATCCTCATACACTCCGCTTTAATTAGCTGACTCCGCATCTGTCTTCGTTTCTTTTTCCGTCTGCTTTGTCTCCATCTGACTGTACTCTGTCTCCGAGTGCGTGCTCTCTTTTACTGCTTCTGTCAGTGTCTCCGGCGCACGGGATGTCTCGGACGGCTTTGTCTCCACTGTCTCATCATCCGCATCGTCGTCATCCTCATCAATCAGATCGTCCGCAATATCCGGCGTCTCGAAATAGCCTTTTACCGTACCAAAGGAACCGCCGTCCCGCACTGCCACTCCGCCGAGCGTAAACGTGCACTCCGTATTGGCTGGAAGCCCTTTGACGTGAATCTCACAGGAGGTTCCGCCTGTGTCCGTGATTCTCGCCGAATAGCTCTGACCGTCCGGATCTACCACCGACACGGTCGGATTTTTCCATTTAACCTTTTCCTTAAAAACGATGTTCAGCGAACCGCTCTCGTAATCTACATAGTCAATCTTCGCTTTCTTGCCTCCCGAATCGACTTCTTCCTCGTCCTCATCTGCTGCGGCGGTTGTCTCCACCGGGCGTACTGCAGTCGATGGCTGTTCTGCCGGCGTCGGTTCATTTTCCGGCTGACCGGTGCTTTCCACGGTCGTCTCCGCTAAGGTTTCTTCCTCGGTCTGCGGCAATGTCACCTCACGAACCAGAGCCGCATCCGTCTCAATGGTGCTGTCCGTCTTCGAATAACCTACCGTATAAGCACGATCCGCGATCTCCCGCGCAATCTCTTCCATCGTCATACCGGCAAATTTTTTCATATCATTTTCGGTCAGGTCGTTATCCCGAATCAGCTCTCGCAGAAAATACGCTTTTCCATAAGAAATATTGTATTTCTCCGCCAGATCCTGAATCTCCCCGGTTACCTTCATCCGCTGGTCATAGACAACCGCCTGTACCGCGTGTTCCTGCAGGGAAGACTCTACATCCCCTACGACATCCTGACGCAAAGATGATGCCTTTTTCTCATTCTCATTGGACACGGTAACCAGAATCGCATTGTCCAGTTCATCCAGATAACCGTTCCGGACCATCGAACCGATCAATGCGTTGACCGCAATATCAAGGTCTACATTTTTCAAATTCATATCATCCAGGATCGTCTCCGCATCCTCATTAAGCGGATTCGCCTGCAATACTTTCTCGTTCCGGTTGACGGAAAGCTCAATACTCGGATTGACATCGATGCCAATCACCGAATCGACACGGTGATTCTGGTAAAATGAAACACCGCCTCCTAACACAGCCACACACAGACAGGCTGCTGCTGCCATCGCCACGGTCCGCATCCGGCGGTACATCCGTACACGTCTGGATGGTTTTACATAGATCTCCTGTGGCGTCGAGAGATCGATTTTATCAAATACGTTGGGAGTCAGGGCGTCCATCGCCGACCGCAGATGTGACTCAATCTCATCCTGTTCCCACGCTGTTTCAGAGTGATCGGTCAATGTACTCCCTCCTCTCTCAGGTGTTTTTTCAGTTTTTTCATAGCACGGTTGTACTTGGAAAGCACCGTTGCCAGCGGCATCTCCAAATCTGCCGCGATCTCACGATGTTTTAACCCCGCTGATGTCCGCAGAAGTACAATCTGCCGTTCTTCTTCATTTAATATTTTGAGTGCTGCGTGTAATACCATCTTATCCGCAGCATCCTCTATCTGGGGACAGAATTCCCCTGTCTCCATCTCAGAAAGATCCGAAAGCCCGATATCCGCTTCATGCTTCTGGTCACGGAAACGCATATAGCAAAGATTTCTAGCGATCGTAAACATCCACGCCAGCGGTTTGCCCTGCGACTGATAGCTTCCAGCCGAAGTCCAGACCTTTAAATAAAGCTCCTGCATGACCTCCTCAGAGTCCTGCGGATTCCGCAAAATCGACAGAATAAAACCGTATATAGTTTTATCCGTATTCTGATAAAGCTGCTGAAACGCCGCCTTATCTCCCTCTGCCACTCGCAAAAGCAGCTTTTCATCGCTCATCTTATCATAGGCGACCGTCTCTTCCATGGTCGTTAAAAGCCCCATCAAAAACATGGACGAAATTTCCTTTCTATATAACTTAATGCAGATAAACCAGTTCTTATTGCATTTGTTATGAATTTTTTCTGATTCCTGTCCAGCTCCTCGCAGCAGCTGGCAAAAATCAATGCAGCTTTATTCATACTCGACCCGTTCCAGAAAAAGCCCCTCCGGCGGCGCCGTAAAGCCCGCCAACGCTCGGTCACAGGAAAAAAGCGTCTCCGCCACCGATTCCGGTGTCCGCTTATGAAGTCCTACCTCTATCAGTGTTCCGGTCAGGATTCTTACCATATTATATAGGAAGCCATTGCCACGAAAATGTAGTTCGCACACACTTTCCCGCATGGCAATCTCGATGGCAGTGAGATTCCGCACCGTCGATTTTTTCATCCGTTTCAACGAGCAGAATGCTTTAAAATCGTGCTCACCTGTCAGATACGCAGCCGCCCGCCTCATGGCCGCTATGTCCAGAGGTTCCCCCAGACCGTACACATATCGGCGCTCAAATACATTTTTCTTCGCTGCCGTCTCAATCCGGTAGCAGTACGTCTTGGAAACAGCATTTAAACGGCTGTGAAAACGCGTTCCCGCCTCCTGTGCCGATAAAACAGCGATATCATCCGGGAGATAGCGGTTCATATACGCCTTTATCTCCTCTGCACTCATTTCATCACAGGATGACGGCAGATGAAAATTTGCCGTCTGCCCCCAGGCATGGACACCTGCATCGGTCCGCCCGGAACCGTGTACTTCAACCGGCTGACCTGCCATTTTTTCAAGAATCTGTTCTAGTTTTCCCTGAATTGTCTTGTCTGTATTTTCCTGTTTCTGCCACCCGTCATAGCGGCTTTCCGTCATACTGCAGGGTGATTTTTATATTTCGATCCGGCATATTTTTCTCCATGTGTTATCCATTTTCATTCTTTTTTATTCGTAAATATATCTGTCCCGCCGCCAGATACAGCAACGTTCCGGTCAGCGCTCCTGCCATATCCAGCCACACATCGCTGATCTGACCAGAACGCCCCTCGGTAAACAACTGAATCGTCTCATCCAGAAATGGAACCGCAAATATAGCGATGCGGTGGATTTCCAGCCATACAGACCCGCACGGTGCCATCGCACGCATTCTCCCAGTCCTATCTTTCCCATCAGCCGGATCCTCTGTCCACATTTCTTCCAAAATAGCTCCGTTCACACGCACACAGAGAGCACTCTGCCGCAGCAAAATCCCCAATCCTGTATACTCAATAAAATGAGCACATTTGCGCACAATATGCTCGGTCAGCCATGGTACGGCTATTCCGGTATCTGCTGCCAGCTTCTGCAAAAGCCGGAGAACCCGTCCGCTCTCCGCCGATGACTGCACTGCCGGGCGCATGGAATTGGAGTAGATAAATAAAATGTATAATATTAAGATCACATGCCAGATCCATGCCATTCCCAGTGCTTTCTGTTTTTCCCGGATATTTTTTCCTGTATTCATCTATCAATCCCTGTATTCGCTTGACTCTTCTATGCGCTTACGCCTTTACTGCTCTGATTTTAAGATTCCGCTCGCGTCAATCCGCTGTACCGCCAGCGCGATCGCATCTTCATCCTGCACCAGCGCCATCCGCACATGTCCTTCTCCCGATGGACCAAACGCACTTCCCGGTGTCACCAGAACTCCTGTTTTTTCAAATAACGTTTTTACAAATTCCATCGAATCGCTAAATCCAGCCGGAATCGGTGCCCAGACAAACATCGTTCCCTCCGGTTTCTCCATCTTCCATCCGATCGATGCAAGACCATCACACAGACAGTCACGCCGTCCCTCATAAGCAGCTCTGGTCGAAGCCACACAGCTCTGGTCACCGGTAATCGCCGCGATCGCTGCCTTCTGGATCGGCAGGAACATACCGTAATCCATATTGGATTTCAACGTTTTCAGATGACTGACAACTTCCTTATTTCCCACGCAGAAGCCGACACGTGCCCCCGCCAGTCCATAGGTCTTTGACAGGGAATTAAATTCCACTCCGACTTCTCTCGCTCCTGGGAAACGCAGAAAGCTTCCGCAGGTTCTTCCATCAAATACCAGTTCACTGTAGGCGTTGTCATGCAGCACGATAATATCATATTTCTTTGCAAATGCGATCAATTCTTCATAGAAACTGTCCGGTGCCAGCACTGCCGTCGGATTGTTCGGGTAGGAGACAATCATAAATTTCGCTCTCTGTGCCACTTCCTCCGGAATTTCTTTCAAATCAATGATGTAGTGATTTTCTTCCCGCTGCGGCATATAGTAAAGCTCTGCCCCCGCCAGCGACGGACCATCCGCAAAGACCGGATAGCACGGATCCGGCACCAGAACCACATCGCCCTCGTCCACGATCGAAAGTGCGATGTGCGCCAGTCCCTCCTGGGAACCAAGCAGAGAGCAGATCTCCGTCTCCGGATCCAGTTTCACCCCATAGCGGCGCTCATACCAGTCAGACACTGCCTGCAAGAGCGCCTGCTGATCCTGAATTGCATACAGGTAATTCTCCGGCACCAGGCAGGCATCGCTGAGCGCTTTTAAAATATGAGGTGCTGGTGCAATATTCGGCGCGCCGATACTCAGATCTACGATCGTCTCTCCCTCTTCCAGCTTTTTCTTCTTCATCTGTGCCAGCATGGAGAATACGCCCTCGCCAAACCGGTCCATTCTATTTGCAAATTTCATCTTATGTTTTTCCTCGCTTTCAGAAGTTCTTCTATCCACCAGCTGAGTCAACAGCCCCTGACTCTGTCATTCTCCATCGTTCTATCTTTGATTTTTCTGGTTCTCAGCCTTTCTCCGCCATTCTTTTTATCTGGCTATATAAGTATTAATTATAGTACAAGCATATAGGAAAGTAAAGGCGTGTCCAACAACGGAATTTGCCGTAGCTTTTCTAAAAACGTTGTAAAAACAACCGACTTTTCTCAGCAAAACAATTATACTTAATCTCGTAATTGAAACAGTAATTGTTCCGTGCTTTTATCCTCACGGACAGGAAATTCATACATGAAAGTTAAGAAAGACGAGGTTTTTATCATGATACGAAGAATTATTGAAATTGATCAAAAAAAATGCAACGGCTGCGGGCTCTGCGCTTCTGCCTGTCACGAGGGCGCCATCGGCATGGTTGATGGAAAGGCAGCTCTTTTAAAAGATGATTACTGTGACGGTCTGGGAGACTGCCTGCCAGCCTGTCCGACCGGTGCCATCTCTTTTGTCGAGCGCGAAGCAGCGGCTTACGATGAAGCGGCCGTCCAGGTTCATATGGCTGCCCGCAAGGCAAAACAGGTGCTGGAAAATGCAAATACTGCTGCTTCTGCAAACGCTTCCGCCCGCCCTGCATTCAGCGGATGTCCAGGATCCATGAGCCGTTTCCTGAAGCGCACTGAAAGCGCTCCTTCTGAACATGACGATACTCATGCAGATAGCGCCGAGACTTTTAATCCTTCTGATTCAGCATCCATCCCGGTGAGCGCCCTTCAAAACTGGCCGGTTCAGATTAAATTAGCTCCGATCCATGCACCGTATTTCGATGGGGCAAAGCTCCTGGTCGCTGCCGACTGCACCGCTTACGCATACAGCCGCTTCCATCAGGACTTTATCCATGGTAAAATAACCTTGATCGGATGTCCGAAACTGGACAGCATCGATTACTCCGAAAAACTGACCGAAATTATCCGCAGCAACGATATCAAGAGCGTGACCGTTGTCCGCATGGAGGTTCCATGCTGCGGAGGCATTGAACAGGCAGTTAAAAATGCCTTGCAGGCAAGCGGAAAATTCATTCCATGGCAGGTAACAACCATTTCGATCGATGGGCGGATTTTAGATTAATATCTGCCATTCCCCCGATTGACCTACCCAACCATTTCGTGCAGGTTCCGCTCTCCATACACACCTGCCGAATGGACTCAATCAGACTCAAAAGAATACGAAAATTTATATATCTAAACGAGATTTTATTAAGGAGGTTCATTATGGAATACCCATACATCAAAAACATTACTCACGAAAAAGTGCAGTCTTTAGCCGGCCTGGTAAACGCAGAAGACGGTCAGATCGTCAGCAAGACTCTGGCACAGAACGAAGCTGTCAGCGTTACTCTGTTTGCATTTGCAAAAGGCGAAGAAATCTCCACCCATGATTCCACCGGAGATGCGATGGTGACCGTTCTGGAAGGCACCGGCCGCTTCACGGTCGATGGCGTCGAGCACCTGGTTCACGCAGGCGAAGTTCTCGTCATGCCGGCGAAAAAGCCGCACGCCGTTTATGCACCGGAAGCATTTAAATGGATGTTGACGGTTGTTTTCCCATTTAAATAAAGACTGCGCTCAAACTCTTTTTACCATGCAGCCCGACTGATAGCAGCCCTTATCCATTTATTCCAAAACAGGCATACCGCAGGAATCCATGCATGATTTTCATCCTTTTCTCCGCGATATGCCTGTTTTTCATTTTATAAGCACATGGTTGTGTTCATTTTTCCAGTTAATCTCCCTTCAACAGATATGAACAGCAGCTTCCAGCTTTCATTATTCCACATACTCATGTGTCTCCACCCACTGCAGCAGCTTTTCAATCGCCGGATTCGGGTTGCTCTGACGCCATGCGATCTCAAAATCAAGCTCTTCCGGGCTGCCGTCCGCGCGGAGAAGCGGAACCACTACCAGATTCCGCGCATTCCGATAATGACGGACGGCATATTCTGGGAGAATCGCCACGCCAAATCCCGCTGACACCTCCAGAAGCACCGTCTGTACCTCCCGTTCACGCGCCACGATATTCGGTATAAAACCGCCCTTATTGTAACAAATCAATACTTCTTCCGCCTCATCGTTGGAACGCCCCTGCGGCTGCATGATGATAAAGTCTTCCCGCGCCAGATCACGGTACATCAGATGGCTCTCTCCCGCCAGCGTGTGTCCCGGATAAAGAACCGCCATCATCGGAAACCGTTTGAGGAATCGATGCTTTAAATCCTCGTAATTCTGCGTGTACAAAGACAGATTAAAC
>ERZ791645.2159-NODE-2159-length-10424-cov-5.242357_pt1 | contig 10424 bp, 10 predicted proteins | sample MGYA00509939_ERZ791645 | MGnify/ENA primary metagenome ERZ791645 (study PRJEB30046, sample SAMN00715249) | human gut metagenome | study: EMG produced TPA metagenomics assembly of the A metagenome-wide association study of gut microbiota in type 2... | reverse complement strand
CAGCGCGCACGTTTGCAGGCCGAGCGGTATTTTCTCCGCCGCACATGTCGCCGGAGAAAATGATCGGATTTTCTTTCGCCGCTGCGGCGGCGAAACTCTACGAGGTTTTTCATCAGCCATGCGGCGCTTTGCCTGATTCGCAAAGCGCCGCCTTTTTGCACATTTGGTCGAAAAATTGTGGAAAACTGCGTGGGTTTTGCGCGCGGCGCGTGTATCATAGGGTAGAAGCCGGTCACGGCGGGAGGAGGCGAGGGCGTGCACGAACAGGATATGATCGCGCTGCTGCAGCAGCATGACGAGCGCGGCATGGATGCGCTGCTGCTGCACTGCGGGCCGCTGATGCGCTACATCATCGCGCCGATCGTGCCGAACGCGCTCGACCGCGAGGAGTGCCTCTCGGAGGCGTCGCTGCGCGTGTGGAACAAGATCGCGCAGTTCGACGCCGCGCGCGGCAGCTGGAGCGCGTGGCTGACGGCGGTCACGCGAAACACGGCGCTGAACTTTCAGCGCAGCGCCGCCCGGCACGGCGACGCGCAGACACTGCCGGAGGACGCGCCGTCGCCGGAGGCATCCCCGGAGGAGGCGCTGATACAAGCCGAGCGCCGAGCCGCGCTGCACGATGCGCTCGCACGGCTCGGTCAGAACGACCGGGCGCTGTTTTACCGGAAGTATTACTACTTACAGCCAACCGCACAGATCGCCGCCGAGCTCGGCATGACCGAGCGCGCGGTCGAGGGTCGGCTGTACCGCCTGAAAAAGCGGCTGCGCACAATGTTGGGAGGTGACGGCGATGCGTGAGCACGAGCGGGAATATCCGCGCAGCGACGCCTTTGAGGCGCTGCTCGCGCAGAGTGTGGCCGAGCTGCCGCCGGAGGAGATCGTCGCCGACGTGACACCGTGGCGGCGGGCGATGGAGCGCGTGCTGTTCGGTCTGGCGCTGTGCATGGTCACCCTGAACCTCTGGTGTCTGAACTACCTCCTGCCCGCCATCGGCACGGTGCTGCTGCTGCTCGGCTTTCGCGCGCTGCGACAGGAAAACCCGTGGCTCGGCGGCTGCTTTGTGTGCGCCGTGCTGCGCGCGGCGTGCATGTTCCCGTCGCTGATCCTGAACACGACCATCCTGCCGGGCGACGCCTACAAGAGCGCCGCCGCAGCGGTGAGCGCCGCGCTGATGCTGGCGCTGCTGCTGTGCTTCTGGCAGGGGCTGCGCGCGGTGCGGCGCAAGGCGGGGCTGCCGGCGCAGGGCGGCGGCGCGGGCGCGCTGCTGGCATGGTATGTGCTCATGTGCATACTCGCCGCCGTGCACTACACGGGTCTGCTCGTGCCGATCGCCATGCTCGTGGGCTATGTGTGCATCCTGCGCAGCCTGTTCCGGCTCTCCAGGGCGCTCGATGAGGCGGGCTACGCCATCGCGCCGCAGCCGGTGCGCGTGACGGACCGGTGCATCGCGCTCGTGCTCGCGGCGGCACTGGGCATCGGCTGCACGCTCGGGTATCTCTTCGGCGGCAGCTACCGGATGGACTGGCAGCCCGCGGACACGTCAACGCAGACGCAGACGGCGGCGATCCGGCAGCAGCTGCTGGATCTCGGCTTTCCGGAGGCTGTGCTCAACGACCTCACGCCGGAGGACATCGCCGCCTGTGACGGCGCGCTGCGCGTCGTGTCCGTGACGGAGGATCACCCCTTCAACGACGGCAGAACCGTCTCGCACAAGGAAAGCGACGGCGAGGGCGGCGTCGTCAGCGTACTGGACACGGTCTACGACGTCAGGGAGCTGCGCCTGACCAGTGTGGGCGTGCAGCTGCCCGGCGCGCAGGAGACGTGGCGGGTGTACCACCACTTCCTGTGGACGACCGACCCCGGCTTCTGCGGCACGGAGGCGCTCCAGATCTGGCCTGCCGATCAAAGCACCCCGGATGGGTGGCGCTTCGCCGGGGATGTGACCGGCCGCGTGCTGTATGACCGGGACGGGCAGACGTTCACCGCGCCCTATCATTCGCTCGGACGCCAGACCTACACCGCCGACTCCGTGTTCTTCGGGCAGCGGACGAACAGCGACCTGTTCGCGGCCTTTTCCATGCCGCGGCACGCAGAGAGCGCGCGCGGCTATGTCGCCTACACCGCCGCAGCGGTGCAAAGCGGCTGTCTGCTCAGCAGCTGGTGCAACTACACCCACCAGCAGAGCCTGCTGCAATATCCCGCCGTGACGGCGATGGAAAAGCGGATGACGTCCGCCTTCGGGAATGCCGGCGCGTTTCGCACCGTGCAGCACGCTCTGCAGTTTTTCCCCGAGGACGCACAGACGCTGCGATGAGCGCAAAAAACCGACCCGAACAGGCGTTCGGGTCGGTTTTTTCTATGCACCGGGTCAGGGGTGCGGCTTATTGTCGCGGTAGGCGGCCATGATGTCGCGGAAGATCTCGCCGTTGGACGGCGGCGTCCACGTGATGGCGTTGGCGCCGGCCTGAATGGTCTCGAGGATGCTCTCATCCGTCGGACCGCCGGTCGCAATGATGGGCACGTCGGGATAGCGCTCACGGATGCTGCGCACGATGGCGGGCGTCTCCGCCGCGGCCGAGACGTTGAAGATATTCGCACCGGCCTGCAGGCGGGCGTCAAAGTCCGTGTCTGCGCGCGCGACCGTGACCACGACGGGGATGTCGATCGTCTCGGCGACGTGCTGCACGACGGCGTTGGCCGTCGGCGCGTTGAGCACGACACCGGTCGCGCCCTGCATCTCGGCAAACATGGCGAGGTTGACCACACGCTGTCCCTGCGTGAGCCCGCCGCCGACACCGGCAAACACCGGGATGTCCGCCGCGAGCAGCAGCGCCTGCGTGATGATCGGCTGCGGGGTAAACGGATAGACCGCGATGATCGCGTCGGCGTTCACGTTTTTGATGATCGACAGGTCGGTCGAGAACACGAGCGACTTGATGCGCTTGCCAAAGACCATGATGCCGCTGCACTGATAGATGACCTCCGGCACGCGCAGCGCGAACTTGCGCAGCGTACCGTCCTGCGCCTGCGGCATGGCCTTCTTCGGCGGAATTTTTTTTTCTTCGTACATGATGATCCTCCCTCCAGTATGCGTTTGAACGTTTCGACGCCGGTGAGCAGCACACGCTCGTCGAAATCAAAATGGCTGCTGTGCAGCGGGGCGGTGCCGGACGGCTCCTGCACGCCGAGGAAGAAAAACACCCCCGGGATCTCCTGCTGGTATTCGGCAAAGTCCTCCGCCGCCATGACGGGCTCGACCAGGACCGCATCGTCCATGGAGTCGAGCACGGTGTAAAACTGCTCCACCAGCTCGCGCGGGTTGCGCACGCTCGGATAGCGCACCTTGCGCTCCATGTCGATCTGCGCGCCGGTGGCCGTCTCCAGTCCCTGCATGAGCGCGGCGATCTTATGGCTGAGCGTGCGGTAGAGGTCGTTGCTGAACACGCGCAGCGTGCCGCTGATGGTGACCTCCTCGGCGATGACGTTGTGCGACGTGCCGCCCTGGATCTTGCCGAGCGTGAGCAGCGCGTCCTGATGCGGGTCGACGTCGCGCGTGATGACCGTCTGCACCATCGTGATCAGCTCCGCCGCGACGACGATGGCGTCAATGCCCATCTGCGGTGTGGACGCGTGCGCGCTCTTGCCGTGGACGGTAATCTCAAAATCGCTCGTCTGCGCCATGAGATAGTCCCAGCGGATGCCGATCTTGCCCTTCGGCACGGTCGGCCACAGGTGCAGACCATAGACGCAGTCCACCCGCGGGTTTTCGAGCGCGCCCTCGTCGATCATGCGCCGCGCGCCCGCCCAGCCCTCTTCGCCGGGCTGGAACAGCAGCACCACGTTGCAATGCAGCCGGGCGCGGTTTTCGGCGATCCAGCGCGCGAGCAGCAGCAGGATCGTCATGTGCCCATCGTGACCGCAGGCGTGCATGCAGCCGGGGCGCTGCGAGCGGTAGGGCACGTCGTTTGCCTCGTCGTTGTGAATGCCGTCCATATCGGCGCGCAGGGCGATGGTCTTTTGCGCGTCCTTGGCGAAAAAGACGGCCTTCACCCCGCAGACCGCCAGCGTCTCCAGCCGGTCGGGCGCGCACTGGCGCAGCTCGTTGAGCACATACGCCTGCGTGTCGTGCAGCTGGAAGCCGATCTCGGGGATGCGGTGCAGATCCTGCCGGATGCGCACGGCGTCGTCATACATGGATGCGATCTCTTTACTCAGGTTCATAAGCTCTCCCTCCGCGCCGGAACGCCCGGAACGGTTGATTCTTCTAAATTTTTCTACGCACAGTATACTCAAAATCGCCGCATGCGTCAATGGGCATCCATTTTGGCGTGCGTAACGTTAAAAAAAGTTTACATCTTGTCGCTTGCATTTTTTGCGGGGATTTGCTAGAATTCCTACTAGAATACTTAAAATATTCAAATGATTCCGAAACAGAGGGCGATTTCATGTTTTCCGTCTCCGAAGCGAGCGTGGCCGTCATCACCGGCGGCAGCTCGGGCATCGGCCTCAACGCGGCACGCGCGCTGCGCGACCGCGGTCTGAACGTGTATGAGCTCAGCCGCCGCGCCGAAAACGCGGAGCCGGGCGTGACGCATCTGCAGGCGGATGTGACGGACGAGACGCAGGTCAACGCCGCCGTGGCCGAGATCCTGCGCCGCGAGGGGCGCATCGACATTCTGATCAACAATGCGGGCTTCGGCATCTCCGGCGCGATCGAGTTCACGCCGCCGCAGGAGGCCCGGCGTCAGTTCGATGTGAACTTCTTCGGCATGGTGAACATGAACCACGCAGTGCTGCCCGTCATGCGGCAGCAGGGCGGCGGCCGCATCGTGAACATGAGCTCCGTCGCGGCGCCCATCGCCATTCCGTTTCAGGCCTACTACTCGGCCTCCAAGGCTGCCGTGCGCACGTACACGCTCGCGCTTGCAAGTGAGGTGCGCCCCTTCGGCATCGAGGTCTGCGTCATCATGCCGGGCGACATCTCCACCGGCTTCACCGCCGCGCGGCGCAAAAGCTGCGACGGCGACGACGTGTACAACGGCCGCATCGCCCGCTCCGTCGCCGTGATGGAGCACGACGAGCGGACCGGTATGAGCGCGCAGTTCGCGGGGCAGTTCGTTGCCCGGCGCGCCACGCAAAAGCATCCCAAGCTCATCTGCACCATGGGGCGAAAATACGCCCTGTTCGTGTTTCTCATGCGCATCCTGCCGACCAGGACCGCCACGCGCATCGTCGGCCGGATCTACGCATCCTGACAATTTGCTATTCTTCCCTGCGGCGCAAAACATCCCATTGCCATCCATCCAGGCATCTTATCTTCCTTCCATCCTTCTCCACCCCTGAGCGCCGCATTTCCCCCCTTAACCCGCAGCAGCGGGTCTGCCTCCGGTCCCATCTCAGCCGGGGGCAGAATTCTTTTTCCGGCAAAAAATATCCGCTATCCGCGAAAAGCCGCCTGTCTTCTGCACGAAAACAGGCGGCTGATGCTGTCAGAAGGGGGATGCCGTCTGCACGCCCTCCGGAGGATCGCTGCAGCAGATGCCGGCTCAGAACGACACGTTCATGAACAGCGCCACGCAGCACAGCACGAGCGCCAGCGGCACGTAGACATAGCGGCCGACACTGTACCAGACGGCGCCGCGGTTCCGGCGGCTGCCGGTGTTGACGGCATCGAGCAGGTCGTCCTTTTTCATGACGTAGAACCACGAGATCGCGCCGAGCGTCGCGCCGATGGGGATGATGTAGATCGACACGAAGTCCATCCACGGGCCCCACTTGGAGATCGGCTCCATGAGCAGGCCGAAGCCGAGGCACAGCACGCACAGGATGCCGAGCACGGCGACGCGGCTGAGCTTCGGGAACTTGTGCTGGAGCGATTCGGCGACGGCCTCGAACATATTCTGCAGCGAGCTGACGCCGGCGAAGATCATGGCGACGTACAAAATGACGGCGAACAGGCGGCCGAGCGGAATGTCCTGCAAAATGGTCGGCAGCGTCACGAACAGCAGACCCGGACCCGCGCCGACGTCCTGCCCGTAGGAGAAGCAGGCGGGGATGATGACCAGCGCGGCGACGACGGCGGCGATGGTATCAAACAGCGCCGTGTGCTGCGCCACGTCCACAACGTCCTCTTCCTTGGACAGGTACGCACCGTAGACGATCATGCCGCTGCCGGTGACAGACAGGGAGAAAAACGCCTGACCCATCGCCCAGACCCAGATCATCGGGTCCTTGAGCGCCTCCCAGCGGGGCGTGAACATGAACTTGTAGCCCTCGGCAGAGCCGGGCAGCAGCGCCACGCGCACGGCCAGCACCACGAAGATGATAAAAAACAGCGGCATCATGACCTTGTTGGTCTTTTCGATGCTGTGCGCGCCGAGAAACAGCGTCAGCAGTGTGCCGCCCACGACGATGACGTGATACGGGATGACGGAATAGGGCTGCGAGGAGAAGTCGCCGAACCACGCGGCGGCGTCGGCGGTCATGAGCGTGCCGGCGAGCGAGTCGACCAGCGCCTTGAGGATATACGTCACGATGACGGCGTAGCCGATGGCGATGCACAGTGAGCCGGCCAGCGGCCGCCAGCCGAGGACGCCGCCGACCTTGCCGGCGGTCTTGCCGCGGGTGCCCCACGCCTCCTTGTATGCGCCGAGCGTGCCCGTGCCCGCGCGGCGGCCGATGGCGAATTCCGTCGGCAGGCCGACCGTGCCGAAGATGACCACAAACAGCAGGTAGATCAGCAGAAATGCCCCGCCGCCGTTGCTGCCGAGCTTGTTCGGAAAGCCCCAGACGTTGGCCATGCCGACCGCCGAGCCGACGGAGGCCAGAATAAAGCCCCAGCGGCTGGCAAAGTTTTTCGTGTCTTTCTTTTTCATGTTTTCTCCCATCCAGACGCGAAAACATCTGTGCGGCGCGCGCCGCGCAGATGTCGGGTCTGTCCTCTCTTGATGGCCGTATGGGCACTTTGCCCATGCATAGCGGCTTCATTTTAAAGGATTACAGTGAAAAAGTCAAGCGCACTGCCGCATCTTGTCAAGCGGCCGGCCGCGCGGCAAAGCGGGAAAGCCCCCGCGTCCGCAGCGCAGCAACCCCCATTTGTCAAAAAGTGTTGCTTTTTGACAGTATTGGCAAAGCCCCTCCGCTTTCGCGGAGGGGCTTTGCCGTCTTGATATGGTTTCAGGCGCGGCGCAGCGTGTGCATGACCTTTTTCATGAGGCCGGAGCCGAGCTTGTTGTCAAAATAATCGAGCCACGCGCGCACGGAGTCGATGGTCTCGGGCTCACCGAGCCAGTGGCGCAGGATCACGTCGCGCTCGGTGCCGCGCAGGAGCTTGGCGACGGACACGGCGATGGCATACGCATCGTCGAGCTTGCCGAGCAGCGGCACGGAATCCGGCACGAGATCCAGCGGCGAGAGCACATACAGCAGCGCCAGACCGAGGTCGAGCTTGCGGCTCGACGGCACGTCGGGGTCGAGCATGAGCTTGCAGATGAGATAGGCAAAGTCCGGCACCGTCGTGAGCAGATCGGCGGCTTTGCTGCCGAGTTGTGCGGCCACGAAGCTGTTGGCCTGATAGCGGGCGCGCTTATAGAAACGGTCAAACGCGTTGTCATCCGGGTAGTAGATGTTCTCTTTGGTCATGATCCAGCCTCCTGACGGGAGATGATTTCTCTTTATTATAGCGAAAAACCGGCCGCGCTTCAACCGCTTTTGTGAAGTTTTTCGGAATGGATTGCCAAACGCGGCGAACCGGCGTATAATGCAGAGGCATTTTCAGAAAACGGAGGCACCGCTATGATCCGCTTTTTCAACGGCCGCACGCTCACGATGGCGCACGGCGTGACCGTCACGACCGACGAGGTCTGGACCGACGGGGACAAGATCGCCTATGTCGGCCCGGCGCCGGAGACGCTGCCCGCGTTCGAGCGGGAGATCGATCTCGGCGGCGACCTGGTCATGCCCGGCTTCAAAAACGCGCACGCGCACGCCGGGATGAGCTTTGTGCGCTCGTATGCCGACGATGTGCCGCTGCAGCCGTGGCTGTTCGAGCAGATCTTCCCGCTGGAGGCCAAGCTCACGCCCGAGGCGGTGTATGCGTTTACAAAGCTGTCGATCCTCGAATACCTCACGAGCGGCATCACCGCCGGCTTTGACATGTACTATTTCCGCGATGCCATCGCGCAGGCGGGCATCGACTGCGGCTTTCGCACGGTGCTGTGCGGGGGCGGGGGCAGCGCGCAGCAGCTTGAGGCGGAGTACCGGCGCTTCAACGCCCTGCACCCGCTGGTGTCGTATCAGCTCGGTCTGCACTCGGAGTATACCTCCAGCCTTGCCGAGATGACCGAGGCGGGCGAGCTTGCGCGCACGCTGCGCGCGCCGGTGTTCGCGCACAACGCCGAGACCGCGCGCGAGGTGGCCGAGTGTCAGGCCCGCTGGGGCAAGACGCCGACGGAGCTGTTCGAGAGTCTCGGCCACTTCGATTTCGGCGGCGGCGGCTTCCACTGCGTGCACATGACCGAGCACGATCTGGCCATCTTCCGCGCGCGCGGGCTCTGGGTCATCACGAACCCCGGCTCGAACGCCAAGCTCGCCAGCGGCATCGCCCCGCTGCGGCAGATGCGCGAGCTGGGCATCCGCATGGCCATCGGCACGGACGGCCCGTCGAGCAACAACGCGCTCGATTTCTTCCGCGAGATGTATCTGGCCGCCGTGCTGCAAAAGCTGCACTGCGAGGACGCCGCCGCCCTCCCGGCGGACGATGTGCTGCACATGGCGACGGTCGGCGGCGCGCAGGCCATGGGTCTGAGCGACTGCGACGTGCTTGCCCCCGGCAAGCAGGCAGACCTTATCGTCATCGACCTGCAGCGGCCGAATATGCAGCCGGTGCACAACGCCGCGCGCAACCTCGTCTACAGCGGCTCGAAGGAGAACGTGCGCCTGACGATGATCGCCGGGCGGGTGCTGTATGAAAACGGCGCGTTTTTCATCGGCGAGCCGGTGCAGGACATTTACCGCGCCGTCGAGACGCACTTCGCCGCGATGCGCGCGGCGCTCTGATCGCTTTTCCTGCGGGCTGCGGGGCGGCGCAAGCTGCCTGAGGTGATATGCCCGAAACCATAAAAAGTCCCGAAAACGTGACGTTTTCGGGACTTTTTTGCGCCGGTGCGCTTATGCTTTCGTCTCCAGCACCTTGACGCCGTGCATGATGATCTCGCCGGCGAGCACGGCCATCTCCTCGGCCGTCTGCTTCATGCCGCCGTCGATCCACGTGAGCGCGAGCGACATATTGCCCGACACGATGAACGAGCAGAAGTAGTCGAGCATCGCGGGGTCGTTCGGATAGTAGTAGGCGAGAAAATCATACAGAAATTCGTCGCGCAGGATGTGGCAGATGCGGTCGGTGAAGGCGATGTCGCCGTTTTTGCCGAGCAGCACGTGGCAGAGGTCGGCGTTCTGCTCGATGTACTGGTACAGCTCCATCAGATACGGATAGGTCTTGCCCTCGGAGTCCTTGGCATTGTGCCGGCGGCACACGACGACCAGCCCTTCGGCCAGCTCATCCTCGAGACTGGACAGCAGGTCGTACACATCCTTATAGTGAATATAGAAGGTGCCGCGGTTGATGTCTGCGATCGCTGCCAGCTCACGCACGGAGATATCCTTGACGCTCTTTTCCGCCATGAGTTTCATCAGTGCAAGCCGAAGCTGGCGTTTGGTCTTCCGCACTCTGCGGTCTACAACTTTTTCTTCCATTCGCCGATTCCTCCTATCGGTTGAATTTGTATGCTTTGCATACATGATACCACCAAAACGAACAATAATCAACAATTTGTTGCATTTTTATAGCGATTTTTTTCAACTTTTTTGGGAAACTTTTGCGTGATAGCAGGTCTCACGCCGCATATCCACACCGTTGTTTTCAAAAAGGCGGCTGCGGCGCCGGCTGCGCAAAACGCGGTGGAAAATCGGCGCGCAGTGTGCTATGATGAAGGCAAATCCGAAAAAGGAGTCAAAGACCATGTTTGAAAACGGAACGTTCGCGGTGCTCGGCCCGGACGGAAAGCAGGTGCAGTGCGACGTGCTGTTCACCTACGACTGCGAGGACAACGGCCGCTCATACGTCGTGTTCACGACCGGCGAGGGCGCACAGCAGCAGCTGTTCGCCAACCGCTATGCCGCGCGCGAGGACGGGCAGCCCGCGCTCTTCCCGCTCGAAAACGAGCAGGAATATGCCATCATCAAGCACTGCTTTGCCGAGCTCAAGGCAAAGCTCGCCGAGCAGGCCGCCGCACAGGAGGGTGAAGCCAAAGCATGACCGATCCTTTCCAGCCGCTGACGGTGCGGGACATTCCGCGCCTGACACGTTATTTTTCCGCGCGCGGCACGCGCCTGTGCAATGACTCGGCGGGCGCCGCCGTGCTCTG
>ERZ791645.2150-NODE-2150-length-10461-cov-2.091486_pt1 | contig 10461 bp, 10 predicted proteins | sample MGYA00509939_ERZ791645 | MGnify/ENA primary metagenome ERZ791645 (study PRJEB30046, sample SAMN00715249) | human gut metagenome | study: EMG produced TPA metagenomics assembly of the A metagenome-wide association study of gut microbiota in type 2... | reverse complement strand
CTGCCATTTCCGGCAGCCCTGATCTTTTTTATCTTACGCCGCCACCGCGGTGACCTCTTCCCAATTCGGAGAGAACAGCCTTGAAACCCACAAATCAACAGACAGATAGTATGAGGACTAAAAATGGAGACGATTACAGGTTTTGTAGACCATATTGTGTTTCAAAACAGTGAAAACGGATATACGGTAATGATCCTGTCGACAGAAGGGGAAGAGATGACCTGTGTCGGTATGTGCAAAGGACTGACCCAGGGAGAAAATATTTCCGCAGAGGGAGAATACATAGAACATCCCGTATACGGCCGACAGTTCAAGATCCAGAGCTACGAGACCGTAACACCGACCGACCGTGTGGGAATGGAACGGTATCTGGGTTCCGGAGCAATCCGGGGAGTCGGTGAGGCACTGGCAGCCAGAATCGTAAAAAAATTCGGAGACGATACTTTCCGCATCATCGAGGAGGAGCCGGAGCGTCTGGCTGAGGTAAAGGGGATCAGCGAACGCAAGGCACAGGAGATCGCTATCCAGATGGAAGAAAAAAAGGATCTCCGGGAAGCACTGGTCTATTTACAACAATACGGAATCAGTAATACTCTTGCCGTAAAAATATATAATACCTATGGTATGGAAATGTACAGTGTTATGCGGGAGAATCCCTATCGTCTGGCAGAGGATGTCAGTGGTGTGGGATTCCGTATCGCAGACGAGATCGCGGGGAAGATCGGCATTCATACCGACTCGGATTACCGCATCCGCAGTGGCATTCTGTATACCCTGCTGCAGGCGGTGGGAGAAGGTCATTGTTATCTGCCGTTGGATCTTCTGCTGCGCAGAGCTTCCGAACTATTGGGGGTATCAGAGGAAAATATCCGTCCTCAGGTGGATAACCTTATCATGGACCGAAAGCTTGTGGCAAAGGGAGAAGCAGTGTTTGCTTCCTCTTATTACTATGCGGAGTTGAATTGTGCCAATATGCTCAGGAATCTGAATATCCCTATGGTGGAGGCAGAAAATCTTCCCTCCCAGGATGCAGCGATCCGCAAACGTCTGGAACGCATGGCGGAAAATCTGTCCATGGAACTGGATGAACTGCAGCTGAAAGCGGTGGAGGAAAGTATCAAAAATGGCCTGTTTATCCTGTCCGGAGGTCCCGGCACCGGAAAAACCACCACCATTAATATGATCATCCGATTCTTTGAATCGGAAGGCATGGACATTTTTCTGGCAGCACCTACGGGCAGAGCAGCCAAGAGAATGACGGAAGCCACCGGATTTGAGGCGAAGACCATTCATCGTCTGTTGGAACTGAACAGTGCCCTGTCGGAAGACGACACCAGAAAGGCAAATTTCGAGCGGAACCAGGAGAACCCCTTAGAGGCGGATGTAGTGATCATTGATGAAATGTCCATGGTGGATATTCAACTGTTTCAGGCGCTTCTGAAAGCAATTCTTCCGGGAACACGACTGATCCTGGTGGGAGATGTGGACCAGCTGCCCAGTGTGGGACCCGGACAGGTATTGCGGGATCTCATGAACAGCCGGGCGTTCCCCATGGTAACTCTGGAGAAGATCTTCCGGCAGGCCGGACAAAGTGACATTGTCGTCAATGCCCATCGGATTAACAGAGGAGAGCAGATCACTCTGGACAATAAGTCAAAGGATTTCTTTTTACTGGAAAGAAATGACGTAAATGTCATATATAAGCACATGATCCAGCTGATTCAGGATATGCTGCCCAGATATGTGGGAGCTACCTCCTTTGATATTCAGGTACTGACCCCTATGAGGAAGGGAAGTCTGGGCTGTGAGACGTTGAATGAGATCTTACAGCGTTATCTGAATCCAGCGGATCCTCATAAAAAGGAGCATGCCTATGGCAATACCGTTTTCCGGGAAGGCGATAAGGTCATGCAGATCAAAAACAATTACCAGATCGAATGGGAGATCGTCGGGAGATACAATATTCCCATCGATAAGGGAATGGGCGTATTCAACGGAGATATGGGAAGGGTTAAGGAAATCAGTGATACCATGTCCACACTGCTGGTGGAATTCGATGACGGAAGACGGGTCAACTATCCTTTCTCGGCATTGGAGGAACTGGAACTCTCTTATGCCATTACGATCCATAAGTCCCAGGGAAGCGAATATCCTGCGGTGATCCTGCCACTGTTGGGCGGCCCCAGAATGCTGTTCAACCGCAACCTTCTGTACACCGGAATTACCCGTGCCAGGAACTGTGTCACCATTCTGGGAAGCAGTGAGACCGTGCGGAACATGATCGAGAATGTCAGCGAGAATCGCAGATATACGGGATTGGAGCAGCGGATCCGGGAGATCTGCTGTCTGCCGGAAAATGATACACCGTAGACGGAAAACAAAACGGGAGCCTGAGATTGCAGAAAGAGATCAGAAAAACCATAAGCAAAATAAAGGAAACGGGATTACAGCTGCTGTTTCCCGGAAGATGCCCGGTCTGTGACGGGATCGTCCGTCCTTTTGGCAGGAAAATCTGCCCGGAATGTCTGCCTAAATTAAAGCCGGTGACGGCTCCGTGGTGTATGCGTTGCGGAAAGAAACTGGCGGAGGAACGGGAGTATTGCGGTGATTGTATGCACCGGGAACATAAATACGACAGAGCCAGAACTTTATACGAATACAGGGATGTGGCTCCGTCAATCTATCGTTTTAAGTATAGTGGACGGCAGGAATACGGCGATTTTTTCGGAGAAGAAATGGCGCGTCTGTTGGGAGATTTTATCGGCCGGGTGCGTCCGGACGTTATAGTTCCGGTGCCGCTGTACCGTGGGAAACTGCGGAAAAGAGGATATAACCAGGCAGCATGTCTGGCAAGGGCTTTGGGCAGAAGCCTGGAACTGCCGGTAGATGAGAAACTGGTAAAACGGGTGAGAAATACAGCACCGATGAAGCATTTAAATCCCACAGAACGGCAAAATAATTTGAAAAAGGCTTTTATTATAGGCAGAAATGATGTAAAATTATATGACCGGATTATTCTGGTGGATGATATTTATACAACAGGTACGACCCTGGATGAGATCGCAGCACTGTTAAAAGAGCACGGAGTGTCAAAAGTGTATTGCGTGACATTGGCCTGTGGGTCTGGTGTATGATCAGGAAGGTGTGAGATACTATGAATATAAGAAATTGCAGAATGTGCGGACATATTTTTAACTATGTGGCAGGACCGTTTCTGTGCCCGCATTGCCGTGAGAAGATGGAAGCCAAGTTCCAGGAGGTAAAGGAATACATCCGTAATAACCCCGGTGTAAGTATTCAGGATGTATCGGAGAACTGTGACGTGGAGCCGTCCCAGATCCAGCAGTGGCTGAGAGAAGAGAGACTGGAACTGACAGAAGGATCCAGTATTCTGCTGAACTGTGAGAAATGCGGAGCACCGATCCGCAGCGGAAGATTTTGCGAAAAGTGCAAATATGATATGGCCATGGATCTGCAGAGTGTACTGCCGAAGAAGCCGACTGCGCCCCAGCAGAGCCCCAGAACATCCAGAGACGGAGAAAGAATGCGTTTTCTGTAAGCATTTGTAAGCGGAGGAATTATGCTGAACGAAGAAAAAGTCATACTGATGACGCAAATGGCATCTTATGAAGAGAATGAAGGCAAAAAGAATATGGCCATCGGCCGTTATTTCCGCAGTGACTACATCGCCATACAGGTGTTGAAGTCCATTCTGTGCGCGACGATCGCATATGGAGTCTGCTTTGCGTTGTTTGTGTTCTATGATTTTGAGAATTTCATGCAGGATATTTACAAGATGGACCTGATCGGTTTTGGAAAAAATGTTCTGCTGTACTATGGAATAACGGTTGTAGTGTATGGAGTGGCATCTTATCTGATCTGCTCTCTGCGCTATGCACGGGCGAAAAAGAGCCTGAAATGCTATTATAACAATCTGAAGAAGTTGAATTCCATTTACAATGAGTAAACGGCCTACACAGATTGACCTGGAGGAAATATGACTGCTTTACTGGAATTAAGAGAGAATCTCAAGAAGATCTACAGCAGAAATGAAGCTTTTATTCTGCCGGTGATCAAGTTTTTACTCAGCTTTATCGTGCTGAGCATCATAAACGGCAAAATGGGATATATGACAAAGCTGGATAACATGGCCATCGTGCTGATCGTATCGCTGCTGTGTTCTTTCCTGACCACCGGATTTATGGCTTTTTTTGCAATGATGTTTGCAGTGCTTCATATGTATGCACTCTCTATTGAAACCGCGGCGGTTGGGCTGGTTGTTTTCCTGTTGCTGTATCTGCTGTTTCTCAGATTTACCGCGAAGGAAGCACTGGTAGTGGTACTGACCCCGGTGCTTTGTATGCTGAAGCTGCCCTATGTGATGCCTGTGGCAATGGGACTGATCGGAACCCCGGCGTCCTGCGTATCTGTAGGCTGCGGTGTTGTGGTGTATTATCTGCTCCAGACGGTGATCACCAATGCTCCGACCATCAACTCCATGGGAGCAGAGGAAGCCACTGCCAAACTGCGCCTGCTGATTGACGGAATGCTGGGGAACAAGGCAATGCTGGTGATGATCGCAGCATTTGCCATTACCGTGATCGTGGTGTATCTGATCCGGAGAATGAGTGTGGATCACTCCTGGACCATTGCCATGGTTGCCGGCGTTATGATCGAAGTGATGATCCTGCTGGTGGGAGATCTGATGTACGATACCAATCTCTCCATCGTCAGCGCACTGTTAGGTGCCGTTGTTACGCTGATCGCCTGCAAGATCATAGAATTTTTCCGATTCTGTCTGGACTATAGCAGAACGGAGAAAGTACAGTTTGAAGATGACGAGTATTATTACTATGTAAAGGCAGTGCCCAAAATGACAGTTGCGGCGCCCACCAATACAGTGAAGAAAATCAATACACAGCGACGTCCGGCAGGTCAGCAGACCAGAACCTCCGGACAGGGTACGAGATCTGCAGGCCAGACCTACAGAAGTACGGCACATACCGGCAGAAGGAACAGGCCGAAGTGTTGTGACAGAACGTACCCCCGCCAGAAACGGAGTTCCTTACGGACAGCAGGGCGGTTACCGCGGACACGAGATGTCCGGTGGCAGAAGTGTCACCATAGGCGGCAATCACACGAATCCTCAGGATGACTCCGATGATTATGAAGAATTGTTCTGAAGGGATTAATGGAAAATGCAATTAGGGGATAAGCTGGCAGAATATATTAAAAATTTCAGCAGTTACCGCACAACCATGGATTTCGGCGATGTGGCCGAGATCCTGATCATTGCGGTACTACTGTATTATGCGTTAGTGTGGATGAAGACGACCCGGGCATGGGTATTGCTCAAGGGTCTGGTTGTCATCCTCATTTTTTTGCTGTTGGCTTATTTTTTCCGTATGACTACCATCCTGTGGATGGCCCAGAATGTTCTGGGATTTGCGGTGACAGCCCTCATAGTGGTGCTACAGCCGGAATTGAGAAAGGCATTGGAGGAACTGGGCAAGAAGAATATTATCAGTTCTGTATTACCTTTTGACAACAATCATCGTGTGGACGAGGGATTTTCCGAGAAGACCATTAATGAGATCACCAAAGCCTGTGTGGAGATGGGCAAGGTCAAGACCGGTGCCCTGATCGTTATCGAACAGAAGGTTTCCCTGCGGGATTATGAGAGAACGGGAATCGATGTGGATGGTATCGTGACCAGCCAGCTGCTGATCAATATTTTCGAGCACAACACCCCGCTGCATGACGGTGCTGTGATCGTACAGGGGAACCGGGTAGCCTCTGCCACCTGTTATCTGCCGCTGTCGGATAACCTGGGACTGAGCAAGGAACTGGGTACCAGACATCGTGCCGGTGTGGGTATCTCGGAGGTGACAGATTCCCTGACGGTGATCGTATCCGAAGAGACGGGTAAGATCAGCGTTGCATACGAAGGAAAGCTGGAGCGGAATCTGGATGCGGAGACTCTTCGCGACAGAATGCATAAGATCCTGAACAATACCGGAGAGGAACACAAAAATCTGCGAATCTGGAAGGGAAGGAGCCGTGAGAAGAAATGAAAAAATTACTGACACGTAATCTTGGACTGAAGCTTGCTTCTCTGGTGCTGGCCTTTGTATTGTGGTTTCTGGTGGCACAGATCTATGATCCGAAGGACACGGTAACCTTCAATAATATCCAGGTCAGACTGATTAACACAGATCTGCTGGAGCAAGAAGGAAAAGTATATGAGGTGCTGGACAACAGTAATCTGGTAAGAGTAACGGTAACAGGCCCCCAGAGTATTGTAAAATCCGAATTGCGCAGAAACGATATTGTAGCGGAAGCGGATATGAGCAAACTGACAGATATCAATACGATCGCCATCACTTATTATTGTGAGAATATCAGCAACGATTCCGTGGAGATCAGGGGTAATCACGATTCCGTGCGCCTGAATGTGGAAGACAAGGCCAGCAAATGGATCAAACTGGAGAGCACCACGCTGGGAGAGGTGGCATCCGGTTATATGATCGGCAATGTAACGTTGGATCAGACCAACATCGAAGTAACCGGACCTAAATCAGCGATCTCACAGATCGATCATGCCGGAGTGGACATCAATGTAGCAGATTCCACCAGCAGTCTGTCGGCTAATGTGGACATTAAGCTGTATGATGCGGACGACAATGAACTATCTCTGGAAACTGTCAAGAAAAACGTGGATTCTGCGCATATGACAGTAGAAGTGCTGGCAACGAAGGAAGTACCGGTAGAGATTGAATATATGGGTGTACCTGAGGACGGTTATATGGCTACCGGTGAAGTAGAGAGTAGCAGGTCTACAGTGAAGATCGCCGGAACGGCATCAGCACTGTTGGGAGTATCTGCCATTACCGTACCGGAGGATCGTATGAATATTACCGGACAGTCCAGCGATCTGGTGGATATCATTAATCTGAAGGAGTACCTGCCCGCTAACGTCAGACTGGCGGATAAGAGCTTTGACGGCAAGATCACTGCAACGGTATACATTGAACCGATCGCGACCAAGGACCTGTCCGTACCGGCAGAGAACATTACGATCAGCGGTGTGCCGGAGGGAATGGAGGCAGAGATCACTACAGAGGCGGAGACTTATGATATCACGGTATCCGGCCTGGACAGAGATATCAGTATTCTGTGGGATGATACGGTGACGGGAGTACTGGATCTGGAGAAATGGATGGATGACAACAATGTAGAAGAACTGACACCGGGAAATTACACGATCCCTGTGACGTTTAACCTGTCGGAGGATATCATGGTAGAAAATGATGTCAATATCCACATCCGACTGAAGAATCAGGATACAAATAATTAAAAGATAGAATGAGAGGTTTTTTATCATGGCTAGAATGTTTGGAACAGATGGTGTACGAGGAATTGCCAACGAGGAACTGACTCCGTTGCTTGCCATGCAACTGGGGCAGGCAGGTGCCTATGTACTTACGAAGGAAAATGAGCACAAACCCACGATCATGGTGGGTTGTGATACCAGAATTTCCGGAGATATGCTGGCGAATGCGTTGATGGCAGGAGCCTGCTCCGTAGGAGCCAACTGTGTCTACGTAGGTGTGATTCCCACTCCTGCGGTTGCTTATCTGACCAAGAAATACAAAGTAGATGCCGGCGTTGTGATCTCCGCATCCCACAATCCGGTAGAGTTCAATGGTATTAAATTCTTTGACGGTAACGGCTATAAGCTTCCCGATGCCATGGAAGATGAGATCGAGGCATTGATCCGTAACAATATGCCCGGTATCAAATTTCCCATCGGTCCCGGAGTCGGCAAGATCAAGTACCGTACCGATGCCAGAGAAGAGTACATCAATCATGCCATGAGAGCGGTCAATGTGGATCTGACCGGACTGAAGATCGTGGTGGATTGTGCAGAGGGTGCCTCTTTCTATACATCCGTAGAATGCCTGAAAGAACTGGGCGGCAACGTGGTGGCCATTCACAACAATCCGGACGGTACCAATATCAATGCCAACTGTGGTTCCACCCATATGGAAGAACTGCAGGCCAGAGTGGTCTATGAAAAGGCCAATGTCGGTCTGGCCTTCGATGGAGACGCAGACAGACTGCTGGCTGTGGATGAGAACGGTAATATCGTCGATGGTGACCAGATCATGGCAATCGTAGGCAACTACATGAAGAGCAAGGGTACTCTGAAGAAGGATACCATCGTGGCAACCGTTATGAGTAATCTGGGATTCTTCCTGATGGCAGAGAAGAATGCCATCCATATGGAGAAGACCAAGGTAGGTGACCGCTATGTACTGGAGCGCATGAAGGAGATCGGCGCCAGCCTCGGCGGCGAACAGTCCGGTCACATTATTTTCCTGGATGAGAATACCACCGGAGACGGACTACTCAGTGCACTGCATCTGCTGCAGGTCATGGTGGATACCGGAAAGCCTCTGTCAGAATTGGCTAAGGTGATGGAAGTACTGCCCCAGGCATTGGTAAATGCCAAAGTGGCCAATCACAAAAAAGAGAAATATATGGAATATCCGGAGATCGCAGCAGCCATTGGGAAACTGGAAGAAAAATTCGCCGGAGAGGGCCGTGTCCTGATCCGTCCTTCCGGAACCGAACCGCTGGTAAGAGTCATGATCGAAGGAAAGGATCAGCAGGTGATCCAGGAAGAAGCACGGAAGCTTGCCAACCTGATACAGGATATCATGTTCTAGCAGACAGATTCCGAAAGTTGTCTGGTAAAAGCCCTTGTGAATGCTTTTCATTCATGCTATGATAGAAATGTAAATGAAAAGTAAAATCATAAACACTAGAGAAAATAATGCAGAATAATATAGATATTGGAGGGTTTATTATATGGTAAGTCAGAAAGTCGTAATCAAGAATCCCACGGGCCTGCATCTGCGTCCCGCCGGAATTCTGTGCAAGGAGGCAATGCAGTTCAAGTCATTGATCACCTTCAAATTTCGTGAAAATACTGCAAATGCCAAGAGCGTACTCAGTGTATTGGGTGCTTGCGTAAAATGTGGGGATGAGATCGAATTCGTATGTGAGGGTGAGGATGAGGCAGAAGCCCTGAAGACCCTGGTAGAAGCCGTAGAGAACGGTCTGGGAGAATAACAGGATCGTCATAGAGGAAGATTACAGAGGCTGTGCATATTGAAGATGCGCAGCCTTTTCCTATGGAACTGTCTTAAGCCATGGAAAAAATAGTTTCATACACAAAGGATTTATGCTATGCTGTAACTATTCAGAGCGGATTTAGAAAATGTGATTCTGAAAAGTTTATAGTACATGAGGGAGAGAAAATTAAATGGAAGAAAAAAGCATGAAGAAAAGTTTTTCCAGCTTAGGTTTCCGATTCCTGATCGGAACACTGGTCATCTACGCAGTGCAGATGGGAGTAATGACCATCGTAGGTGCGGTGAAGCCGGAATGGCTGCAGGACACCACCATAAGCCTGATCCTGGCAGTATTACCACTGTATCTTGTGGGTATGCCGGTTCTGATCGCTGTGGTAAAGCGGATGCCCGGGGAAGCACCCGCGAAGAAAAGCATTACACCGGGACAGTTTGTTCTGGCACTGATCATGTGTTTTGCACTGATGTATTGTGGTAATCTGGTGGGAACGCTGATCACCACTGTCGTAGGGGCATTAAAAGGCTCCGCAGTGGACAATGCACTGATGACCTATGCCACCGGATCCAATATGATCGTTACATTTCTCTATATGGTGATCTGCGCGCCGATCCTTGAGGAATATATTTTCAGGAAACTGATCGTGGATCGTACCGTAAAATACGGACAGGGAGTAGCTGTTGTTCTGTCCGGTCTGATGTTCGGATTGTTCCATGGCAACCTGAATCAGTTTGCCTACGCATTTTTACTGGGAATGTTTCTGGCATTTCTGTATGTGAAGACCGGAGAACTGAAAGTGACCATCGGCTTGCATATGTGCATTAATTTTATGGGTGCCGTAGTCAGTGTACTGTTATTGAAAGCAATCCATCTGGAGGAATACCAGGAAGTCATTATGAACGGGGCAGATTCACAGGCTGTCATGGACTACATGATGAAGTACCTGCCGGGCTGGATCGGCTATATGATCTATGTATTGTTTATTCTGGCAGTATTGGTTACGGGAATCGTATTGTTCATTGTATATCGTAAGAAGCTGAAATTAGAGCCGGGACAGATTGCAAAGGGACGGAGATTCAAGACCGTGATCGGCAATCCGGGAATGATATGCTACTGTGTTTTCTGGATCGCCATGATCATTATCCAGATGTTCCCGGAGATTGTTACGGCAATTACGGGAAATCTGTAAAAAGAACGGCTGTGGCAGAACATCGCCGCAAAGGAGATCGGAAGTTATGTACGCATTTGACAGTAGAATACGTTACAGCGAGACAGACAGTGAAGGGTATCTTACGCTGGACGCAT
>ERZ791645.2144-NODE-2144-length-10491-cov-2.096780_pt1 | contig 10491 bp, 11 predicted proteins | sample MGYA00509939_ERZ791645 | MGnify/ENA primary metagenome ERZ791645 (study PRJEB30046, sample SAMN00715249) | human gut metagenome | study: EMG produced TPA metagenomics assembly of the A metagenome-wide association study of gut microbiota in type 2... | reverse complement strand
ATCTTCGTCACTTAATTCGGAGTACAATTTATTTGATTTGTTTGATTTTCTAATTATATCCCTAAGCTGTGAATCCATGTTTTCAAGTATGAGATTTACAATATCTGAATATATGTCATCCATTTTTTTTGAACCGTTTCCGTCAAAAAAGAGATTGCTTACCGGGTCTAATATATCCTTTATATCATTTATGGCAAGAAAATTTTTAAAATAATATATAATTGATTTAGTTGGAAAATGTTCTTGCCAGGGCGTAATTCAACCTTTTCAGAGGAATAAACCATATCAGAAGAAGCATATGTTCTTTGGAGTATTTCTTTTTATTTGGCGGAGGCAGGAGATTATTTTTGGTATAATTGTTTATCATGGTCTTTGTGAGTATCTTATCGTCGTCAAATCTCTTGGAAGATACGAGATGTTCATCCATGAAAGTAGTCACCTGATCCATATAGAGGTCTATGTTTGGAATGTCCTCAGGTGTGATAAAATCTATATTCTGCATACTGCGAATAAGATCAAGTATTTCGCGGTTGTATTTTTCTTTTTCACGCATAATGCTCCTCGTTTCTGTTTTGTTCACCGATTTTGCCTGGTGTACTGTTTCAATGTTTTATTTTATTTTGAACTTTGCATTATTATATATTATTTGGCATATTATAGCAAGTAAAATGGAAATAGGAGGTTTGTGATGTGTGTGACCGAATACGAAGCTGCTGCATATAAATAATATAAGATTAGTGTATGCAGGAGGCTTATCATGCATAAACATAAACATGGAAATAAAATGCAGACAAAGCCGGAGGCGAGAGAGCCTGTAGTATCAAAAAGACTTTCTGAACGATTTGACATACCGCAGGATATAATAGCAAAAGCACCGATGCTTCTGGCATACGGCAATAACAGATTATGTATAGATAATTACCGGAGTATCATAGAATATACAGAGGAGAGCATAAAAATTCAGACAAAGCAGAAAAAGATATATGTAAAAGGAAGCAGGCTTGTTATAGCTTATTTCAGGGAAGATGAGATGTGTGTTCTGGGAAATATAAGCTCAATAGAATATCACTAAAAGTCTTATGAAAAACAAAAAATGCAGAAATGAGGAGTTGTATGGTACATAAAATAACCGGATGGATATTTGGGTTTTTAAATGTTTACATGGAATACGGTGAGTCTAGAAGGTTTATAAACCTTTGCAGGAATAACGGGATTGAGATATGGAATATAAGAGCAGATCGTGAAAAAGGAATAATATGGTTTTGCATAAGGCTTTCGGATTTCTGGAAATTACATCATATAGCAAAGAAATGTCATGTGTTTCCAAGAGTTTACAGGAGAATAGGTTTTCCTTTTCTTTTGACGGCAGCAAAGAAAAACATAAATATGGTTATGGGAATTGCCATTTTTTTTATTATGCTGATAGTGTTTTCGTCACGAATATGGGGTATAGAGATAAGTGGACAAAGCTATTATACAGAGGAAAATATAGTAGATTATCTCGATACTAAGAATATTTACTGTGGGATGTATGGTGGAAATATCGACCATGAAAAGATAGAGAAACAGATAAGAAAGCATTATGATGGCATAGGCTGGGTGTCAGTCAACAAGAAAGGAAGCAGGCTTTTAGTAAATGTAAGGGAAATGACAAAGGATAGGATTATAACAAAGAAGAAACCGGCGGATCTGGTCGCGTCGGATGATGGAAAAGTTATTTCAATAGTTACAAGTGCGGGAACTGCTAAAGTAAGAAAAGGCAAAAAAGTAAAAAAGGGAAAAGTGCTCATATCAGGGATAGTGCCGGTTGTCGGAGATAATGATGAAGTGATAAGAAAGTTAAAGGTAAGAGCAGATGGTATAGTTTTGCTTAAAAATGAAGAACTATATACGGATTATTATAAAAGAGTGCAGAAAATAAAGGAATATACCGGCAGAAAAAAGGTTGTTTATAAGATAACTGCATTTAAAAAGGATTTTTTTATACATAATCCATTAAATGATTTGGAAACTTCAAAAAAATGTGCTATACTTTATGATGGTGGATGCGTATGCCCTTTTTTGACAAAAAGATTTCCTGTTTCGTTTCGGAGAGTGACATTTGCAAAATATGCATATGTCAAGAAAAAATATTCACCTGATGAAGCAGCAGCAGAGCTTAAATATAAATATAAAGATTATATCCGCAAAAAAGAAAAAACAGGGTATAAGCTTGTTGACAGCAGTTTTATGGTTGATAGTGAAGGTACGGGATATAAGGCGACGGGAAAACTCGTGTGGCTTAAAAGACAGACGCATTATGAGAAAATCAGACAAAAAAGGAATATGAAAAATGGCAATAATGGAAACAGTTCTGGAAATACCGGCTGAACATGAGAGAAATATATTTGGAAATTTTGATTCAAATATAAAAAAGATAGAAAAAAATCTTAATGTGACTATGGTTGCAAGAGATGGAAATTTAAAACTTGTTGGAGAGGCTGCAAGCGTAAAGCAGGCAGAGAGCATCCTTATGGAACTGCTCGAACTTTCTAAGAGAGGAAATACCATAACAGAACAGAATATTAATTATATACTTGCACTTTCGATGGAACACAGGGAGGGCGAGGTTGTTGAACTTGACTCAGATATAGTGTGCAGGACGATACAGGGCAAACCGATAAAGCCTAAGACATCCGGACAGAAAAATTATATAGAGCTTATAAGAAAAAAGATGATCGTATTTGGAATAGGTCCTGCCGGAACAGGAAAAACATATCTTGCAATGGCTATGGCGATAGAAGCTTTTAAAAAGGATGAGGTCAATAAGATAATTCTTACAAGACCGGCTATCGAAGCGGGCGAAAAATTGGGATTTCTGCCGGGTGATTTACAAAGCAAGGTAGATCCGTATTTACGACCGTTATATGATGCCTTATATCAGATAATGGGTGCAGAAAGCTATCTTAGAAATACGGAAAAAGGTCTTATTGAAGTTGCTCCACTTGCGTATATGCGAGGAAGAACGCTTGACGACAGCTTTATAATTCTTGACGAGGCTCAGAATACGACAAGGGAACAGATGAAGATGTTCCTTACCCGACTCGGATTCAACTCAAAAATGGTAATTACGGGCGATATTACGCAGATTGACCTTCCGAACGGTGCAAAGAGCGGTCTTAAAGACTGCATCAAAATCCTCAAGAACATTGACGATATCGGCACCTGTTTCTTTGATGAAAAGGATGTTGTCCGTCATCGCCTTGTTCAGGATATCATCAAGGCTTATGCAAAATTTGAAAACACTGACATTAATAATTTACGAAACAACGGCTCCAAAAACAACGGCTCCAAAAATTAATTTACTTAATTTTCACATATCCCACGCTATTGGGTTAAAAATAATGAAAGGATGATCATGAATGGCAGAGCATAATAAAATCAGGGTAATTATCACAAACAAACAAAAAGCAGTAAAGATTCCGACAGGTATCAGAATGTTGGTTCGTCGTTGTTGTAACGCAGTTCTGCGACTTGAAAAATTTGAAGGTTCTGCTGAAATCAGCGTTACTTTCACGGATAACGAGGGCATCAAGGCTCTTAACAAGCAGTATCGTGACAAGGACATTGAAACCGATGTTCTTTCTTTCCCAATGGGCGAAAACGGTGTTTATGACACCAATCCCGAAACAGGCGCACAGATTCTCGGTGATGTTGTAATTTCTATGGAAAAGGCAAGAGATCAGGCAGAACTCTTTGGCCACAGCCTCCAGAGAGAGGTTGGCTATCTTACCGCTCACAGTGTTCTTCACCTTCTCGGCTATGATCACATGGAAAAGCTTGAAAGGGTAAGAATGAGAGAAAAAGAAGAGCTTGTTATGGAACAGCTCGGTCTTCCTGCATCATCAAGCTACATAGTTGATGACGATATGGCTTGACAGAGTAGTTATATTACGGGGTATGAAAAAGCAAATCAAAAGTTTTAAAAGTGCATTCAGAGGTTTCTGCTTTGCCGTAAAAAGCGAAAGTCATATGAGATTTCACCTTGTTGCGACATTTTATGTTTTCGTTTTCGGTTGCTTTTACGATTTTTCTGCCGCAAAATGGGCGTTGCTCGCTGTTTTGTGTGCGCTTATAATTGCACTTGAAATGGTCAACACCTGTGTTGAAAAGCTTTGTGATTTGTTTTGTGACAGATACGATTTTTCCGTTAAGATTATCAAGGACATTGCAGCCGCAGCCGTGCTTGCCGTGTCATTTTCGGCTGTGTTTACAGCGGTGCTGTTTTTTCTTGATTTTGAAGTAATCGGAAAAATATTTTCGTATTTTGTAAACAATCCCGTTATGCTCGTTTTGCTGATTTTATCTGCGGTGATTTCTGCCGTCTTTGTATGTGCAGGCCCCGTAAAAGTCAAGAACGCAATTTTGGGCATTAAAAGAAAAGATAAACATTAACAAAGGGGCGGCATTTTGCTTGCCCCCGATTTTTGTATAGTGAGGTAATATGTTAAATACAGATAATAAAGATAAATCCGCATTTATTGCCATTGTCGGCAGACCTAATGTGGGCAAAAGTTCAATTCTTAACAGACTTATGGGACAGAAAATTGCGATTGTTTCAAGCAAACCGCAGACTACCCGCAACAGAATCACAGGCGTGCTTACTCAGGGCGAATATCAGCTTGTTTTCTTTGATACACCGGGTATGCACAAGCCGAAAACCTCTCTTGGCAAGTATATGGTGCGTTCCGTCAATGAATCCGTGGGCGGCGTTGACTGCTGTATGCTCGTTGTTGAGGCAGGAAAAGAACCGGGTGACACAGAACTTAACCTTATTGAAAAGTTCAAGTCAATGGAAATGCCGGCAATCCTTGCAATCAACAAGATTGACACTCTCAAAGAAAAAGAAGAACTTATGAAACAGATTGCCCGTTACAGTCTGCTCTACGATTTTGACGCAGTTGTTCCCGTGAGCGCACAGGACGGCAACGGTATGAACGAACTTCTTGATGAGCTTAAAAAGCAGGCAGGCGAGGGCGGTCATTTCTTTGATGACGATACTCTTACAGACCAGCCCGAAAGAGTTATTGTTGCCGAAATTATCCGTGAAAAAATACTCCGTCTTTGCGACAGGGAAATTCCGCACGGCACGGCTGTTGTAATCGAAAAAATGAAAACAAGGGATAACGGTATGCTTGATATTGACGCTACTATTTTCTGTGAAAAAGAAACCCACAAGCGTATTATTATCGGCAAAAACGGCTCAATGCTCAAGAAAATCAGCACATTTGCCCGTCAGGATATCGAAAGGTTTTTCGATTGCAGGGTATTCCTACAGACATGGGTAAAGGTAAAAGAGGATTGGCGAAACCGTGCCCAGATTCTTCAGAATTTCGGCTATGACGAAAAGAATTTTGACTGATAATCCGATTAAAAGCGATTCGGGTACATGATTTGACACAATGTCAGATTTTTCATAATATAATAAACGGCATCCGTGAAACACTAACTGCGGAGGTGTTTTTATGGATAACTGGAGTGCGTGGCAAATATTCTTTACCACGGGAAGCGTTCTTGATTACATTCGCTACAAAAGTATTCAGGATGCCAAAGACACGGGTGCAATCACCGTGAACAGGGAGGAAACCGATGAAATTCCGAACAGAGGGACTGATTATAAAGGAACAGAATATCGGTGAGCAGGACAAGCTCGTTTTTGCTCTCACAAAGTCAAACGGTGTAATCCGTGCATTTGTAAAGGGTGCAAAAAACATCAAAAACGGCAAATGTGCGGCGGCATCTCTCCTCTCATATTCCCGACTTACAATTTATAAAGGTCGGGAAAGTTACATAATCGGCGAGGCACAGCCGATTCGCATTTTCTCAAAGCTCCGCAGTGATGTTACAAAAATGTGCCTTGCACAGTATTTTTGCGAACTCGCTCTGACAATTTGCCCCCGTGAGCAAAAGGCAGACTCATTTCTGAGTCTTGTGCTTAATTCGCTCTACCTTTTGTCAGAGAACAAACGCAGTGCAGACCTCATCAAGCCGTGTCTTGAAATGAGGCTTGCAAGTATGGCAGGCTATATGCCCGACCTGAGAATGTGCAGAGAATGCGGAGAATACATTACTCCGCTTATGTACTTTCTGCCACGCATAGGCGCTCTTGAATGTGCCGATTGCAGAACGGATGTGTCGGAACCCGCAATCGCTCTCAATGAGGGAACGCTCACGGCGCTTAGGCACACGGTTTATGCCGATGATGACAAGCTGTTTTCGTTTGCATTGCCGAAGGATGACCTTGTTGTGCTGAATGCGGCGAGCGAAAGTTATCTTAAATACAGATTTGAAAAAGACTTTAAAACGCTTGTTTTTTACAAAACAATAAGCAGTTAATCAGACAATGCAGTTTTGTGTGAAAATGACTTATTTATTTGAAACAGAATGACTGAAAACTGTAGGGGCGCTCATTGGGCGCCCGCGGGCGGATAATATCCGCCCCTACGGACACAAAATTGCAATTATTGAATTTGGTAGAATTATGAACAGACATTACAAAACACTTGAACTTGATAAAATCCTCGAAAGGCTTTCGGGAATGACTTCGATTGAGGACGCCCGTGAAATGGCATTGAATCTCGAACCCGTGTTTGAACTGAAAAAGGTTGAACAGCTTTTACAGCAAACCGATGACGCAGTTGCGTTAAGCGGAAGATTCGGTGCTCCGTCATTCGGCGGTGCCGGAAATTGTTCGGGACATTTACGCAGAGCACAGGCAGGCGGTTGCCTTACCACAGGCGAACTTCTGTCGGTTGCATCAACACTCAGAACAATCCGCACGGTCAAGGAGTGGCACTCACGCTCAGGCGGAGGAGCAAGCTCTCTTGACGGCTATTTCAGCGGACTTGTTTCCAACAAGTTTCTTGAGGACAAAATCACCTCGGCTATTATAAGCGAGGAGGAAATTTCCGATAAGGCAAGCCCCGTTTTGTCGGATATAAGAAGAAAAATCCGCACAGCCTCCTCAAAGGCTCGTGAGGTACTCGATAAAATTATTCACAGCTCAACATACATAAAGTATCTTCAGGATACTATCGTCACACAGCGTGACGGCAGATATGTTGTTCCCGTAAGAAGTGAATGCAGAGGCAATGTTCCGGGTCTTGTACACGACACCTCGTCAAGCGGTGCAACCGTGTTTATTGAGCCTATGGGCGTTGTTCAGGCAAACAATGACATCAAGCTTTTGCAGTCAAAGGAAGAGCAGGAGATTGAAAGAATCCTCTTTGAGCTTTCCGCAAATGCAGGCGAATTTGCCGACAGCATTATCCACAGCTACAAGAACCTTGCACAGCTTAATTTGATTTTTGCAAAGGCCGACCTTGCGTATTCAATGAAAGCGTCAAAGCCGATTATGAACGACAGGGGAATGATTGAGCTTAAACAGGCTCGTCATCCCCTCATCGATAAAAACAAGGTTGTTCCCGTTGATGTTATGCTCGGAAAAGAGTTTGACACGCTTGTAATCACAGGCCCTAACACGGGCGGTAAAACCGTAACTTTAAAGACAATCGGTCTGCTCACGCTCATGGCAATGTGCGGACTTCTTGTTCCGTGTGCCGACAACAGCGAACTTTCTGTGTTCAGAAGGGTGCTTGTGGATATCGGTGACGAACAGAGCATTGAACAGTCGTTGTCAACATTTTCTGGACATATGACAAATATCGTTCAGATTATAAAGCTTGCAAATGCGGGTTCGCTCTGCCTTATTGACGAGCTCGGTGCAGGAACAGACCCTGTCGAGGGTGCGGCTCTTGCAATTGCAATTCTTGAAAGACTGCGTGACAAGCACGCAAAAATCGCTTCAACAACCCACTATGCGGAGTTAAAGGAATTTGCTCTGCGTACTCCCGGAGTTGAAAACGGCAGTTGTGAATTTGATGTTGCAACTCTCAAGCCGACTTACCGACTTCTCATCGGTGTTCCCGGCAAGAGCAACGCGTTTGCAATTTCAAAAAGACTCGGAATAGATGATGAGATAATCAGCCGAGCAAGCGAACTTGTTTCAAACGAGAACAGACAGTTTGAAGATGTTGTTGAAAAGCTTGAAAAGCGCCGTCAAAGTCTTGAAAAACAGCTTGAGAATGCAAATAGACTTACTGCAAAGGCTAATACCGAAAAGCAGAAAGCAGAAAACGAAATGCAGAAGGCAAAGCAGCGTGCGGAGCGTGAGATTGAAAAGGCAAGACAGGAAGCTCAGCGTATTATTTCACGCACAAGAGCGCAGGCTGACGCAGTTGCCGAAGAACTTGAAAAGGCGAGAAAAGCCAAGGATATGAGCGTTCAGGCAAGAACACAGCTAAAGAAAAATATTGACAAAATGGAGGCTCATGCCGATCCTGTCAAGGCTCGCAATACTCCCGATGAGGAGTACAAGCTGCCAAGACCGCTCAAAGTCGGCGACACGGTTCTCATTTACGATATCGACAAAAACGCAACTGTACTTGCACCGCCGAACAAGGACGGTGTTGTGCTTGTTCAGGCGGGCATAATCAAAACGAGGGTTGATATCAAGAATCTTCGTTTGCTCAAATCAAACAACAAGCCCGCAAAGGACAGATTTTCAAGTACAAGAAATGTGCCGAGCAGAATGGATGTCCGTCCCGAAACAGAGGTTGATGTCCGTGGCGAAACCGCCTTCGACGCAATCAATATTGTTGACAAGGCAATTGACAATGCCGTACTTTCGGGTGTGAGCAAAATGACGATTATTCACGGCAAAGGCACGGGTGTGCTTAAGCGTGAAATAAACAAGTATCTTAAAACAAACAAAGCCGTCAAAAGTCAGCGACTCGGTGTTTTCGGTGAGGGCGAAGACGGTGTTACAATCATTGAATTAAAGTAAAATCCGACTGAATTTATTTTGTGAAATTTGAGGTAATTATGAAAAAACAGTTTCTTGATTCGGGAAAAATCGTGGGTACACACGGCATAAAAGGTGAGGTCAGAATTGATCCGTGGTGTGATTCCCCTGAATTTCTCTGTGCTTTTAAAAAGCTGTGGCTTGACGAAAACGGAACAGAGTTCATCGAGGTGAAATCCCGTCCGCACAAAAATATCGCTCTTGCAAAAATCAAAGGTGTTGACACAATCGAGGCAGCCGAAAAATACAGAGGCAAGGTTGTGTATATCAACCGTGACGACATCAATCTTGCAGAGGGCGTTCACTTTGTTCAGGATCTTATCGGTCTTGAGGTTAAGGATGCCGGCAACGGCAGAGTTTACGGCAAAATTTCCGATGTTTTGCGTACAGGCGCAAATGATGTTTACGAAATCAAAGATGCCGACGGCAAGACATACCTTGCTCCCGTAATTGACGATGTTGTAAAAGAAATCAATGTTAATGACGGCTATGTTCTTATTGTTCCCATGAAAGGAATTTTCGACGATGAGGATTGATATTATAACGCTTTTCCCCGAAATGTTTGAGCCTGTTTTAAACGGAAGCATAATCGGCAGAGCACAGAAAAGCGGTGTGCTTGAAATCGTGTGTCACCAACTGCGTGATTACGCTTTTGACAAGCACAAAAGAGTTGACGACACTCCCTACGGCGGCGGAATGGGAATGCTTATGAAAGCTGAACCCATTGCCCTCTGCTTTGAGGATATCTGCAAACAAATCGGCAAAAGACCGCATTTTGTCTATATGTCACCGCAGGGCAAAACATTGAAACAGCAAAGACTTCGTGAGCTTGCCGATGTTGAAAATATCTGTATTCTCTGCGGTCATTACGAGGGTGTTGACCAAAGACTTCTTGACGAGTTTATTGACGAAGAAATTTCAATCGGCGACTATGTTCTCACGGGCGGAGAAATTCCCGCAATGGTCTTTGCTGATGCGCTTTCAAGAATGGTTCCGGGTGTGCTTTCCAACAACGAATGTTTTACCGAGGAAAGCCATTTTAACGGACTTCTTGAGTATCCGCAGTACACAAAACCGTCAGTCTGGAGAGGCAAAGAAGTTCCCGAAGTGCTTATGAGCGGTCATCATGCCAACATTGAAAAGTGGAGAAAAGAAAAGAGCATAGAGGTGACTGCCCTCAAGCGTCCCGAAATGCTTGAAGAATATAACAAAAAGTAATTTTTGCAGTATATTATCGGTGTGTTTACATAAAATAAGACAAGAAAAAACATATGAAATACCGTGTGTTTACGGGGAAAATATAATATTTTGTAAAAATGCACAATAAACAGGGTAATAAATTCTCTCAAGGTGCATATTAACACGAAATTAATTTATTGTATTGACCTTGTTCGGAAAAAAGATTATAATACATATTAAATTGAGCCGCAATTTGCAGGCATTGGTGGTTAAAAATTTAAAGGCAAAGAGGGTTTTAAAAATGTATGTTAAGGAAGTATTAGTACAGAATAAAGCCGGTTTACACGCTCGTCCGGCAACTTTCTTTATTCAGAAGGCTAATGAGTATAAGTCAACAATTTGGGTAGAGA
>ERZ791645.2140-NODE-2140-length-10508-cov-5.079020_pt1 | contig 10508 bp, 7 predicted proteins | sample MGYA00509939_ERZ791645 | MGnify/ENA primary metagenome ERZ791645 (study PRJEB30046, sample SAMN00715249) | human gut metagenome | study: EMG produced TPA metagenomics assembly of the A metagenome-wide association study of gut microbiota in type 2... | reverse complement strand
TGGCGTCCAGCCGGCCGTAACGGATGTTCTCCATGATGGTGCCCTTGAACAGCCAGGTGTCCTGCAGCACCATGCCGAAGCCCTCGCGCAGGGCACTGCGGTCAAAGTCGCGGATGTCGTGGCCGTTCAGGGTGATGGAGCCGGAATCCACATCGTAGAACCGCATGAGCAGATTGATGAGGGTGGTTTTGCCAGCCCCGGTGGGGCCCACGATGGCCACTTTCTGACCGGACTTCACCGTGATGTTCACATCATGCATCAGCTGGTGCTCCGGGGAGTAACCGAAGGACACATGGCGAAATTCCACCGCGCCCGTGCTGACCTGAGGCATCAGTCCGGGAACAGGGTCTGGTGTCTCTTCCGAGGCATCCAGCAGAGCGAAAATGCGCCCTGCGGCAGCGGACGCTGCGCTGAAACTGCCCGCCATCCCCGCAATGCTGGTGAAGGGCTGGGAGAACTGCTTGGTATACTGGAGCATGGCTTGCACGTCGCCGATCCGCATCTCACCACGCAATACGGACAGACATCCCAGCAGGGCGCTGACAGCGTAGCCAAGGTTATTTACCAGGTCGGTGATTGGAGTGACCTTACCAGATGCAATCTCGGCACTCTGAGCGGTACGCTGGAGTTCCCCATTGATTCGATCAAACTCCTCTTTTGCTCGATCCGTGTAGTTGAACACCGACACCAGCTCCTGCCCTTGGTGTAGCCGTTGAGCTGTCCCAGGAGTTCCTGCTGCCGGGCGTAGTGTATGGCTCCCGTTTTCATAACGCCTAGCGAGGCCAGCAGAGACACCGGCACCATAACCACTGCGATGGCCGCCAGTATAGGACTGGTTGTGAACATCATCACCAGGATACCCACAGCGGTGACCACCTGGGTGACGATTTGGGTCAGGTTCTGGCTCAGGGCGTTGTTCACCGTGTCCACATCGTTGGTGATGGTGCTGAGGATTTCCCCCTGGGTATGAGAGTCGTAATAGTCCAGCTTCAGGTGGTGCATCTTCCGGTCAATATCACCCCGCAGAGTCTCCATAACGCAGGCGGTCAGCTTAGTCATGCTGAAGCTTTGGAGAATGGCAAAAAGCTGGGCCACAAGATAAAGGGCTATCAGCGTCACGAGCAGCCAGACGATCGTTTCCCAGTCGAAGGAGCCGCTTGCCACGCCATCGTACAGTTCCGAGGTGATGCCGCCCGTCACCGCTGGGGTCAAAACGGTAAACAGGGTACTCAGGACAGCGGCGATCATCACTAGAATCAGGCGGAGCTTGTACCGTCCCAGATAGTGGAACAGCCGTTTAAACGCATTCCAGTTCATGTTTCACTTCCTCCTCTCCCAGCTGCAATTCAGCAATCTCCCGGTAGAGCGGACATGTATGTAGCAGTTCCCGGTGCTTGCCTCTCCCCACGATCTGTCCGTCCTCCATCACCAAGATACGGTCAGCATCCAGGATAGAACCCACCCGCTGAGCCACAATGAGCATGGTGGAATCCCCCATGCTCTCCCGCAGGCGCATGCGGAGTGTTTTATCTGTTTTCACATCCAAGGCGGAAAAGCTGTCATCAAACAGGTAGATTTCTGGTTTTTTTACGACAGCCCGAGCAATAGCCATGCGTTGGCGCTGGCCGCCGGACAAATTGGTGCCGCCTTGAGCGATTTCGGCGTGGTAGCCGTCCGGCTTCTGTTCGATGAACTCGTCGGCGCAGGCGATGTAGGCCGCTTGCCGCCACTGTTCCTCACTGCTGTCCTGATCTCCAAAGCGCAGGTTGGAGGCCACGTCTCCGGAAAAGAGTACATTCTTCTGGGGGATATAGCCGATCAGATCCCGCAGTTCGTTCAATTTATATTGTTTTACATTCATATCGTCCACATAGACATGGCCTACCGTGGCGTCGTAAAGCCGCGGGATCAACTTGAGGATGCTGGACTTGCCGCAACCGGTGCGCCCGATAATGGCGGTGACCTCCCCGGCCCGGCACTCGAAGCTAACATCCTTCAGCACTGGTTCGTCCGCCCCAGGATAGGTAAAGGTCACATGGTCAAAGGCCACACAGGCGCGGCCTTTGCGCAAGGCGGCACTGTATCTGCCGTCCTTGATGGAACTCTCGGTATTCAGCACTTCTGCGATGCGCTTAGCGCAGGCATAGGACACAGGAAAGAGCATAATGACCAATGCCAGCATCATGATAGCGGCAAGGATCATGCTGATATACTGGCTGTTGGCCACCAGGTCACCCACTGCCATCTCCCCGGCGGACACATACCAGGAACCCATTCCCATGACCGCTGCTGTAGTCACACCAAAGATCACCTGAATCACCGGCATCAGCAGTGCGGTCACCCGCCCAGAGAGAATGGTCATGGAGGCCAGTTCTCCATTGGCTTGGGAAAACCTTTCCATTTCTTTCCCTTGCCGATTGAAAGCCCGAATCACCCGTACCCCCTCCAGTGTTTCCAGAAAGATCTTGTTCAGTCGGTCAATCCGCTGCCGCAGGGTCACCGAGTAGCGGGAAACAAAAATCAGAATGACACCTACGCCAATGATGAGGGCGGGAATGGCCAAGCTCAGCACGGAACTGAGTTCGCCGCCGGTCAGAGAAGAGAGTACCAGCCCAGCCACCGCCATCAGCGGTGCAGTCACCCCCAGCCGCAACAGCAATGAGAGAAACATTTGGATGTTGGTCACATCGGAGGTACTGCGGGTCACTAGACTAGCGGTGCCAAACCGCTCCATTTCAGCGGCGGAAAAATCTTGCACCTGATGGAATATCTCACGCCGCAAATCAGCGGCAAATTTAGTGGACACCTTGGCGGACAGCACCGTGGCTGCCATGTTGAAAAGACAGCCCAGAATGGCCAGGGTTGCCATCACCGCCGCAATGATTAGGATGGTGTTTCGGTTTTCTCCGGCCACTCCGATGTCAATCATACTGGCCAGGGCAGTAGGCAGCAGCATGGCTGTCACAGCGGAGAGCAGCATCAGCGCCAAGAGGGCGGCCACATGCTTTCCGCTGAGTTTTACACGGGAAAAAATCGTACCCATAGTTTTCCTTTCTGCTCGTCGTACTCGCATTTTAGCTTGACAGGGCAAATAGCAAATGATAGTATAAATGAAACGATAGTATCATAGATGCTATGAATATCACAGAAGCAGGCGTTGTCAATAGTCCGAGCGAAAGTGGAACAAATGACAATCCTTGTTTCAATGATACGCAATTAAAGGAGACGTTTCTTATGCGAAGGACAACGGCTACAACAGACTATCTGAAAGAATGTATGGGTACAGCGTTGCTGGAACTAATGAAAGAAAAACCCATTGAAAAAATCAGTATTGAGGAGATGACTGCCAAGGCAGATGTAGGTCGCTCCACTTATTTCCGTTATTTCAAAAGTAAAGATGAAGTTCTGTCTTTCAAAATCACATGTCTGTGGAAGCGCTTTTCCGACGAACACGGTGCTACCAACTTCGCCACTGGTAGTTATGACGGCATCAGGCTGTTTTTTGAATTTTGCCTTTCCATTCGTCCTATTTGTGATCTGCTCTACTCAGCTGATCGCCAATATGTGATTCTAAACTTCTATTTACAAGAAGCGGCATCCATTGTCGCTAATGCCGATGCCAAAACGCACTACTTTATCCAATTTATTACATATGGATTGTTTGGGCTTATGAATGCGTGGGTATTACGAGGCTATAAAGAAACCCCACAGGAAATGGCACAAATAGTTTGCGATTGGGAAGCATCTTCGGAGGAGAAATAGCATAGAGGGGGGTAAACATATGGGGAAAATCATTCGACGCATTCTAACAATTATTCCAGCGGTGGCTTTACAATCGCTCTGGCTTTTGCTGTTGATGAAATGGCTGACCCCTTACGCACCGATTATTGTGTCACTGCTTTCCGTTGCAGCGTTTTTCTTGGTGGTATTTATTATTATAAAGAGAGATGAAACCGCTTATAAATTGCTTTGGCTGCTGGTTATTCTGTCACTACCTTTGGTAGGAGCGTTACTATATCTGCTCTTTGGAAATAAACGGACGGCCCGCCCTCTAAAAAGGCGCTTGCAGCAAGTTCAAAAGAGTTGCAATCCGCAGCCTCTTCCAATAAAAGAAGCGCCCTTTGACGGCGAAAAACGCATGGGGCAAACAGTGCGGTGGCTGGAAGAAAAAACGCAATATCCGATGTGTGCAGTTGAGCAGGTTCGTTACTATCCGTTGGGCGATAATATGTTCCCTGATATGCTTGCCGATTTGAAAAATGCAAGAAACTCGATTTACGTAGAATACTTCATTATTGAGCCGGGGCATATGTGGGACGCAATCGTGAACGAACTGGAAGTAAAAATGGAGCAGGGCGTTGATGTACGTGTGATATACGATGATCTTGGCAGTATTTCTTCGTTCAATTTCAGTAATGTCCGTGAACTGAAAAAGAAAGGCATTCCATGTATTCCTTTTAATCCTTTCCTTGCCTTAAAAGGAACTGCAAACTATCGCGATCATCGCAAAATGCTGATTATTGACAACGAAGTTGCTTATAGCGGAGGTATCAACTTATCAGATCGGTATATCAATTTGGAACATCCCTATGGACACTGGAAGGACACAGGCTTTCGGATTACTGGTGAGCCAGTAAAAAATTTTACCCATATGTTCTTGACCTTTTGGAACGCATTTTCGCTGGAAAAAGAAGCAGGACAGCTTGCAATGCCCACATATCCCAAAAGGTATCCTGCGCCGCCGCACACATTTGATGGTTATGTGCTTAGTTACTACGATTCGCCCCTTAACCATGAAGCTACCAGTAATCAGCTCTTTATTGACTTGCTTTCTCAAAGCACGGATTACGCATGGTTTTTTACACCGTATCTTATGCTTGGCGATGACTTGATGGATGCAATGATTTCCGCTGCTCAACGTGGTGTAGACGTGCGGATCATTATGCCCGGCATCCCTGATAAGAAGCTGATTTTCCGTATGTCTCGGAGCTTTTATCAGGTGTTGCTGACTGGCGGCATCAAGATTTATGAGTATACTCCCGGCTTCGTTCATGCAAAGAGCTTTGTATCAGACGACAAAGTTGCGACGATAGGAACTGTCAATCTGGACTACCGCAGTCTCTTTCTCCACTTTGAAAACAATTCGTTCTTTTATCGTTCCAGTATTATTGCAGCAATAAAGGACGATTTCATCGCTACACAGGCAAAATGTAAAGAGGTAAAGCCCTATGATATGAAACATTATTCGCGCCGCTGGGTCGTAGATGGTGTCCTTCGTATTTTCGCACCGCTATGTTGAGGTTTTTATGAAGCATTTTCTTATGTGTCTGCTATATATCGCGGCGTTAGGGGTTCTCTCCTTTGTAGTGGGGCGCTTGATCCCGAAGCATTGGTTTCACGCCGATCGTTTTCCTTGGGTCTGCCACCCGGCAGAGCAAAAACTATGGAAGCGGCTTCATGTTCGGAAATGGCAGGCAAAGATCCCCGATATGAGCCGCATATTCGTTAAAATCATGCCGGAAAAGAAACTGACAAAGGAAAACTATGAGAACTTGCCGCGCATGATAGAAGAAACTTGCGTGGCAGAGTGGACACATATTCTGTTGTCTATCGCCGGTCTTGGACTGCTGAAAATATGGTCCGGTGTTGGCGGGGTATGTATAACGATTATCTACATTGTGCTGGGTAATTTGCCGTTTATTGTTGTCCAGCGCTATAATCGCCCACGCCTGCAAAAGCTGTTTGCTATGCAGCAAAGGAAAAAATAGGAGATTCAAATGCAAACACTAATTCTAAGCTGCAACACTGGCGCAGGGCATAACTCCTGTGCGCAAGCAGTTCAGGAAGCCTACCACTCTCGCGGAGAAATCTGCAATATTACAGATTCTTTGCAGTTTATTTCAGAAAAAGCATCCACGTTTATTTCTAATTGGCATACCCGAATTTACCGCCATGCTCCAAGGCTTTTTGATGCTGGGTATCAGCGTGCGGAATCTCACGAAGATATTTTTTGTGAGGGAACGCCGATCTATAAGCTACTTTCCTCCGGCGCAGAGCGGATGTATCAATACATCCGCTCTGCAGGCTACGATAATATTATCTGTACTCATGTATTCCCAGCCTTGGCGTTGACAGAAATGCGCCGACAGCACCCATGCTTACAGCTTGTAACGAGCCACATTTCTACAGACTATACCTGCGCTCCCTGCACAGCGGATTCTGCGCTGGACTGGTATTTCATTCCGTCCACTTCGCTGTTAGGTGAGTTTGAACAATGTGGACTTCAACCTCAAAAGCTGATCGCCAGTGGAATCCCTGTGCGGCAGCAATTCTACCAGCGTGTGTCACAAGAAGCAGGAAAAGCCAACGCCGGAATCTCTCCTGCTCATCAGCATATTTTAATGATGTGCGGTAGCATGGGCTGCGGTCCAATGGAGGAGATTATATCGTATCTCTGCCCTTACCTCACAACAGAACAAGAACTTAGTGTTGTATGCGGCACAAATGATGATTTACGCAAAAAACTCCAAAAAAGAACAGAAAAGTATTCTCAAGTTCATGTTCTGGGAACCGTCAATAATGTGCCGCAGCTCATGCAAGCCTCAGACCTATTCCTGACAAAGCCCGGAGGTCTAAGTACATCTGAGGCAATGGCGGCAGAGTTACCAATGGTGCTTATCGATGCAGTGGCTGGCTGCGAGACACATAATCTGAATTTTTTTCTGCGTAATGGAATGGCCGTCACAGCCAATACGCCAAAAGCAATCGCAGACACCACAATAAAAACGCTAAATGCCCCAGTGCTTCTTTCTAAAATGCGCGCGGCAATGCGGTCGCAGACGGAATGTACGGCAGCCGATAAAATCTATGAATGGATATACAGTCATGCAAAGTAATCATATAAAGCCGGAAGTTAATTACCGTGAGTTCCGCATCCATAAACTTAATACACCTGAATTTTCTCACGTCAGGCTATTGCTTTACTGGCCAATTTTCGGCTTGCTGTTTTTGTTTCTTGAGCGGTTGCAACCGCAACGAAATTACTATCCCGTCTATTGTGGACTCGATGATATAATACCATTTTGTGAATGGGCGTTGATTCCGTATCTATTTTGGTTTGTCTTTCTAATCGGTACGTTGGTTTATACTTTTTTCGTCGATGTACCTGCATTTCGGCGTATGATGTATTTTGTGATAGTCACCTATACGATCACGGTTTTGATTTACCTGTTCTTTCCAACCTGCCAAAATTTGCGGCCAGAAGCATTTGTACGCAATAATCTACTTACACGCTTTATTGAATTATTCTATAGTTTCGATACCAATACAAATGTTTGCCCCTCACTTCATGTAATAGGCTCTGTTGCCGCGATGTTTGGGTTATGGGATTGCAAGGCGCTCCAAAGCGTCGGATGGAAAATCGCTGCTACATCAATCGCCGTGTGTATCAGTCTCTCCACCGTTTTTATGAAACAGCATTCTATCATGGATGTTCTCGCTGCATTGCCAGTCTGTTTCTTTGGTTGGTGGATTGCCTATAAGATACTCCCCAATAATAAAACAAACCGATTTCTTACGAGGATGTAATCATGGATAAATCCTACAAAAAGCCGCTTCTACTAATCACGTTTGGGGTGATCTTATTTGCGGCATTCAACAATCTAAACTATGTTGCCAACTTTCTAAAATCGTGTATTGGCTTGCTCGCTCCGATTTTATCAGGCCTTTTGCTGGCCTTTGTTCTGAGTGTACCCGTGCGCGGACTGGCAAAGAGGCTTCGACGAAAGCTGACTAAAGCTACAGATCGGCAAATAGACATGATAAGCCTGTTACTGACGCTGATATGTGTTATTGCGATTATTGCTCTTCTGTGTGTAATTGCGATTCCACAGCTCACTGCATCTGTAAAAAGCATTGCTGCTCTTGTTCAAGAAAAATGGCCTGACTGGGTCGGCTTATTGCAAAGATACGGCATTGACACAGAGAAACTGTCGGCACATTTTGCTGCGCTCGATTGGAAATCTATTCTGCAAAGCATTTCGAGCGAAATGAACACAGTGATTTCCTCAGTTGCCAATGTTGCTGGCTCTACGGTATCTGCGATTGCTGATGTTGCAATTTCACTTGTGATCACATTCTATGTGCTAATTGGATGGCGTGAATTGAGCAGTCAAAGCAAACGGGCACTGTATGCCTACTGTAAGGAATCCGTTGCAGATAGAATTTGCCATATTTCGAAACTTGCACATGACACCTATGCGAAGTTTCTTTCTGGTCAGTGTGTCGAGGTTATGATTCTTGGAACATTGATCTTTCTTTCGTTTTCTGTTGCAGGGATTCCATATGCGGGGCTAACAGCCGTTTTAACTGCCGCCTTTGCATTCGTTCCTTATATTGGAGCATTTCTCTCCTGCGCTTTCGGCATTTTATTTACTTTATTGGCGGCTCCGAACAAGGCGCTCCTATGCTTGATCGTCTATCAGGCAACTCAGTTTGTTGAAAATCAGTTCATCTATCCGCACGTCGTGGGAAACAGTGTAGGGCTATCCCCGTTCTGGACGTTGTTGGCGGTTTTGCTGGGCGGTAAACTGTTCGGTGTCCTTGGCATGATCTTCTTTATTCCGTTAATGGCTCTTGTATCTCAGCTTCTACACGAATCAATCGAACGGCGGCTGCATACCCGCAAACCGGAGCTGTCCAATGTACAAAGCAACTCAGACGAGAATGATAGTCCTCATAAATAAGTCAATTTTGCAGATAAAATTAGCAACTCAGGAAAAAATGATTTGCTTGGAGAAATCGAATCAAACATGAAAAAAACCTTTCGCATAAAATGCTTCAAACTAGTTTTAGGTGTGTCATTATGCTTTTTGATATATCTACTTGTTTCTTTAATTATTCCTCCGCTGATTGGAACACATGAAAAGAGTGATACGCAGGCAGAAGTATCCATAACAACGTCTGAACGAGTTTGCTTGATTGACAATAACGAGGATGCACTTCTTTGGAGGCTGAGGCTCATTCGTTCGGCACAGGAAGAAATCATTCTCTCAACCTTTGACTTCCGCGCCGACAGCAGTGGAACAGATGTGATCGCGGCGCTTTGGGGCGCGGCAGAGCGCGGCGTACAAGTACGGCTCATTATTGACGGAATCAATGCGCAACTGCATTTAAGCGGCAGTGATGTGTTTCAGGCATTGGCAGCGCACGACAATGTGGAGGTCAAATTCTACAACCCTATTCGGCTGACGCAACTTTGGACGGTCAATTATCGCTGCCACGATAAATACTTGATTATCGACCGATCTACATATCTTATGGGTGGGCGGAACACCAGCGACTTATTCCTTGGGAGTGGGGGTACGTCACGTCAGAACATAGATCGTGATATAGTCGTATACAACGGCGGTTTCACAACAGCGTCCGCTAATACCTTGTTAGAATATTTTGATAGGATATGGTTACTTGATACCAACCGTGCATTCCACGCAGAGGCTGAGAATCACAGGGTTAAAAAAGCTACTGCCATTCTTGCAAGACGTTGGACTGAGATCAATGACGCAAAACAGTTAACAGCGATTAACTGGGAGACAGAAACGCTCCAGACAAATGAAGTCGCACTTTTAAGTGGTGATTGCACTGCGTGGAATAAGGAGCCGATGCTTCTGAATACCTTGACAACGCTGATGCAGAAGGGTGAACAAAATATTGTGTTGCAAACCCCATACATGATCTGCAACCAAGCTATGTATAATGCACTCAAAAAGGTCACCGACAATGTACAGGTACAGGTCATTACCAACGCGCCGCAGAGTGGAGCAAATCCGTGGGGCTGCGCTGATTATCTCAATCATAGGGATGATATTTTAGAAACGGGTGTTGATATATGTGAGTGGAACGGCAGCTTCTCCATGCACACTAAAACGATTCTGATTGATGATCGAATTAGCATCATCGGATCATTTAACTGGGATATGCGTAGTGCCTATCTGGATACGGAAATGATGCTGTTGATAGACTGTCCTGCACTAAATGCTATACTTCGGGATGAAGCACAGCAGATGATGTACGAGGGCAAAACCATATCACCAGACGGAGTGACAGTTACGGGAGAATTGTATATAACACCAAAAGTTTCAGCTACCGAACAAGTCCTTCAATCGCTGTTGCGTATTATTGTACGCCCGTTTCGATATGTTCTATAAAGTGCGCATTTCATGTATTCACATACGATACATGCTTCGTCAAAAAACGCCATCTCGTAATTTCACGAGATGGCGTTTTTGCATTATTCAGATATTTGCAAGAGGTCACGCCGCTTAGCGCTTCCTGTAATATGAATTATTTAAGCTACTGCATTGAATAATCAAGACATATTTCAAAAGAAAGGGGAACAGTAGAATGGGTCCCGTCAAGATTTATGCGCAAAATTGTTTGCAGGCTCCGACAGACCTGAAGTCAGCCGGCAATAGAGGCGTCGTCCAGAGCCGCCTCCAAGTGCTTCATGT
>ERZ791645.2136-NODE-2136-length-10519-cov-3.469801_pt1 | contig 10519 bp, 10 predicted proteins | sample MGYA00509939_ERZ791645 | MGnify/ENA primary metagenome ERZ791645 (study PRJEB30046, sample SAMN00715249) | human gut metagenome | study: EMG produced TPA metagenomics assembly of the A metagenome-wide association study of gut microbiota in type 2... | reverse complement strand
CCTGCGCGCCCAGCGTTTCAACGGCATGAAGCGCACGCCGAGGGTAGTGATACCACCCCCACACGGAAACGCCGAAAATGCAAAACGGGAGTCTTATCACCTCCCCCAACAAGGTCCCGCCGAAACCCAGCGAAGCGGTTTCGGTGGGAAGAGGACGAGCGACAGAGAGAGCGAGTCCTGCCGCTTGCGGCGGGACGAGGGATTCGTCGTCCGCTCGGACGACGGCCAGCATCGCATTTGTCTGGTCTGCGGCAAAGCCGCTGCCCTGCCAAATGCACTGGGCGGGGCAAAGCCCTGCACCCAAATTCCGGGCGGAAGCCCACACCCACCAAGCTGCGAGCGTTTCTGCGGAAACGCTTTTACCCGCCTCCGGCGGCGCAGCTTCAAAGGGGGACCAGTCCCCCTTTGAGGAACCCCCAGCTCTCCGAGGGGACGAGAGAAATCATTTCAGAAAGGTCATTGATTATGAAAAAAGATATCAAATTCAGCACGCGCATGGCGTCCGCTGACCGCGAGAAGATCAGGGCACTGGCGGCGAAGGCCCACATGTCCATGAGCGACTACGTCACCGCCTGCTGTCTCGGCAAGCGGATCGTCGTCATCGACGAGCAGAAGGAACTGCTCCGCCAGCTCAAGGGCATCGGCAGCAACATCAACCGCCTCACCGTCCTTGCCAACATGGGCAAGGTGCAGGTCATCGGTCTGGAAAAAGCTGCCGGTGAGCTGTCCGAGGTCAGCGCCGCGCTGCGGTCAGTCATGGAAGGGCGGTGAGCCGTATGGCCATCGTACATTTTGTGAACTACAAGCGGGGCACACAGTCCCGCGCCGCCATGCGCGGCGTGATGCTCTACGTCATGCAGGAGAAGAAAACCACGTGGGAGGGTGAGCCGCTCATCAGCGGCATCAACTGCCAGCCGCAGAGCGTCTACGACGATTTCCTGAACACGAAGCTCCTCTACCACAAGGACGGCGGCGTGATGTTCTACCACATGGTGCAGAGCTTCCCAAAAGGCGCGGCGGTCGATCCCCGGCAGGCTCACGAAGCCGCGCGGCGGCTGGCAGAATACTTCGACGGCTGCGAGGTGCTGGTCTGCACCCATGTAGACCGGGAGCACATCCACTCCCACTGCGTCATCAACTCCGTCAATTTCGACACCGGCAAAAAGCTGCACATGGCAAAGGAACAACTGCAAGAGTTGATGCGGCGCAATGACATGATCTGTCAGGAGATGGGCCTGCCGGTCTTTGATCCGACCACGCAGCAGGCCCGCGGCATGAGCGGCGCGGAATACCACACGGCGCTGAAGGGCCAAAGCTGGAAGCTGCGGCTCATGAACACCATCGACGAGTGCATGAAATACGCCGCCGACAAGGACGCCTTCGTTTCCCTGATGGCATCCGAGGGCTGTGCCGTCCGCTGGGAAAGTGGGCGCAAGTACATCACCTACACCACGCCGGACGGACTAAAGTGCCGCGACAGCAAACTACACGAGGAAAAGTATTGCAAGGAGGCCATGGAGCATGAATTCAGAATACGGGCAGAGCTCGTCAAGAGAAAACTCCGTCGAGCAGCGGAAACCGATGGAGGAATTGAAGCGGATGAATCGGCCGAACAGCACGCCGCAGCCGATCCAGCCCATCGTGATCCAGTGCGATCTGCCGCAGACGATGAGCAAGCTGACGGAACAGGCAGACGAAATAAACTGGGAGCTGGAGGAAATTCGGAAGACCCTGCCGGAGCTAAAAACGCGCGTCGACCTGACACCGGTGCAGAAGTCGCTCACGGAGATGCAGAGATCGCTGACAGAGATGAACAAACTGCTGGAACGGGTTGGGAACCTGAGCGAGAAGTATTCCTCCAAGTGGATCGACTGGCTCCCGGATTTCAGCCTGCTGGTGGCCCTCAAGTGGATCATGCTGGTGCTGATCCTTGGCACGGCGGCACTGGCGGGTTGGTATGGCGCGGCGGCGATCCGCGGCCTGTTCCTCTGATCCCCGCCGTGGCCGGGTTGACCGCTGTGGGGACATTGATGGACGAGGATGAGGACGCCGAGGAAAAGCGGCGGCGCATGGAGGCGAAGATCGCCGCTGAAAACTTTGGTGCTGCGATTGGCTTTGCCGCGGGCGCGGCTCTGGCTGTGAAAGAAAAATTGGATGAACACGCCGCGCAAGAGAAACAGAAAAAGCAACAGCATGAGCAAACCATGGGAGGATTAGGATGAAACAGGATTGGGAAATTTATCGTGACACGGGCATCCTCGGCGCCTACCGGCCGGAGCAGGTCATCCTGCGCCGCTCCGAGGACGGCGGCGTGGAAACGTTGTTCCGTGACAGCACAGCCAAATGGGAGGGCGATAACATTACCCGTCAACGGGCGATGCTGGTCGGTGGAAAATGCTTTCTCGTGACCTCCGTATTCCCCGGCAGCGCATCGGCAACACTCACGGACAAGCTCCTGCAGCTCATCGACACAAAGTTAGAGCGGGAGCATCATGAGCAGTAAAATTCCGGTAGACTTGCGAGAGCCGGTGCGGTATACTTCCTGTTACCGTACCGGCCTGCCCCAACGAAAAGGAGGTAACTATGGCAGGTCAAGAAAATCAGCAATACACCGTACTCTACGGGCGGCTCAGTCAGGAGGACGAGCGGGCCGGAGAGTCCAACAGCATTCAGCACCAAGAGTTAATATGTAGAGGGTGGTTTCTCCCACCTAATACATATGACTGCGGCTCATTTGTGGTGAATGGAACAGCAGTTGTAGGAAAGGAGTCAAAACACCTTATAACCGCTGGAAATCAACACACAAAGGAGCTGTTGCTTATGAAATCGCTATTTGAGCAACTGGGCGGCACTTACCGTCAGGAGGGAGATTATCTTATTTCTAATCTCTCGCTGCCGGATGAACCGGAATACCAGATCGGCAAGTATGGACGTATGCGCCGCAGTTATCTGAAAGAACATCGCCCCATTCTCTACACAAACCTGCTCACAAGCGGAACGCTGCATCGGCACCTTGCCGAGATTGACCAAGCCTGCAATGAACGAATGGAAATCGTCGTTTCTGCTATGGCAAAGCAAGAAGGTGTGACCGAATCGCTCAAAGCCGCCGACCAGATGGAATGGGTACACCGCATGAACAGCATCCGCAGCCGTGCTGAGGAAATTGTTCTGACTGAACTTGTATATAACTGATGAATGCCCGTTATTGGCTGCATGGCCGATAACGGGCGTTCTCTTATTCTCTGGGCAATACGAACCTATATTTGCCCTTGCCTTGACCGGTAACAGGTTCTATTAGTCCTGCGCTTTTGAGCTTATCTATCAATGCACCTGCCGGTGAGGAGGTTACACCCGCGAGCTTCATAATATCCGCTCGTGCAAATGCAGCGTCAAAACCAAATTTATGATACAGCCTTAGCATTGTTTCCTTGGTGCTTGCTTTCGCTTTCAGCCCTAAAAGGAGTGTTTCAAACAGCTGGTTTTTCTCAGAAACAACTGCTTTCTGCTCATCAAACAACTGGTTTTCATCCGAAATACTCGTTTTATCAATGGATTGCCCATAATTCAGGTTGTACAGCGTCACTTGGAACGAAGTAACGTCCGAATAGAATTTAGGCTCCAGCTCAGTACGGTAGTTATGAGCCGCATGGTAGGATTCGGTAATCTTCTTAAAACCGCTGCCTTGCCGCTCCATATAGCCCAATCTGCCGAAAATATCCGCAAGGATGGGATTGCGGCGTGTGGAGGAAATACTGGACAGATCCCGTTCCTGTATCCGTGTGCCGTCAGGCATACCGCCGGGAGAATAAATGGTGAGACGGTCATCGTAAATATCAATGTGTACCTCGCTGCCCAGTATCAGATAATCACGATGGATCAGCGCATTGACAAGCGCCTCGAAAACGCTTCGTTCGCAGTAATCCGGCATTTCAATGCGGGAATCTGCGGTTTTCTTCCAGCGGGTTTTCATATTCCGCTTGACAAAGCTGACGCCCTCATTGAGCAGGATAATCAGGCTGCCTGAATACTCTGCGCTGTCAAGCGCATCCACCATGCCGCCGCTTTTATCAAGTCCGTTCCAACGAGTGCAGAACAGGCGAGAATGCCGGATGGGCGAATCGTCCGCAAGCAGAGCACCTGCATTGGTCAGCTTGCCGTTTTCGTCCCGCATATCAAAGGAATCGAACAGCTTTTCTTCCATGCTGTTGCCCGTCCACGCCTTATATCGCTCCCGCAGCTTGGAAAAAGCATAATCCTTAAAATCATACTCGGAAATCAGCTCGTCATAGGTGCGGTGCATCCCTTTGAGAATCAGCTGATTGAGGACGTAGGATGGGGCAATCACGCTTTCATTGCCCATTCGGATGTAGGCTTCCATGATACCGTCCGCTTTATAGTAATATGGAGTAGACCGCCCTGCGGATACGGACAGTACAAGAATGTCCTTACCATTTTCTCGTTCAGGAGCAAGGACAAAACTCGGATAGGGTGTAATTCGCTCTTTGATTAGGCGGCTGATCATCTCTGCATCGGTCTGCGCATCTGACAAGCCTATCACGTTTCTGCCATCATCAATCCCGAAAAACAGCGTGCCGCCGATGCCATTTGCAAAGGCGCTGACGCTTTTGAGCCAGCTTTTTGGCTTCTTTACCTCCAGCGCGACCTTGAAATCACATTCGGTCGCTTCTGCGATCCAGCGGTCAATCATTTTCCTCACCATCCTGTCCCTTATTCTTCCCCCGGCTCTTATAGACATTATACTGATTCTTGCACCGGGGGCTGCAAAAAGCGGAATTGGAGCGGCTGCTCAGGAATACCTTCTGGCAGTGCTTGCACAGCCGCAGGGGCTTCTCTCCGTCCACCAGCAGGAAGCTGAACATCATCTGGATGCCCAGCAGCAGCGAATGGAAGTCCCAATAGATGGTCGGCTTGTCCAGCAGCTCAATATGATAGCTGGGCGCAATGCCGCCGAAGGCAGCCATGCCCTTGCGGTACAGATTCCGGGTGTCCTCATCGATCAGGTCATAATCGTTATAATACAGAATGGAAGTGGTCAGAGTGAAAGCCCAGTCCTTGAACTGCTGCGCCACCCAGTCATAGGCTTCAGCATACTCCCGCTGGAAGCTCATGGTTTTCGCCATAGGCTCATCCGCAAAGGTCATGGTCAGCGCCACTATTGTTCGGTCGCCGGACACACTCCAACTGGACTCAACGCCTCGTTTCACCACATCCAGCTGGTCAAAGGGATAGAACAACGCCAGATAGTCCTCGGTTTCCATGGATTCTGCCTTGATGAAATGGTTTTTCGGCAGATACACCTTCTCATAGTCCATAAAGGACGGCGTGGTGGGCAGCGCTGTCATCAGGCCGAGCAGACCGTAATGGGTCACAAATTCCAGAATGGCCTTCTGCACCTCGTCCTCCGGACTGCGGTTCATCATCAGCATCCCCACATTCAGCGCATCCAGCACGATTCCCGGCGCTTCCTTCAGGGGATTATAGATGTCGGGCTTGGCGTTCTTCCCCGGCGTGATGTACCGCTTGCCGTCTGCGGCGGTTTTCAGCTCATAGCGGTCATACCGCACCCAATGGGAGCGAGACTGCTCAAAGAGATTCTTCATGGCGCTGTTCCTCTCAATTCGTAATCCAACTATATATTAACCATATTACTATTGTATCAACCGTCCTTGGCTTCGTCAAGGGCGGCTTTTTTCTTTCTCGGAGGTGTTTTATTCTCCGGGCGAATTACCGCATTCTTGCCCATGGTTTGCAACAGTTCTCCGAATACACGGAAAAACTCCTGTTCCCGCAGTGTCAGACTGCCGCCCGCCTCCTGCTTCTCCTGCAAATGCTGGTAGAACGCTCTTTGCAGCTTCTTATGAATGGTCATGCGCAGCTTGCGGATGTTCCGGTCAGACTGCCCCCGCAGCGCAGCCAGTTTGGTGGCGCTATATAGCCGCAGGGAGAGAAAATACAGCACTTCCTTGTGCTCCTCGCTGAGATCACGAATCATATCGGAGATGAATTTGTCCGCCGTCAGCTCGTGCATTTCATACGGGCAGTCAAAGAGAATGTCCAGAAAGAAGCCGCTGCAAAGCTGACGATATTCGGGATCATTCATCCAAAGCGGCACGATTCTCGGCTCCGGCACGGCCTGAAATTCCAGCGGCACACCGCCCCGCAGGTTTTCGTGGTCACGCTCCCGCCGCTCCCGGTTTCGGTCAAGCCTGTCCCACTCGGCAATAACACCTTGAAAATCCTTCAGCGTCCGGGCAGATTCCTCCGTGCGCTTTAGCGCCTCTGCGAGAATTTCCCGTTTCAGCCGTTTGTCGCTTTTCGGCGCGGCTTCGTCTTCCTCGTCCTCATCCTCCAGCTCGGCGGCATAGTCTCTGGGATGCTCGTCCTGCTCCAGCTCGCTCTCCAGCTCCAGCGTGCGTTCCTCTGCAAGCGCTTCCTCCAGCGATTCGTTCTCCGGCGCATCGTCAGAGGAATCCTCCCAATCGGCAAAGCTATCCTCATCCATTTCAACGTCAGCTTCCTCTATTTGCTCCTCGGTATCTTCTTCCTCCTCGGAAAAATCATCATCCCACAGCAGTTCATCCTCCCATGGTTCCACGACAGCTTCACCTCCTCGAAAAAATATTTTTCTTTTTCTCAAAAAACAGTTCCGATTTACACCCCATTTTTCTCCTATTAGTGAAAGAGTAATCTAAGCACGAGTTACTGAGATTACTTTCTTAAAACACAGAGGACAGAAAGGAGAAATGAGTATGGAAAATCAGCGCAAAGACGCAGTTGGCTTACAGCCAACGGAACCGAACTTATTATATCAAAAATCGACCAATCACGCAAGGAGGAAGCCTATGGAGCAAACGAAGCAGGAACAGTTCATCATCCGTCGCATCGGCGATACCACCTACAAGGTCAGGGTCGCATTCAGGCGAAACAGCAGCGGAGACCATGGAGGAAAAGATTCTGCGGATGATCCGCAATGAAGGGGTTACAAATGACGGCACTTATAATATAATGGAAGCACCACAAATGAGCCTACAGTCTGAAAGGAGCGCATCATGAGCGCGAAACAGACTGAAAGCAAGATTACCGCTCTTTATGAGCGGCTGTCCCGTGACGATGACAACGCCGGGGATAGCAATTCCATCGTGAATCAGAAAAAATACCTCGAAAGCTATGCCCGGCAGAGAGGTTACACCAACTGCCGCCATTACACCGATGATGGCTGGAGCGGCGGCAATTTCGAGCGTCCGGCATGGAAGCAGCTGGTGGCAGACATCGAGGCCGGAAAGGTGGCCCATGTGATCGTCAAGGATATGAGCCGGGCGGGGCGTGACTATCTGCAAACCGGCTTTTACACGGAGGTATTCTTTCGGCAGCACAGTGTCCACTTTGTGGCCATCGCCAACGGCGTGGACAGTGATGACCAGAACAGCAATGAATTTGCGCCCTTCCTCAATATCATGAACGAGTGGTATCTGCGTGACCTGAGCCGCAAGCAGAAAACCGCCATTCGCGTCAAAGGGGAATCCGGCAAGCCCACCACCAACTGCGCCATCTATGGCTATAAGAAAGACCCGGAGAACAAATACCACTGGCTGATCGACGAGGAAGCGGCTGCCGTGGTGCGACGCATCTTCCAACTGACCATCGAGGGCAAAGGCCCCTATGACATCGCCCGCATCCTGTTTGATGACAAGATCGACACGCCTGCGGTCTACTTTGGCAAGCAGAACAAGGGCGTGTGGAAAAACAAGAAGGAGTTCCCCAACCCCTATAACTGGAGCGGCTACATCGTTGGGCAGATTTTGTCCAAGCCGGAGTATATGGGGCATACGGTGAATTTCCGTTCTCACAAACAGTCCTACAAAGATAAAAATGCCGTAATAAATCCCAAGGTTTGGGGTTACTTAGAGGTTTTTTGAGGTTACCGAGTTGCTTTCAGGTTACTAATGAGGTTACTATGAGAGTATTTCGTAAATCGAAGATGCAGCATAAAGAAGGACGCATTCTTTCGAATGCGTCCTTCTTTATGCCAAAATAGAAAGGGAAAGGCCGTCAGCCTTTCCCTTTTTTTGCTTTAACGGCAATATTTTTCAATATAAGCGTTCTGGCACTTGATGATGATCTTGATGGCTTCCTCGCGGCCGAGGACGTCGCTGACGACGGTCTCCTTGCCCTCCAGGCCCTTGTAGACGCGGAAGAAGTGGCGGATTTCGCTTGCCACATGGTTCGGCAGCTCCGAGATGTCCTGATAGGTGTTGTAGGTCGGATCCTGGAAGGGAATGGCAATGATCTTTTCATCGAGACTGCCGCTGTCCTCCATCGAAATAACGCCGATGGGGTAGCACTCCACGAGGCTCAGCGGGCGGATGCATTCAGAGCAGAGAACCAGAACGTCCAGCGGGTCGCCGTCGTCCGCCCAGGTGCGGGGGATGAAGCCGTAGTTGGCGGGATAGTGAGTCGAGGTGTAGAGAATTCGGTCGAGACGCAGCGCGCCGGTCTCTTTATCCATCTCGTACTTGTTTTTCGAGCCCTTCTCGATCTCGATGACCGCGAAAAAGTCCTCAGGGCGCACGCGCGCCGGTGCAATATCATGCCAAAGATTCATAATAGTTCTCCCTTCGTGAGAAATGGTATTGAGAAAACGCGCAGAAGTACGCTTCTGCGCGCTTTCGCTGACGAAAATTATTTGCTCAGTGCCTCGTCGATGCTCTTCGCGCCGAGCTTGCCGGCGCCCATGGCGAGGATGACGGTGGCAGCGCCCGTGACGGCGTCGCCGCCGGCGTAGACGTTCTGATGAGAGGTAAGACCAGCCTCGTTGACGACGATGCCGCCCTTGCGGTTGACCTCAAGACCAGGGGTGGTGTTCTTGATGAGCGGGTTCGGCGTGGTGCCGAGCGACATGATGACGCAGTCGACCGGCAGATCGTGTTCGCTGCCGACCTTTTCGATCGGGCGGCGGCGGCCAGAGGCGTCAGGCTCGCCCAGCTCCATCTCCACGCAGGTCATGGAGGAGACATAGCCCTTCTCATCGCCGTTGATCTTGACGGGGTTATTGAGCGTCTTGAAGACGATGCCCTCTTCGATGGCATGCTCGACCTCTTCGTGACGGGCGGGGAGCTCTTCCATGCCGCGGCGGTAGACGACGTACACGTCAGCGCCCAGACGCTTGGAGCAGCGCGCAGCGTCCATGGCGACGTTGCCGCCGCCGACGACGGCGACTTTCTTGCCCTGAAGCGGCATGATGGGCGTGTCGGAGCCATCCTTATAAGCCTTCATCAGGTTGATACGGGTCAGGAACTCGTTGGCGGAGTAAACGCCGCAGAGGTTCTCGCCGGGGATGTGCATGAACATCGGGAGACCCGCGCCGGAGCCGATGAACACGGCCTCGAAGCCCTGCTCCTCCATCAGCTCGTCCAGCGTCAGTGTGCCGTGGTAGGAAACATAGCCGCGATCCATAAATACACCGTCTTCCTGAAGCATCCGTTTTACGCCGTAATCGCCGTAGTTGTAGAAATCTTCAAGGTTCTCGTCATATTCGTAGTGCCCTGACCGCTGGATCATGTACCTCCCAAGCTCCTCCGGTGTGTGGGCATTCGGTGCAAAATCAAATTGATCGAGGTTTTCTGCCAGCTGGCGGATATTTGCTGCGCACGCCGGTTTCGCCATCTGGCAGACCGCGCCGAGCTTCTCGAGATCCTGTTCCTTGAAATTTGAGCACGCATGGCACAGCCGGTTCAGTTCAAAGAGCGACCCGTGTTCAACATCCAATGTGCAGTCGACCTCATCCGGGAATCGGCTATCTGTGACCAGCATCTGCATTTCGCCGCAGGAGGCGATCCCGGCACGAAGCATCGCGCGCTCCAGCTTCATCCGGCTTGCCGGGAGCTGCACCCACTCCTGTTTCTTTGGATCATCTTCATCTGTGGCTCGGATCTTCAGCTCCAGGATGCTGTTTTCTGGTATCCAGATCGGAGGCAGATGCTTGCGGTCATACGCCTGCTCCAGCTTGATGCCGTTGTCATACACAACACCGTATCTCGTTACATAGCCGGGCTGGCTGGAGATCAGCGCCAAAGCCGTCTCCTCTCCATCCAGATTTTCCAGTTCTTTCGGATCACAGGCGCCGTGGACAGTCAGATAGTGGCGTTTGCCGGTCTTCTCCAAGTCGGTGAAGTCTGAAACGACCGTCACCTCTCTAGCGCAGAAGGAAAGATCGATCAGCTCGTCCGCTGCGGATAAGCCGAATCGCTCCACCGCTGCATTAAATTGCAGCAGTTCATATCGGTCGAAGCTCTCCAACTGCTTTCCGAGCCAATCCAGTTCATCCACATTTGCCATCGTGTTTGTCATTCTGAGCAGAGCAGGGCAGTCAGGGACGCGAATGCTTTCGATGCAGCAGTCCTGCTTTCTTACGTCACCAATTTGGAGATTCTGCAAAGCGAGGATCACATTTTCATAGCGTTCCTCTGGGATTGGAAACGTGACTGCCAGCGCCCCTAAC
>ERZ791645.2128-NODE-2128-length-10550-cov-4.226584_pt1 | contig 10550 bp, 10 predicted proteins | sample MGYA00509939_ERZ791645 | MGnify/ENA primary metagenome ERZ791645 (study PRJEB30046, sample SAMN00715249) | human gut metagenome | study: EMG produced TPA metagenomics assembly of the A metagenome-wide association study of gut microbiota in type 2... | reverse complement strand
GGCAGCTGCCGCGTCGACGGCGAGGATCTGCTCGCGCTCTCCCACCGGGAGATCGCAAAGCGCGTTGCCTTCGTCGCGCAGCACGTGCCCGACACGCAGATGACCGTGCACGACATGGTCATGCTCGGCCGCCGCCCCTACATGACCTGGGGCGTGACGGAGCACGACCACGACGTGGTGCACGATGCGATGCGCTATCTGAATCTGGAGGATATGCGCGGCCGGTTTCTCAACCAGCTCTCCGGCGGCGAGCGGCAGAAGGTCATGCTCGCCCGCGCATTGGCGCAGGAGCCGACGCTCCTGCTGCTCGACGAGCCGACCAGCAGCCTTGACATCCGCAACCAGTATCAGGTGCTGCAGATCACGCGCGACCTCTGCCGTGAGCAGGATCTGACAGCGATGATCGTCATCCACGACCTGAACCTTGCCCTGCGCTTTTGCGACCGCTTTTTGCTGCTGCGCGAGGGCGAGGTGTACCGCTACGGCGGCGCGGAGATCTTCGATGCCGACGCGCTGCGCGATGTCTACGGCGTCAAGGGCAGCATCGTGCAGGTGCAGGGTCAGTCGCTCGTACTCATTGACGATGAAGAAAAGGAGAAAATATCATGACCAATTGGGAAAAATGCGTTGCCTTTCACGGCCACGCCTGCGGTGGCCTGACGATCGGCTACAAGGCCGCGTGCTATGCAGCCGAGCTGCTGGAGCTGGACTTCTCCGGTGATGAGCAGCTTGTGTGCATCGCGGAAAATGACGCCTGCGGCGTCGATGCCATTCAGGCGCTGCTCGGCTGCAGCATCGGCAAGGGCAACCTGCTGTTTCATATGCGCGGCAAGCAGGCGTTTTCGTTCTACAACCGCACCACGGGCAAGTCCGTGCGTCTGGTGCTGCGCGACCGTCCGGAGGGGATGACGCGCGAGGAGTCGTTCGACTACTTCCAGGCGCAGGAGCCGGCCGACCTGTTCGATGTCAAGCCCGCGACCATCGCGCTGCCGGAGAAGGCGAAGCTCTTCGACTCCTACCGCTGCGCGTGCTGCGGCGAGACGGCCGGCGCCAACTGGATCCGTCTGGTCGACGGGCAGACGCTCTGCCTCGACTGCGCCGGAAGCTACGACCGCTTCGACGTCTGAGAATAACAAAAAGCTCCGGCTTCCAGAACGGAAGCCGGAGTTCAGTTTATCCAAAACCTCGTAGAGTTTCGCCGCCGGCGCGGCGAAAGAAAGTGAGATCATTTTCTTCGGCGACATGTGCGTCGGAGAAAATACTTCTCAGGCTGCAAGTGTGGAATTTGTGCGCCGTGGACGCACAAATTATGCGCGCAGCAGACTGCAGCCTCTTTGTCAAAAAGGAATACTTTTTGACAGTCTCAGCCGCGCAGCAGTGCGAGCTGATAAAACGCGACGGCGCTCGCCGCGGCGACATTGAGCGAGTCGACCCCGTGCGTCATGGGGATGCGCACGGTGTAATCGCACGCGGCGATCGTGCTGCCGGCCAGCCCGTCGCCCTCCGTGCCGAGCACGATGGCAAGGCGCGGCAAGGTGCGCAGGCGCGCATCGTCAATGCGCAGCGAATCGTCACGCAGCGCCATGGCCGCCGTGCAAAAGCCGAGCGCGTGCAGCGTCTCCTGCCAGTCGGTGTCCGCGGGCAGATATGTCCACGGCACCTGAAAGACCGTGCCCATGCTCACGCGCGCAGCGCGGCGGTACAAGGGGTCGCTCCCGGCCTCGGTGAGCAGCACGGCGTCCATGCCGAGCGCTGCCGCGCTGCGGAAGATCGCGCCGATGTTCGTCGGGTTCATCACATTTTCCAGCACGGCCACACGCGCGGCGTTCGCGCACAGCTCTGCTGCGGCGGGCAGTGCCGGGCGGCGCATGGCGCAGAGCATGCCGCGCGTGAGGTAAAAGCCCGTCAGCTGCGTGAGCACCTCGAGCTCGGCCGCGTAGACCGGGATATCGTCCGGGCAGCGCGCGAGGATATCCCGCGCCTTCCCTTCTATGTGGCGGCGCTCCATCAGAAATGACACCGGCTCGCACCCCGCATCGAGCGCGCGGCCGATCACGAGCGGGCTCTCGGCGATGAAGAGGGCGTTTGCCGGGTCGGCGCGGTTGACGAGCTGGTTTTCCGTCAGGCGGGCGTACACGTCCAGCTCCGGCGCGGAAAAGTCCGAAATATCAAAAACCTTTGCCATAGCTGCATCTCTCTTTTCCATAGGGTCAACCCGATTATAACCGATTTTGCGTGCGGACGCCACCGCTTTTTTCCCACCGGTGTATGCCCCGCCGCGCCGGTGGGCATACTGGCTCTGAGGTGATATTTATGCAGTTGACCCCAAAAGAGGCCAGTTTACTCAAAGATCTCAAAGGACAGGAGCAGCTGTGCGTGGACAAGTACAACCGCCACGCCGCCAGTGCCAATGACCCGCAGCTGAAAAACCTGTTTGAACAGCTCGCGCAGGTCGAGCAGCAGCATCTCGACGCGATCACGCAGATGGAGGGCGGCACCGTCGCCGCCCCGGCGGACTCCGCGACCGTGCCGACGACGTTCACGGCGACCTACAACAACACCGAGACCCCGCAGAAGCAAAACGACTGCTACCTGTGCACGGACGTGCTCGCGATGGAAAAGCACGCCTCGCACCTGTACGACACGTGCGTGTTCGAGTTTGGCGATGCCAACGCCCGCAGCGTGCTCAACGACATTCAAAAGCAGGAGCAGCACCATGGCAAGGTCATCTATGACTATATGAACACCAATGCCATGTACGCCTGACACCATCCACGCAAAAACGGCGCCCCCGAAGGCTCGGGGGCGCCGCTTTCTGTCTGCGGAGATCATTTGCAGAGGCCGTAGCTCTCTGCCAGCTTCCGGAACGCCGGGAGCGAGCGCTCGATCTGGCTACGCGCCACGCAGTAGGCAAGGCGCGCATAGCCAGGGCAGCCGAAATCATCGCCCGGCACGAGCAGGATGTCATAGTCCATCGCGCGGCGGCAAAACGCGCGCGAATCCGGCTCGGGCGACTTGAGGAAGAGGTAAAACGCGCCGTCCGGCCGCGCGCAGCGATAGCCCATGGCCGTGAGTGCGCCGTAGATCAGCTCGCGGTTTCCGGCATAGGCCGCAATGTCCGCCGTCTTTCCGAGGCACTCCGCCACGGCAAGCTGGAACAGCGACGACACGCAGATGTACCCCAATGCGCGCCCCGCGCCGAGCACGGCGGCGTGCACGGCAGCGTAATCGTCCATGGCCGGGTGCAGGGCGAGAAAGCCCACGCGCTCGCCGGGCAGGGACAGCGTCTTGCTGTAGGAATAGCAGTAGATCGCGTTCGGGTAAATTGCAGGCAGGAACGGCACCTCCACCCCGCCGTAGACCAGCTCGCGGTACGGCTCGTCGGCGATGATGTAGATCGGGTGACCGTAGCGCGCCTGCTTTTCGCGCAGCATGGCGCTCAGCGCCGCAAGCTCCGGACGCGAGATGACGACGCCGGAGGGATTGTTCGGGGAGTTGAGGATGAGCAGCGCAGTCTTTTCCGTCACAGCGGCGGAGAGCGCCTCGAGATCGAGCGCGAAGGTATCCGCCTTGCACGGCACGACGCGCACACTGCCGCCCGCCGCCTCGGCATAGACGGCGTACTCCGGGAAATACGGTGCGAGCACGATGGCCTCATCCCCCGGGCAGAGGAGCGCGCGCGTCAGGATCGCCAGCGCACTCGACGCACCGTCAGTCATGTAGATATCCTGCGCGCGGTACGTCTCGCCGAACGTCTGCGTGAGGTAGGCCGCGACCTTTTCACGCACCGACGCCATGCCCGGCGCGGGCGCATAGGCGTGCAGCTGCGTGGGCGGCACGGTATGCAGCAGGTGCTCAACGGCCGCGTGTACACAGTCCGGCGGGTCGATGCTCGGACTGCCGATGGAAAAGTTATAGACGTTTTCCGCGCCGATCTCGGCCGCGCGGCGCTCGCCGTAGGCCGCGATCTCGCGGATGGAATTGCCGTTTGCGCCCCAGTCGAGCATTTGTTTCGAGATCATGCGTTTGCCTCCTCCAGATACTGTTTCAGGTACAAGATTGCCTGCCGGTAGCCCTCAAAGCCGAGCCCCATGTATGTTTTCACGCACGCCATGCCGGCGTAGGAGATCTGGCGGAAGGGCTCGCGTGTGCTGACGTCCGACAAGTGCACCTCCACCGCCGGAAGCGCCACGGCCTTGAGCGCATCGAGAATAGCGACGCTCGTGTGCGTGTAAGCCGCGGGGTTGATGACGATGCCGTCCGCCGTGCCGTAGGCTGCCTGGATCGCATCGACGATCGCGCCCTCGTGGTTGGACTGGAACAGCTCGACCTCTACGCCCGCTTCGCGCGCCGCCGCGCGGATGAAATCCTGCAGCGCGGCAAAATCGCGGCTGCCGTAGATGGCGGGCTCGCGCAGGCCGAGCAGGTTCAGGTTCGGCCCGTTGATGACGAGAAATTTCATGCCAGCACCTCCAGGATCTGCTGCACCGTCTGCTCCGGTGTGCCGTTGTTGTCGATGACGGCGTCGGCAAAGCGGGCATATAGCGGCTCACGCTGCGCATAGAGCTCGGCGAGGTCGCTGCGCTGGGAGATGGGACGTCCGTCCTTCGGCAGCAGCGCAAGGTCGCGCCGCAGCCAGAAGATCGTGCCGTTCTGGTGCAGGAGCGGGTAATTCTCCGCGCGGCAGACGCTGCCGCCGCCCGTTGCGAGGATCGCGCCCGAGCGCTTGCCGAGCTCGGCGAGCGCGGCCGTCTCCAGCGTGCGGAAGGCGTCCTCGCCGTCGGCGGCGAAGATATCCGGGATGGGACGCCCCGCCGTCTCGACGACCTGCGCATCGCTGTCGAGCAGCGGCCGGTGCAGCCGCTCGGCGAGCAGCGCCGCGATCGTGCTCTTGCCGCTGCCGGGCATGCCGATGAGGACGATGTTCTCCATCTCCTGCCGCATGCGGCGGTAGATGCGCAGGATCTCGCCGTCATCAATGGTCGTGCCGGTGAACACCTCGCAGCTGCGCTTTGCCTGCGCCACGAGCATATACAGTCCGCCCGCACACGGGATGCCGAGTGCCTCCGCCTGCAGCAGCAGCGCCGTGCGCGCGGGGTTATACACCACGTCGAGCACGAGCGCGCACTGTGGGAACTGCCGCAGGTCGACGGCGGCCTTGCCGGTGTTCGGATACATACCGACGGGTGTGGTGTTGACGATCACCTGCGCATCGGCGTGGCGCCCGAGATTCGTGTAGTTGTCCTCGCCGCTGCGGGAGATGACCGTCACGCGCGCGCCAAGCTGCGCGAGCACGGCCTGAACGGTCGCGGACGCGCCGCCGTTTCCGAGCACGAGCGCCTTCTTCCCGGCAATATCCACACCGCTGTGACGCACGAGGTATTCAAAGCCGAAGGCGTCGGCATTGTCGCCGTAGAGCGTGCCGTCCGGCCGGCGGACGAGCACGTTCACGCTGCCGAGCTTTTGCGCGATCGGCGAGAGCGCGGCACAATACGGGATGACCGCCTTCTTATACGGGATGGTCACGTTGAGCGCGTCAAAATCGCCGCCGGTCAAAAACGCCGCGAGCGCGTCCGGCGCGACTTCATAGAGCCTGTAGGCATAGTCCGCAAGCTCCGCGTGGATGGCCGGAGAATAGCTGTGGCCGAGCTTTTCGCCCAGAAGTCCGCACCGCATCATACCACCTCCTGATAGCTGCCGAGATAGGAAAATTCCTCACACAGGCCCGGCAGTTCGCCCATGAGCTGGCGAAACTGCGGCGAATAGACCGAGGTCTCGAGGTCGAAATAGAACATGAACTCAAAGTCGCGCTCCGGCAGCGGGCGGCTCTCAAGCTTGTTGAGGTTGATGCCGAGCGCGTAAAACCGTGAGAGCACCTTGTAGAGCGAACCCGGCTTGTGCGGCAGCACCATCATCAGACTCGTGCGGTCGGCACCGGGATAGATCTCCAGGTCCTTGGCGATGCAGACAAAGCGCGTGTAGTTGTTGCCCTGATCCTGCACGGAGGCGGCGAGGCTCTCCAGCCCATAGAGCCCGATGCAGGCGCGCGAGGCGAGCGCCGCGACATCCGTGCGCCCGGACTCGGCCACGCGCTTTGCGGCCGCGGCGGTATTCTCGCAGCGCACGACCGTCACGCCCGGCAGGCTCTGCAAAAAGCGGCTGCACTGGCTGATGGCCTGCTCGTGGGAGTAGATCTCCTTGATATCCGACAGCTGTGCGCCGGGTCTTGCCAGCAGGCAGTGGTCGATCTTCAGGCGCACGCTGCGCACGATGCGGAAGTTGTGGCGCATCATGAGATCGTACACCGCGTTGACTGAGCCCGCCGTGCTGTTTTCCACCGGGATGACACCGTAGCGGCACAGGCCCTTCTCAATGGCGGAGAACACAGCGTCAAACGTCGCGCAGTAAAACACGTTCGGCAGTGTGAACAGCCGGTCGCACGCGAGCTGCGAGTACGCGCCCTCCACGCCCTGACAGGCGACGGCGGGGTGCTCCGGAAACAGCGGCGGCGTGTGCGCGATGGCGTGCTCGATCTCGGCCGTCAGCGGGCTCGTGATGCCGAGCAGCCGGTTCTGGCAGCTGCGGCTGAGCTCGAAAATGAGCGAATAGAGCGACACCGTGTAATCACGCAGTGCCTCCGGCGCGCTGTCGGCGATCTGCTGCAGCTTCGCGCGCTCGCGTCCGGCGTCGAGTGCCGGCAGGTTGTGCGCCTTCTTGTAGCCGCCGATCTGCGCCGCGACGTCCATGCGCCGGTAAAACAGCGCAAGCAGCTGGCTGTCAATGTCGTCGATCTGGCGGCGATAGTCACTAAGTTCCATGGTCATGCTCCTCCGTTTGATTTCGTGGCTTCCGCTGCGGGGACGGCGGTCAATGCGGCCAGATCCGCCCAGAAGCGGGGATAGGATTTGTCGGTACAGGCGCGGTCTTGCACCGTGACGGGCGCCGTGCAGCCGCAGGCTGCGGCGGCCGCCGCCATGGCAATGCGGTGGTCATGCTGCGGGTCGACCGTGCCGCCGGTGAGCGCCGGACGTCCGCACACGGTCAGGCCGTCTGCGCGCACCGTCACCTGCGCGCCGAGTGCGCGCAGCATGGCGGCCGTGCTCTCGAGGCGGTCGGATTCCTTGAGCCGCAGACGGGCGGCGTTGACGATCTGCGTCTCGCCGCCGGCAAGCGCGGCGACAACGCTCAGCACCGGGATGAGATCCGGAATGGGCGCGGCATCGATCGTGATGCCGTGCAGCGCGCCGCGCCGGACGGTGACGGCATCCGGCTGCGCGTGCACATCCGCGCCGAAGCGGCGCAAAACCTCCAGCACCGCACGGTCGCCCTGAGACGACGCTGCAGCCAACCCCGTGACCGTGATGCCCGCGGGTGAGAGCGCACCCATGCACAGGAAAAACGCGGCGTTGGACCAGTCGCCCTCCACACGGCACTGTGCCGGGAGCTGCGCCGTCTGCCCGCCGGGGACGGTATACGTCCGCGCGTCTTTTTGCAGGCGGATGCCGGACAGGCGCAGCGCATCCTCCGTCATGGCGATGTAGCCCGCGGATTCGAGTCCGCCCGTCACGGTCAGGGTGCTCTCCCCCGCCAGACGCGGCAGCGCCATGAGCAGGCCGGAGATGTACTGCGAGGACACGTCGCCCGGCAGTGCATAGTCCCCGGGGCGAAGCTGCCCGCTGACGTGCAGCAGCGCACCGTCGCGCCGGAGGGTCATGCCGTGCGCCGCAAGCACCGCGTCGAGCGGCGAGAGCGGGCGCTGCGGCAGCCGCCCCTGCATATGAAAGGTCACGTCCGCGCCGAGCGCCCCCGCAACCGGCAGCAGAAAGCGCAGCGTCGAGCCGCTCTCACCGCAAAAGAGATCGGCGTGCTCCGGCATTTCCCCGGCAATGGGGACGATGCGCAGCGTGCCTGCGCCGTCGTCCGTGATGTCCGCGCCGAGGGCGCGCAGGCAGCGCACCGTGGCGGCGATGTCAGCCGAGATGCCGTCACACCGCAGCGCCACCGGCTGCGCGCCGAGCGCGGCGCAGATGAGCAGGCGGTGCGCCTGCGATTTCGAGGCCGGGATGCGCACGCTGCCCGTGCGCGCCCCGGGTGAAATGGTCTGATTCATACGATGCCTCCGTCCGCGAGCCATGCGGGGATGTCCGCCGCCGGGACCGTCTCGATGCGGCAGCAGCCGATGCGCTCCGGCACGATGAGGTGCAGCGCCCCGTCGGCGATCTTTTTATCCGCGCGCGCGGCATCCGCGAGCGCATCGCGGCAAAAGTCCGTCTCCGTCGGCAGACCGTACTGCCGCAGGAGCGCGAGGATCTGCGCGCAGGTATCGTCCGTGCAGATGCCGCGTCTGGCGGCGGCGCGCGCGATAATAGCCATGCCGATGGCCACGCCGCAGCCGTGCGGCACGGTGTAGCCGCTGCACGCCTCGACCGCGTGGCCGAACGTGTGGCCGAGATTCAGGAGCTGACGGCTGCCGCGGTCAAATTCGTCCGCCGCGACCAGATCGCGCTTCATGCTGACACACGTCGCGATGACGTGCCCCACCTGCGCACTGACCGGCTGCGCGCGAAGCTCGTCAAAAAACGGCGCGCTGCGCAGCACGGCGTATTTGATGACCTCGGCACAGCCGTTGCGGTATTCCTCCGGCGGGAGGGTGCGCAGCGTGTCCGGGTCGCAGAGCACAAGGCTCGGCTGGTAGAAGCAGCCGACCTGATTTTTTCCGCTGTCCAGATTCACGGCCGTCTTGCCGCCGACGGAGGAGTCCACCGCGGCCAGCAGCGTCGTCGGCACCTGCACGAACGGGATGCCGCGCTGATACGTCGCGGCGGCAAAGCCCGCGAGGTCGCCGGTCACGCCGCCGCCGAGCGCAACGATGAGGTCACTGCGGCTCAGGCGGTGCGCCGCCAGAAAGTCCAGCAGCGCGGCGTAGGTGGCGAGCGTCTTGCAGTGCTCGCCGCCGGGATAGACAAAGGTCACGACCCGAAAGCCCGCGCGCGTGAGCGATGCCTCCAGCCGCGCGGCATACAGCCCCGCCACGGTCTCACCCGCGACGACGGCCGCTGTGCGGCCGGCGCCGAGCGTGTGCGCGATCTGCGCCCCGGCATCGTCGAGCAGTCCCGGCTGCACCAGCACGTCATATTCGCGCGAGGCGGTCACGTGGATGGTCGTCATCGGCCGTCCACCTCCTCCTTGCGCCGCCGGCCCTCGTCAAGCAGGCGCGTGAGCGCGGTCAGATCATCGCGCTGCATCGCGTCGCGGTACTCGCCCAGATGCGCCATAAATATGTCCAGCTCATGGAGCAGGTTATCCTTGTTTTCCAGAAAGAGCTCCGCCCACATCTCCGGGCTCAGCCACGCGACACGGGTCATGTCCTTGTAGCTCCCGGCGGAAAAGCCCTTGTGCTGCGCTGCCGTGGGGCTCTTGATGTAGGCGTTCGAGACCACGTGCGCCATCTGGGACGTGAAGGCGATCATCTCATCGTGCGCCTGCGCCGTCGTGAACGAGAAGCGCGCAAAGCCCGCGGGCTTGAGCAGCTGCTTGACGCGGTCAAAGAGCAGCACATCGTCAAAGTCCGGCGGCACGATGACCATCGGCGCGCCGTGAAACAGATCCGCCTTCGCGTTCTTGAAGCCGGAAAACTGCGTTCCGGCCATCGGGTGGCCGCCGAGGAACGTGACGCCGTATTCCTCCGCGATCGGAAAGCACGCGGCACAGATGGTGCGCTTCGTGCCGCCGCAGTCGACCACCACGGGGTGCGGACCGATGTGCGCCGCCATGCGGCGGAACCAGTCAACAGTCGCCTCAGGATAGAGAGCGATGAGCACGAGGTCGCACGCGGAGACATTGTCCTGCGTGAGCTCGCCGTCGACCGCGCCGCTCATCATGGCAAAATCGAGCACGCTGCGGCTGCGGTTATACGCGAGCACGGTCGCGCCGGCTGCATGATAGGCCTTCGCAAAGGAGCCGCCGATCAGCCCCAGACCAACGATCCCGACTGTCATTTTGCAAGCACCTCACGGATGCTGCGCACCTTGCGCGCAAGGTCGTCGTAAACTTCCGGACGCAGGGACTGCGCCCCGTCGCACAGGGCGTGCATGGGGTCGTTGTGCACCTCGATGATGAGGCCGTCCGCACCGCAGGCGGTCGCGGCGAGCGCCATCGGCTCGACGAGGCGGGCAATGCCGGTCGCGTGGCTCGGGTCGACGATGACCGGCAGGTGCGTCAGCTCCTTGAGCATGGGCACCGCCGCGAGGTCGAGCGTGTTGCGCGTGTAGTCGTCAAACGTGCGGATGCCGCGCTCGCAGAGGATGACCTGCTCGTTGCCGCCGGCCATGATGTACTCGGCGCTCATGAGCAGCTCCTTGAGCGTGCTGGCCAGACCGCGCTTGAGCAGGATGGGCTTGCGCAGCTTGCCGAGCTCACGCAGGAGATCGAAGTTCTGCATATTGCGCGCGCCGACCTGAATGATATCCACATCCTCAAACAGGGGCAGATGCTCCACGCCCATGATCTCGGTCACGATCGGCAGGCCGGTGGCCGCGCGCGCCGTTTTG
>ERZ791645.2125-NODE-2125-length-10565-cov-3.236727_pt1 | contig 10565 bp, 8 predicted proteins | sample MGYA00509939_ERZ791645 | MGnify/ENA primary metagenome ERZ791645 (study PRJEB30046, sample SAMN00715249) | human gut metagenome | study: EMG produced TPA metagenomics assembly of the A metagenome-wide association study of gut microbiota in type 2... | reverse complement strand
TTTTAACATAAGAATGCTCCATTTCAAAAAATGTTATGGTGCATTAGTGAGTTGTATTCAGCATATCACGTTTCGAAGCAGGATGCAACCGGCTGCAATTTTGGTAAAATAATATTTTCATACGTTAAAGCATTGACATGAAGCAATCGTTTCCTATATAATGTTTAGAAAGTATTGGGAATCATACGAAAACGTATTGATATAATACCGAACAGTATTAGAACCCCGAAATTTGATTACGATGAATAAAAAGATAAGAGGACGAAGAAAATGGAATTAATGTATGCAAGCACAAGAGACGCAAATGAAAAAGTGACAGCATCACAGGCAATTTTAAAAGGACTGGCAAATGATGGCGGTTTATATGTACCGACTGAGATTCCGTCTTTGGATGTAAGCATGGAAGAACTTTCTAAGATGACTTATCAGGAGACTGCCTATGAAGTGCTCAAACTGTTTCTGACAGATTATACAGAGGAGGAACTGAAAAACTGTATTAATGCTGCCTATGATAGTAAGTTTGATACAGAAGAGATTGCACCGTTGGTGGATGCGGATGGTGCATATTATCTTGAATTGTTCCATGGTCCGACGATAGCTTTTAAAGATATGGCATTATCTATTCTGCCACATCTTCTTACTACATCTGCGAAGAAGAACCACATTACAAACGAGATCGTGATTCTGACAGCAACCTCCGGTGACACCGGAAAGGCTGCTCTTGCCGGTTTTGCAGATGTTGAGGGCACAAGCATTATCGTATTTTATCCAAAGAACGGTGTCAGCCGTATTCAGGAGCGCCAGATGGTGACTCAGAAGGGTAAGAACACAAAGGTTGTCGGTATTACCGGTAACTTTGATGATGCGCAGAGCGGTGTTAAGGCGATGTTTAACAATAAAGAACTCGCAAAGGTAATGGCGGATAAGGGATATCAGTTCTCATCTGCTAACTCCATCAATATCGGTCGTCTGGTGCCGCAGGTTGTTTATTATGTATATTCTTATACAAGACTTCTTGGTCAGGGCGTAGTCAAAGAGGGCGAAGCAGTCAACTTCGTTGTACCGACCGGTAACTTTGGAAATATCCTTGCCGCTTATTATGCAAAGAACATGGGTGTTCCGGTTGGCAAGCTGATCTGCGCATCCAATGAAAATAAAGTCCTGTTTGATTTCTTTGAGACAGGCGTTTATGACAGAAACCGTGATTTCATTCTGACAACGTCTCCATCTATGGATATCCTGATCTCTTCCAATCTGGAGAGACTGATCTTTAAGATTGCCGGAGAGGATGCCGCCGCAACAGCAGCTATGATGGATGCCCTTTCCTCTACCGGAAAGTATTCGCTGACAGATGATATGAAGGCACAGCTCAGGGATTTCGTCGGAGGCTGGGCAAGCGAGGAAGAGTGCGCCGCAGAGATCAAGCGTGTTTATGAGAAGACCGGTTATGTGATGGATACCCATACGGCAGTTGCTTCCGCAGTATATCATGCATATAAGGAAAAGACCGGCGACAGTGCCAAAACGATCATCGCATCAACAGCAAGTCCTTATAAGTTCGGTACCAGCGTTATGGGAGCCATTGATGACAAGTACAAGGGTATGGATGACTTTGATCTGATCGATGAGTTAGAGAAGGTATCCGGTACAAAGGTGCCAAAGGCGGTGGAGGAAATCCGTAGTGCTCCGGTACTTCACGATACCGTATGTGAGACTGAGGATATGCAGAAGACGGTTGAACAGATTCTCGGACTGTAATATTATAAGAAGATGATTTGCAATGCAGACAGGCAGCTACCTGTCTGCATTTTTTGCGCAAAGAAAAATACAAAAAATATGGTTACCCCCTTGTCAACAGGAAAGTTTTATGATAATCTAATCAAGTGCGTTTGCGACAGGTCTGTCCATTGCGCACAGAAACAAGTAAACACATATGCGGATCACGCATTGGTGCCGTGCTCACGGTCATGCGCCGGAGTCGATCCGGGAAGCATATGGAAGAACAATAACCAATTGGAGGTAAACAAAATGAGCGTTATTTCAATGAAACAGTTACTGGAAGCAGGTGTTCACTTCGGACATCAGACAAGAAGATGGAACCCTAAAATGGCTGAGTACATTTACACAGAGCGTAATGGTATCTACATCATCGATCTGCAGAAGTCTGTAGGCATGGTTGATACTGCTTACAATGCGGTAAAGGATATCGTTGCAAACGGTGGTAACATCCTTTTCGTAGGTACAAAGAAGCAGGCTCAGGACTCTATCAAGACAGAGGCAGAGCGTTGCGGTATGTACTATGTAAACGAGAGATGGCTCGGTGGTATGCTCACCAACTTCAAGACAATCCAGACTCGTATTAAGAGACTCAAAGAGATCGAGGCAATGGCAGAGGATGGTACATTTGATGTACTGCCTAAGAAGGAAGTTATCGGTCTGAAGAAGGAGTGGGAGAAGCTTGAGAAGAACCTTGGCGGAATCAAGGAAATGAAGAAGATTCCGGATGCTATCTTCGTTGTAGATCCTAAGAAGGAGAGAATCTGTATTCAGGAAGCACATACATTAGGTATTCCACTGATCGGTATCGCTGATACAAACTGTGATCCGGAAGAGTTAGATTATGTGATCCCAGGTAATGATGATGCTATCAGAGCCGTTAAATTAATCGTATCTAAGATGGCAGATGCTGTTATTGAGGCAAATCAGGGTGCAGAGATGACTGCAGAAGAAGCAGAGTCTGCAGCAGCTGATGAGGCAGTAGAGGAAGCATAAGATTTGTCATTTGTGACAAAACAAAAGGGACGCAGGTTAACGTCCCTTTTATATCATAAAATATAATTTTGGAGGATTGAAAAATGGCTATTACAGCAGCTATGGTAAAAGAACTGCGTGAGATGACCGGCGCAGGTATGATGGATTGTAAAAAAGCATTAAACGAGACCAATGGAAACATGGACGAGGCTGTTGAGTTCTTAAGAAAGAACGGACAGGCTAAAGCTGAGAAGAAAGCAAGCAGAATCGCAGCAGAAGGTCTTTGCACCGTTGTTGTAAAAGATGATACGACAGCAGCAGTTGTAGAGGTTAACTCTGAGACGGACTTCGTTGCTAAGAATGAGACATTCCAGAGCTTCGTAAAAGCAGTAGCAGCACAGGCTGTTAACTCTGATGCAAAAGATATGGATGCATTCATGGCTGAGGCATGGAACGAGGATGCTTCTAAGACTGTTAATGATGCATTAGTAGAGAAAGTAGCTGTAATCGGAGAGAACTTAAAGATCCGTAGATTTGAAAAAGTTGTTGCAGAGCATGGCTGCGTCGTTTCTTATGTACATGGCGGCGGAAGAATCGGTGTTATCGTAGATGCTGATACAGATGTTGTCAATGACGCTGTAAAAGAAGCTATGGTTAATATCGCAATGCAGATCGCAGCTTTAAATCCAAAATACGTTTCCAGAGACGAAGTAAGCGCTGATTACATCGCACATGAGAAAGAGATCCTTTTAGCTCAGATCATGAACGATCCGAAAGAGTCCCAGAAACCGGAGAAAGTGATCAACGGTATGATCGAAGGACGTATCAGCAAAGAGTTAAAAGAAGTATGCTTAGTAGATCAGGTATACGTAAAAGCTGAGGATGGAAAACAGACAGTTGCTAAATACCTTGATGAGGTTTCTAAAGCAGTTGGATGTACTGTAAAAGTTAAGAGATTTGTTCGGTTCGAGACAGGTGAAGGTCTTGAGAAGAAACAGGAAGACTTTGCAGCAGAAGTTGCAGCTCAGATGAACGCTTAATTTGGTTTTGTATTAAGTTTCTGAAAAGATTGATAACCCTTATAAATGGTGGTGACATCGTTTATAAGGGTTATTTTATGCTTCGATGTAAAAACATCTGTTTATGACAGGAAATCATCTAAACATTGATCTTCCGCTGAAAAGCTCCCGGTGTCATCCCATATTTTTCTTTAAATTCCCTGTGAAAATAGGACAGATTGTTAAATCCACAGGAGAGTGAGACCTCAAGCGAGGATTGTGCACCCTGTTCGAAGAGTTCTGCTGCTTTCGCCAACCGGACATTCCGTACATATTCCATGGCAGATTCTCCCATATATTTTTTGAAAAACCGCATAAAATGATATTCACTGAAACAGCAGACAGATGCGAGATCTGCGACCGATAACGGGTCAGCATAATGCTGCTCGATAAATTCTAACACAGCTTTTAATTTACTGGTATGTTCATTGGAAAGCTGGGAAAATGCAGAATCCTCCTGGCAGAAAGGGAGCAGGAGAGCAATCAGTTCTAAAAGGAGTGATTTGATCCTTAGCTCGTAGCCGATGGGTTTGGCGTGATAAAGCTGACTGATTTTATGAAATATTGACAGGGCATCCGCATAGACTCTTTTTTTATGATATAGGGCGGGATGATTTTTTGCATCGCAAGCGGTGTGAGATATTTTACTGCGCAGATGTCCGCATTTCCCATGCCAAGATAATTCATATGAAAGACAAATGTCTCGGAAGTCATTGCAGGATCGGTATTGGAATGGATGGAATGAAGAACCAGGGGAGGCACAAATATAAGATCTCCTGCATTGACAGGGTAGGGGCAAAGCTGTATCTGATAAGTGCAGTTTCCGTCTGTGATCATGGTAAATTCAGCCTCTTTATGCCAGTGTGCAGTGACTGCCGGATAAGTGGAGGAAAGATTTGTGATATAACGCTGCAATGGAAATAGCTGTTCGCCGTGTTTTGCTTTTTCTTTTTGGTCTAAAGATAAACTGATTGCCATAAAAACTCCATTCTGCCGGTGCAGATTTCGGTCTGTATATGCGAATCTGCTGCCAGCTTTTTTACTACCTGAAAATACACAATATATCCAAGCATGAGTTGCCCGACAAATGCTGGTTTGTGGGTGATATGAGTTTCCCTGTGTAGGGTGGTTCTGGGGGTTACGATTGGCAAATTGCATCAAGCCGGGACTGTTTTGTTTCGTTGTCCGAAAATAAGAAAGTCTAAGTATGCCTGATTCAGGTTGAGGCGGAGTGACGTGTGCGTCCTAAATGTGCCGTCCGGGCACATTAGGACTTGTGCTGCCGTCCGTGGCAGCACAACACTGTATTGTGAACAGGCATACAAAGACTTTCTAATTTTCTCCCAAAGTCACAAAACGAGTCCTGGCTTGATGCGATTTGCCAGCCACTAAGTTGTGAACCACCCTTCGCCGGAGAACTCATTTTACAACCTTGGGCGGTGCGTAAATTTTTAGTGTTTTTATGTCTGAATCTGTTAAAAAAATATTTCCAAATAACTATGTTTAATAGATTATTATTGGTTTGATAATACTTGAAAACCTCAATATATCCCATTATGCCTATGTTTATTGCCATACACATTTGAAAAAATATTCTGCGTTATTAATCTGGCAATTTACGAAATAATTCATGTAATACAATGCAGCAGCTGAAAATTTTGGAAAGTCATCAGGCTAAATATTAATGATACAGCACCTTAGGATTTTAAGCATATTCTCATTCGTGCGAATATCAAAAATTCACACCCGCGCCCCCTGTTTTGAGATGAACCGCCCACCCAAATGGTGTTCACAACCTGACGATTGGCATCTTGCACAAAGCCTGAGCTGATTTTGTGACTTTGGGAGAAAATTAGAAAATCTTAGTGTGTCTGTAGATACACAGTGATGTTCTGCCACGGATGGCAGAACAAGGCTTCACGAGCCACGGATGGCTCGTTGAACGCCGGTCACGTCACTCCGAGAAAATCTAACTCAGACACACTTAGACTTTTCTTATTTTCGTACAACGGAACCAAAATTAACTCCGGCTTTGCGCAAGATGCCACTCACAGACCTGCGACACACCATTGGGACGGGCGATTTATTTCATAAACAAACCAACATTTGGTAAGTAGCTTATGATATAGTATAGCCTATCCCACAAAAGAAAAGAAGTCATATTTGTATATTTTGTATAAAATTCATGAAAAAACGACCGGAAAATTGCATATAGTGAAAAATTTAACAAACACAGAATAAAGTCGAGAAAAAGGCTTGAACTTTCAAAAGAAATTGGTTAAAATAAAGGAAGCTTGGGACGGGCATAAGTCCCATCAAGTTATCACATTTACAAATTCTAGGAGGAATTAAAAATGGCAGTAAGAGTAGCAATCAATGGTTTTGGCCGTATTGGTCGTCTTGCTTTCAGACAGATGTTTGGAGCAGAAGGATATGAAGTAGTAGCAATCAACGATTTAACAAGCCCTAAAATGTTAGCACACTTGTTAAAATATGATTCATCTCAGGGTAAATATGAGCATGCTGATGAAGTTTCCAGCACAGATGATTCTATCATCGTTTGCGGTAAAGAGATCAAAATCTACGCTTTCCCAGATGCAAACAACTGCCCATGGGGAGATTTAAAAGTTGACGTTGTATTAGAGTGCTCCGGTTTCTATACAAGCAAAGAAAAAGCACAGGCTCATATCAATGCAGGTGCTAGAAAAGTTGTTATCTCTGCTCCAGCAGGAAATGACCTTCCTACTATCGTTTACAATACAAACCACGAGACATTAAAAGCTTCTGATACAATCATTTCAGCAGCTTCCTGTACAACAAACTGCTTAGCACCAATGGCAGATGCATTAAACAAATATGCTCCGATCCAGTCTGGTATCATGGTAACAATCCATGCTTACACAGGTGATCAGATGACTCTTGATGGACCTCAGAGAAAAGGTGATTTAAGAAGATCACGTGCAGCAGCAGTTAACATCGTTCCTAACAGCACAGGTGCTGCAAAAGCAATCGGTCTTGTTATCCCAGAGTTAAACGGTAAATTAATCGGATCTGCTCAGCGTGTACCGACCCCAACAGGTTCTACAACAATCTTAACAGCAGTTGTTAAGAAAGCTGGCGTAACAAAAGAAGACATCAACGCAGCTATGAAAGCAGCAGCTAACGAGTCTTTCGGTTACAACGAGGATGAGATCGTTTCTTCCGATATCGTAGGAATGAGATATGGTTCATTATTCGATGCAACTCAGACAATGGTTAACCAGGTATCTGATGACCAGTACGAAGTTCAGGTTGTTTCATGGTATGACAACGAGAACTCTTACACATCTCAGATGGTTCGTACAATCAAATACTTCAGTGAGTTAGCATAATCGACGGGTTACGATAACTATATGCGACTTTTAGCAGGTCCGGTCCTATTGGACCGGGCCTGTTTTTATACCTCAATTATATAAAAGGAGGACATATTTTATGTCATTAAACAAAAAATCAGTAGACGACATTAATGTAAAGGGAAGAAGAGTACTTGTAAGATGTGATTTCAACGTTCCGTTAAAAGAAGGAAAGATCACAGATGAGACCCGTATCAACGCAGCACTTCCTACAATCAAAAAATTAATCAATGATGGCGGAAAGGTTATCCTTTGCTCTCATCTTGGAAAAGTTAAAAATGGACCAAACGAAGGTGAGTCATTAGCTCCTGTAGCTGTAAAACTTTCTGAAAAACTTGGCAAAGATGTAAAATTCATCTCTGATTATCATGTAACAGGTGAGGAAGCTACCAAAGCTGTTGCTGAGATGAAAGAGGGAGATGTAATCTTATTACAGAATACACGTTTCCGTGGTGCTGAGGAGACAAAGAACGGCGAAGAGTTCAGCAAAGAGTTAGCTGATCTTGCAGACGATTATGTATGTGATGCATTCGGTTCTTCCCACAGAGCACATGCTTCTGTTGCAGGTGTTACCAAATTCATCTCTGCAAAAGGTGGCTCTAACGTAGTTGGTTACTTAATGCAGAAAGAGATCGATTTCCTTGGAAACGCTGTTGAAAATCCGGTAAGACCGTTCGTAGCAATCCTTGGCGGTGCAAAAGTTGCAGATAAATTAAATGTTATCTCTAACTTATTAGAGAAATGCGATACATTAATCATCGGTGGTGGTATGGCATATACTTTCTTAAAAGCACAGGGATATGAGATCGGTAAATCTTTAGTAGATGATACAAAGATCGATTACTGTAAAGAGATGATGGCAAAAGCAGAAAAACTTGGAAAGAAATTACTCCTTCCGGTAGATGCTGTAACCATCGCAGATTTCCCGAGCCCGATCGACGCTCCGGTAGAAGTTACTGTATGTGACGTAAAAGATATGCCGGCTGACAGAGAGGGATGCGATATCGGACCAAAGACTCAGGAGTTATATGCTGATGCAGTTAAGACAGCAAAGACTGTTGTATGGAACGGACCGATGGGCGTATTCGAGAACCCGACATTAGCAGCTGGTACAATCGCAGTTGCAAAAGCACTTGCTGATACAGATGCAACAACAATCATCGGTGGTGGTGATTCCGCAGCAGCTGTTAACCAGTTAGGATTCGGCGACAAGATGAGCCATATCTCTACCGGTGGTGGAGCTTCCCTTGAGTTCTTAGAGGGTAAGGAATTACCAGGTGTCATGGCAGCCGATGATAAATAAGATCAACAAACTTTAAAATGGGAAAAAGAGGATAAGATCATGGCAAGAAAGAAAATCGTAGCCGGCAACTGGAAAATGAACATGACTCCAAGCCAGGCTGTAAAGTTAGTAGAAGAGTTAAAGCCATTAGTAGTATCTGACAGCGTAGATGTTGTTTACTGTGTACCTGCAATCGATATCGTACCGGTTGTAGAGGCTGTGAAAGGAACCAACGTACAGGTTGGTGCCGAGAACATGTACTTCGAAGAGAAGGGTGCATACACAGGTGAGATCTCCGCAGAGATGCTGGTAGACGCTGGTGTTAAGTACGTGGTAATCGGACATTCCGAGAGACGTGACTACTTCAAAGAGGATGATGTTCTCTTAAATAAGAAGGTTAAGAAGGCAATCGAGGCAGGACTTACTCCAATCCTTTGCTGTGGAGAGACTTTAGAGCAGAGAGAGATGGGTGTAACACTTGACTGGATCAGACTTCAGATCAAATCTGATCTTGCAGGCGTTGCAGCAGCAGACGTTGCAAACATGGTAATCGCTTATGAGCCAATCTGGGCAATCGGAACAGGCAAGACTGCTACATCCGATCAGGCACAGGAAGTCTGTGGCGCAATCCGTGCATGTGTAGCTGAAATCTATGATCAGGCTACTGCTGATTCTGTTCGTATCCAGTACGGCGGATCTGTAAATGCAGGAAATGCAGCAGAGCTGTTCGCAAAGCCGGACATCGATGGTGGTCTGGTTGGCGGAGCATCCCTGAAAGCTGATTTCGGTAAGATTGTAAACTACTAGAATCTGATATTGTATGGTTATAGGGCTATTCATCTGAATTTCAGGTGAATAGCCTTTGAAATTTTACACATGAAGAAAAAATGTCTGGAATGTGTCGTTCTCTTGTTGTTTATTTTTGCTTTGACACATGGCATCATCCAAAATACACAGCCGCTGAAAGAGACTAAGGAAGTACAAACTGAATATGAGGAAAAAACCTCCCAGGTCACGGAGAAATCACAGGAAACCGAGCCGGAAGTACAGGATCTGGAAAACCAGATTTTAAGGACTGCCTCCGGAAAGTTTTTTCAGAAATATCCGGTGGATGAAGCCTTTATGGGATGGATTGAAACGAAGTATGGGAGCGGTGTGCTGCAGAGTCTGTATACACAGCTGGAAAACGGAAATCAGGACCCGGATCTGTGGTATTGGTTTACCGGAAACAGTATGCATGTTCTGTGGCTTATGTATTGCAGGCAGCAACAGTATATGTCGTATTCGTATGAGGATGTGATCTGGAAAGAAGCATCCGATCCGGCATGCATCCGTCTGGATTTTGTCGGGGATATCTGTCTGGATGAGAATTGGTGTACGGGGAAGACGGCAAAGAATCACATGGCGGATTATTTTTCCGATGAAGTAAAAAAGGAACTGATTTCGGCAGATTTTACGATGGCAAACAATGAGTTTGCTTATACAACACGGGGACAGCGGCAGGTTGGCAAAGCATACTGTTTTCGGGCAGATCCCAAAGATGCCGGATTCCTGCGCACACTGGGAATAGATATGGTCTCTGTGGCAAATAATCATGTGTTTGATTATGGTGAGCAGGGATTTTTAGATACGCTGGATGCATTGCATGCTGCGGGAATTCCGTACAGTGGTGGTGGCAGAAATCTGACAGAGGCAAGCGCTGTGCGTTATGTGGTCACAGGTGGACGAAAGATTGCGATTGTATCTGCAACGGAAATCGAAAGGTTTTATCATTTTACACAGAAAGCCCAGAAGGAGAAACCGGGAGTATTAAAGACCCAGCAGGAAGAGGTATGGAAGAAAGAACTGAAGCGTGCGAAGAAGAACAGTGATTATGTGATCGCGTATGTTCACTGGGGAACAGAAGGAAAGATCCATTATGGGCAGGATCAGACAGAGATTGCAGACCTTTGTGTAAAAGCTGGTGCAGACGCCGTGATTGGTGGACATCCGCACCGTCTGCAGGGCGTTGAGTTTATAAAAAATGTGCCGGTGGCATACAGCGTGGGAAATTTCTGGTTTTCTACCGGAACACCTACTTTC